>Ga0156410_1128_pt1 | contig 32174 bp, 30 predicted proteins | sample RifOxyA2_FD_108053 | JGI IMG/M metagenome (GOLD analysis project Ga0156410, IMG submission 108053) | Elusimicrobia bacterium RIFOXYA2_FULL_50_26 | reverse complement strand
CTTGCCTGCGCTGGGCTTCTTTCACCTCGGTATCCAGCGTTTCGTTGACCGTTGTAAGAAATATTGTTGACGCTATTGATGCGAGCGGCAAAACGGATGCTATTTCCGGCGGGAGCTTGTCCTTGGGCAGTGAATCGTAAAGGGCGGCCGGCGCAAGCGTTTTGGAAAGGCGTTGCACCTCCTGCGATACTGCCTGTTCAAGCTGGGGCGTTATTTCGGATACGGCGCCCGTTGCCTTAAGCAAACGCAGTATTTCCCTCTGGCGAAGGTTTATCCTGAAATTTTTTATCTTCCTCATGGCAGGGACGCTTTTAAACGGTGCGTATGTATTTTGACGATTTTGCGGCGGCGGCTGATGAAGATTTACGTTTCTTGTAAAGCTCCCATTCAAAAATAAGGGGGCTGCATACGAATATGGATGAATATACGCCGACGATAGTTCCCACAACCATTGCGAATGCGAAATCATGCAGGACCTCGCCACCCATGAAGAAAAGTATCAAAGATACTATGAACACGGTCAACGATGTGATTATGGTTCGCGATAGCGTCTGGTTTATGCTTTTGTTGATGATAGAGCCGAACCCTTCCTTGACTATGAGCTTCATATTTTCTCTTATGCGGTCAAAAAGGACGATGGTGTCGTTAATAGAAAAACCTGCGATTGTCAGAAACGCCGCGATTATGGTAAGCGTTATTTCCATGTTGAACAGCGAGAATATACCGAATACGATAAAGACGTCGTGCATGATGCCAAGCACGCCGGCAACTCCCCATATCCCCGAATGGAAACGAAACGCGACATAAATGATAATGCCGATAAATGAAAAGAACAGGGCGAACATTGCCTGCTTAACCAGGTGTTTTCCCACGGAAGGGCCTACGAATTCCGTTCGCTCGATTGTTGCCGTGCGTTCCGGGAATTGCTGTTTTAATACGCCGGACACCTTTGCGGCAAACTCATCCTGGCTTATATCCGAAATTTTCGTTCGTAATATTATCGAGTTATGCTGCGACCCTTGAGTGCTTTGAAGCTCGATGTTCCCAATGCCGCTTGATGCGAACGCCGCGCGCACCTGGTTCATGGCAACGGGTTTATCGAAGGCCACCTGTAAAAGCGTGCCGCCGGAGAAGTCAATGCCGTAATTAGGGCCGCCGCGCACAATCAATGAAACAATGCCTGCAATAATCAAAAGGGCGGAAATAGCGAAGAACGGCTTGCGTATTCCTATAAAATCGAAATTGGTGTTGTGAAGAAACTTGATTTCCACGTTCGCCTCCGGTTAAAGTTTTATGGTATCTATGATTTTTTCCTGGAACAGTATGTCGTATATCATGCGCGTAACCAATATAGCCGTGAACATGCTTATGATTATGCCCAGCGTAAGCGTAACGGCAAAGCCTTTCACGGGGCCTGTGCCGAACTGGAAAAGGAACACGGCCGCGATAAGTGTCGTAAGGTTGGAGTCAAGAATAGTGGTAAACGCCTTGTCATAACCGGCATCAAGCGCCACCCTCGGAGTTTTTCCTGCGCGCAACTCGTCGCGCATACGCTCAAGTATCAGCACGTTGGCGTCAACAGCCATGGCCAGCGTCAAAGCCATGCCTGCGATGCCGGGCAGCGTCAGCGTGGCGTGAAGCGTCGCCATCATGCCCAGCAGAAGCACGAAATTAAGAACCAGCGCAAAATTTGCGATCATGCCTGAAAAACCGTAGTAAATGAACATGAAAAGCATTACGAACCCCGCGCCGACAGCCGCCGACATGATGCCGAACTTAATGGAATCCTCGCCCATCGTCGGCCCCACGGAACGTTCTTCGATTATACGCACGGGAGCCGGCAATGCGCCCGCCCGTAATACCGTGGCCAGGAGTTTTGCCTCTTCCATCGGAAAATTACCTTCTATTATGGCCTTGCCGTCGGGTATTCTGCTGCGGATGACAGGCGCCGACTGAACAACGCCGTCAAGCACAATTGCAAGGTTCCTGTCCACGTTTTCGCCGGTAACGCGCGCGAACACCTTTGCGCCGTCCTTATTGAATTCAAGCGAAACGTGAGGGTAGCCGTACTGGCCGCCAAGTTCAACCTTTGCGTTTACCAGGCTTGCGCCCGTAAGCTCGGGTGCGGATTTCAGCAGATAATACCTGTCTTCCTTGCCTGCGAACAATTGGTAACCGTCAGGGATAAGTTTTGCAATATCCGGGTGATTCGCGATTTCGTCCATCGCTACGCCTTTTTCCTGCGCTTTTTCAATGATAGTATTTAAACTTGTGCCGGTGTCAACAAGCCGGAATTCGAGGAGCGCGGTTTTGCCTATCAACTCCTTGGCGCGCTGCGGGTCTTTGATACCCGGCAACTGCACCACTATCCAGCGCTCGCCCTGGCGGGCTATCAACGGCTCGGCCACGCCGTACTGGTCAACGCGGTTGCGGATTATCTCCCTCGCACGGTCAAGCGCGTCGCTTGCATCCATGCCGGGCTCCAGTTTTGAAGCGTCAAGTTCAAGCAGAAGGTGGGTGCCGCCCCTGAGGTCAAGCCCCAGGTTGAGTATCTTATTTACGATTTTGTCACGCTGTTTTTCATGCTGTTCCCGCTCCTGAAGAGGCATACGGTACCATTCGAAGCTGGGATAAAGAAAGTAGAGTGCAAGGCCGGTCAAACCAACGGTCAAGAATAGCTTCCACTGGATTTTACTCATTAGAGGAGTTTCCTTTCATTTATGATTAGTTCAAAATTACACTGTAAAAATTTGGCAGCCCTGCGGCAGATGATCATGCGGGACAGGAATATTTCAAAGTACTCCATAACCTGCGAAATCTTCGTGTCTATGGTAACTTCAAGCGAAATCGTCTTTTTATGGTTGTCAACGCGCAAAAACGAGCGTTCCGCCGCAAAATTTACACGGTCGTGAATGTCCACCGCTATCATATTGGGGTTGCGTACGCGGGTTTTATGCACGTCCGACTTGTCGGCGAGAATCAGCGCCGCGGCAACGGGATTTATGGGATCGCCGATCTCCTCTTCGTGGTTGCCTATGGCCGATATGATAGTTGCGATCTCATCAGCCGTGGCGCCCATCTCTTTTAGGATCTTCATCGCTATAAGGGCTGCGGAACGGCCGTGATCCTGCCGGTTTATAACATTGCCGACGTCATGAAGGTAGCCGGCAATGCCTGCAAGTTCCGGCATGGGCGCAGAATAATCCAAATGCAAAAGCGTATTGTGCGCAACCGCGGCAACCAGCGAGACGTGGCGAAAGCCGTGTTCTGTATATCCCACGGCTCCCAGGTATTCGTTCGCCGCCTCTATAAAATTATTAACCAGCTGATTTTGCTTGACTTTCTCAAGCGTAATCCCTGAATATTGCGGCCTTGTATTCATAATTCGTTTCTCTTTAGCGTTTTGAGGTTGTCGTCGTCATTGCGAGACCAAAGGGCGCGGCAATCTCGCTTTTCATCAGAAGCAACGTCGAGATTGCTTCGCTCTCGCTCGCAATGACCTCAAACTGCTAAAGAGGCACCATATTCAATAGGCTATTTTATTATTTCGGGCGTTACTGTCTGCGATTCGGGAGGGATTACGGCCGATACCGCACTTTTGTCAATTATTATTTTGACTCCCTCGGCTATTTTAACTTCCAGAAGGTTGCCTTTAAGCGCAACCACCACGGCGTGTATGCCGCCGGAAGTTATTACACGGTCGTCTTTTTTCAATTCGTTAAGCATTTTCTGATGCTCTTTCATCTTCTTCTGCTGCGGGCGTATCATCAAAAAATAGAATATGAAAAAGATTACTATTAAAGGCAGGAAGCTTCCCAGGGGGTTGGATGAGCCTTGTGCCGGGGCCTGGGCAAAAACTGCGCTTGAGGCAGCGGTAAGGATAGTGGCGCTGGTGATAATTCGTTTCATAATGTGTCCTCCTGTTATTCTTTTGATTCTATTGTAACGATGGCCTTTGCGGCCAGCACGGCGATTGATTTATCCGTGTCCGTAAGAAGTTTTTTAAACTGAGCAATTTCGTTGCGTTTTGAAATCTTTTCAAGAACGGCCATGGCGCGCAGACGCGCATCTTTTTCAGGGGCCGACAACACCTTGACAAGAAAAGCTTTCCCCTTGTCCAAACCCATGCCGTTAAGCGCCTCGGCGGCGGCTATGCGCACGAAACCGTTTGTATCTTCGAGAGCTTTTTCAAGAGCCTCCGCGGCAGCCGCATCGCCTATCAATCCCAGGGCGACAGCGGCTTTTTCGCGCACTATGTCGTCTTTATCCCAGAGAAGTTCCTTTATGGCGGGAACGCTTTCGTTATCTTTTAATTTTCCCAGGGCTATCGCAGCCGCTGCCCTGGCATCGCGGTTCCAATCTCCCAGCCTCTTCCTTAAAGCCGGCGCTGACGACTTTTCCCCGATCTCGCCCAACGCGGCGGCGGCTTTCGCGCGAACTTCCTGCTTTGTGCTTTCAATCGCAGATATGAATTTGTCCGCTATGGAGCGGTCGCCCAGTTTTGCCAGCGCAATAAGGCAGGCGTCCGCCACCCTGCCATCCTCGTCATCAAGCATCTCGCGCAGCAACGATTCGGAACCCATATCCTTAATAGCGCCCAGCGCTGCGGCCGCCTCGGCGCGGATTGAACCCTTTGCTATGGCGCGCACACGCTCTACTGCCGACGGATTTTCGGATAGTTTGGGGCGGGTAAGGAGTATTTTGCGGATAACCTGGACACCGGACGTGTCGCCTATCCTGTGAAGGGCTACGGCCGCTTTTATGCGAACGGAATCACTGGTATCTGTAAGAAGATTTTTAAGGCCGGGCGCCGATTCTTTGTCGCCGATCTCGCCCAGCGCGGTGGCGGCGACGGCGCGCACTTCGCCGGCGGTATCGGATAACGCGGCGCGGATCAGTTTTAACTCAGCCGAATTTTTTTTGGCATCAACTGCCGGTGTTAAAATTAAAACAAACGCGGCCATGACGGCCACGCCTGCAACAAGCCTTTTATTCATGTTGGAAATAGCCCGAAAAGAAACGTTTTTTTGCTTCAATGAACGTATCCGATTCTATTGATTTTCTAACAATATCCAGCAAGTTTATCATAAAATAAAGATTATGTAAAGTTAAAAGCCGCAAAGCCAGCAGTTCCTGGGAGCGGAACAGATGATTGATGTAACTTCTTGAGTATCCCCGGCATGCCGGGCAATTGCATTCGGGGTCAACAGGCCCGAAATCACGCTGGTATCCGGCATTGCTTATGTTCACCTTGCCGCGCATGGTGAAGGCCTGCCCGTTGCGTCCGTTGCGCGTCGGCAGCACACAATCGAACATGTCTATCCCGCGCTCTACCGCCTCCCATATATCTTCGGGCATGCCCACGCCCATAAGGTAATGCGGTTTTTCTTCCGGTAAAAGCGGCACTGTCGCTTCCAGCATGGCGGCCATCTCATCCTTTGGCTCGCCTACCGAAAGCCCGCCTATCGCATAGCCCGGGAAGCCGATTTCCACGGTGCGGCGGGCGCTTTCCTGTCTTAAATCGGAGTATACAGATCCCTGGATTATGCCGAACAATAACTGCCCGCGTTCCGATACGGGCTTGTTTTTCTCAAAATACTCTTTACATCGTTGCGCCCATTTAACGCTTGTATCCATGGAGCGCCCGGCATAATCATATGCACAAGGATACGGCGCGCACTCGTCGAAGCACATGATTATGTCCGCGCCTATTTTCTGCTGTACTTCTATTGATTTTTCGGGGGTGAAGGTGTGTTTTGAGCCGTCTATGTGTGAGCGGAACTCTACGCCATCGGCGTTAAGCCGGCGCAGTGTCGCCAGGCTGAATACCTGGAAACCGCCGGAATCGGTGAGCATCGGTTTTTTCCAGCCGATAAAGTTATTGATGCCGCCGGCCGCGCTTATGAGTTCCGTGCCGGGGCGCAGGTATAGATGGTAGGCATTCGAAAGAATTATCTCGGCGCCAAGCGCGACAAGCTCGTCGTTGGATATGCTTTTTACAGTGCCTTGCGTGCCGACAGGCATAAAAACGGGTGTGCGGATTGTACCGTTCGCCGTCTCAAGCGTTCCCAGTCTGGCCTTGCAATCGCCGGATTTTTTTAAAATTTTGAATGTGCCGACAGTCATAAAAGTTGTATCTCTTTGGTGTTTAGAAGTTGTCGTCGTCATTGCGAGCCCGAAGGGCGCGGCAATCTCGCTTTTCATCATAAGCAAAGTTGAGATTGCTTCGCTCTCGCTCGCAATGACCTCAAATTGCTAAAGAGACATTAAAAGTTTACAGGTAAACGATGTCCTGTTGGTGAATTAGCGAAAGATAAAGCAGCAGATAGTCCCTGATGTGGCGCGTAAGCAGGTAATTGTTCTTGATATGCTCCCTGCCGTTTTCGCCGAGTTTGCGGGCATATTCAGGGCTGTTCAACAATTGTTTTATGGCGAATGCGGCGCCGTCAACCGAATAGCACAGTAATCCCGAATACTTGTGCGTTATCTGCAAAGGTATTCCGCCGACGTTGGATGCGACGACGGGCTTTCCCTTCCATAACGCCTCGGCAACCGTAAGCCCGAAACCCTCTTTAAGCGATTTTTGCAGGATAATATCCGATGCGCGCTGCAGTGCGTTTACTTCTATGTCGTTATGCGGAAGAAGAAGAATATGTATATCTTTGTCGTCGGCGGCGCGGTTTCTTACCTCTTCAAGAACCTGTATGCCCTCAGGGTCATCGGATGCGCCGCCGCCGGCAAGAATAAGCTGGCAATCATGATAACGTTTAACCTTCTTGTAGGCCTCGATTACGCCAATGGGGTCTTTAAGCCGGTCGAAACGCGAAATCTGGGTTATGATGGGCTTGTCTCTTTCAATGCCGTATTTCTCAAGCACCTTATCTATCGTTGACTCCGGAAGCTCGCGGTTTTTATCGCTCAACGGATCTATGGACGGAGAAATAAGGAACTGCCTGATGCTCAACTCCTGGGAGAACTGGGGCGCCGAGAATATCGCGGCATCGTATTGACTGATAAATCCCCGGAGGAAATCCCACACCTCGCGGTTCGGATTTGAAACGTCTATATGGCAGCGCCAGATCCAGTTATTGTCTTTTTTCTTTTGAATCAGCGCGATTGGCTGCGGGTCGTGAATGAAAACGGCATCGGCATCAATCTGCATCTCGGCAATGTTGGCGCGGCCGGTTTCGATGAATACGTCGAAATCCTTTGCGGTTATCTCGGTGGGGCGTCCGTGCAGCGCGTTATGAAATTTTTTTGTCACCTCAAAAAACTGGTTGCCGCCTTTAATCACGTCCCAGCGCGCGCTGACACCGATTTCCTGAAGCAACGGCAGCATTCGCGTAAGTATTTCCGCAACGCCGCCTCCCACGGATGTCGAGTTTACGTTAAGTATGCTTTTGCCCTGCAAACGCGTAGCCAAAAGCCGCAAATCATCAACAACCGCCTGCCCGACTATAGGGATGTATTCTTCAATAGTAGCCATAATATGTCCCCCCTTTTTATACTTTCACCGTGGAATAGGTTATGCGCTTGATTATCGTGCCGCGCAGGTGTTCCAGCGTATGCGTGTACGGGTCCAGTTGCGCTATCCGGTCTGCCAGCTCCTTGTCGCCTACGGAAGTTTCTATCCAGCGCGAAAAGTCGTTCGTGCCTTTTTCAAGGCGCAGGCGCGCCTCGAATATGTGAAAATATATCGAATCAAGCGTTATTTTTTTAAGAAGCTCGGTAAACTCGTGCAGGTTTGTTGCGACGTAATTAGTGGGCAATATGAAATTTACGGATTTTACGAAATAAAAATCGTGGCCGTCGGGCGCGTTTTTTTGACGAAGTTTCGGGTGCAGGGAAAGGTGGTTCTCTATGGTTAATATGATTTTCTCGCGCAGGGAACGCAATGTGGGATACTGTATGGTGTCAATGCTTGCCAGCTCTTCGGCAAGCTCGCTTTCCTTCAATGTTTCAGAAACCCAGTAGGCAAAATCGTTGGGCGGCTCCGGCGAAACGTACTGGTGCTGCTGCAGGTAGCGATGGGTGTGCTGGTAAATGCTCGACGTGGGGACCTGCTTGATATAGTACAACAGCTCTTCCAGATTTGATGCCTTCAACCCGGTCAGTTCGGCAAGCTGCATTCTTGTATAAAAACGAAACGGCTCCCTGGCCGTTGCAAATGAGTTCATTGCGCCTCCTATGTTACAGAAACTTGTCTTTGTTTATGAAAAGTTCGAATTCGCATTTCAGCGCGCGGCTGGCGCGGCGGCACAGTTTGGTGCGCGAAAGAAATATTTCAAAGTATTCCATCACGGGGCATATTTCAGTGTCTATTGTAAGTTCCAGTGAAATGACGCGCGTTTCCCCGTTGACGCGCAGGAACGCCCGCTGGCAGGCGTAGTTAACCCTGCCGTGCATATCAAGCGTGGCAAGGTCCCGCAGGCGAACACGGGAATGATGAACATCGGTTTTATCGCCGAGTATTATCGCCGCCGCTATGGCGGACGATGGGTCCACATCCTTGTCTTCATGGCTGCCGATGGCATTTATTACAGGGAATATATGAGTGTAAGGCAGTTCCAGGTTTTCAAGAATGTCGAGGGTAAGCAATGCCCCGTTTTGCGCGTGTTCCTTCTGCCCCATGGCATTGCCTATGTCGTGCAGGTAGCCCGCAATTCGCGCAAGCTCCACATCCCGCGCGGGAAAATCCAGGAATTTCAGCACGTTGCCGGCTATGTGCGAAGTAAGCTGGGCGTGGCGAAACCCGTGTTCCTTGTAACCGATAGCGGCAAAATTATCATCTGCCGCCTTCAGGTAGGCCTGGATGTCATGGTTAACGGAAAGCTGGTCAAATGTCAGGTGGTTCATAAGTTAATTATACCAATTATACCATTTAATATTCAAAGTATAAGCATCGCGTCGCCGTAAGAATAAAAGCGGTACTTTTCCTTAATGGCTTCGGCGTATGCGGCAAGTATTGCGGCGCGCCCCGCGAAAGCGCTTGCCATCAACAGCGGCGTCGAATGAGGCAGGTGAAAATTTGTTATTAAACCGTCCACGGCGTTAAACCTGTGTCCGGGATGTATGAAAATCGAAGTTTCGCCGGAAACCGCTTCCGCGGCATCGTTTTCAAGAGGCGCGGCAAAAACAGTTTCAAGCGTGCGGGTTGAAGTCGTGCCGACTGAAAAAACTCTGCCCCCGCGGGCGCGGCAGGCGCGTATGGCGGAGATGGTTTGGCGCGGCACCTCGTAACGCTCGGGAAGCATACGGTGGCTTTGTACATTATCGGACGTTACAGGTTTAAATGTTCCCCATCCGACATGAAGCACCACATGGACGATGTCAACGCCTTTGTCTCTTATTCGTTCAAGAAGGCCGTCGGTAAAGTGAAGCCCGGCGGTAGGCGCCGCGATCGAACCGGCACGATCCGCATAAACCGTCTGGTAACGTTGTTTGTCTTCCCCGCAAAGCAGTTGCTGGCAACCGGTTTTACGCTTTATGTAAGGCGGTAACGGCATAAGCCCGTGTGCCATCAGCGTTTCATGCGCGTCCGCCCCTGAAATTGAAAGCACACTTTCACCCGTTGCGGTTTTATCCGCTACCACGGCGGTCAGGTTGCCGGGAAAAATAATCTTTTTGCCAACGGCCAGGGAAGGCCTGAGCAGCGCGGCAAGCCTGGTATCTCCCGTCGAAGGGGTGGCCGGCGGCGACAGGAACAACGCCTCCACCCTGCCGCCGGTCTCTTTCCTGCCGAAGAGGCGCGCCGGTATCACCTTTGTCCGGTTTATTACGAGGCAATCTCCGGCATTTATGTATTCTATAATATTCTCGAACAACCGGTGTTCAACAGCGCCACCGTTGCGGCGCAGCACCATCAGCCGGGACCGGTCGCGGGATTCCGACGGACGCTGCGCTATCAACTCCTGCGGCAACTCGTAATTGTACGAAGACAGGATAAGGTCAGGATTAGTGTCAATCTTCCCATTTTTCAACGGTGGCTCCGGGATAGTAGTAGTGAAGGATTTCATGGTAGTTGTAATTCTTTTCCGCCATTGACTTGGCGCCCCACTGGCACATGCCTACGCCATGCCCCCAGCCTTTTCCGCGAAACTCGTACCCGTCGCGGTAACGGACAATGCCGGTAAAGAAAACGCTTTTGATAAGCCAGGGGTCTACGGCAAGCCGGAATTTCGGGGCGGGTATTGTAAGCGTCCCGCCGCCATGAGTGATTTTCAGCAGTTTTGTGCGTCCCGAAGCGTCCTTGCCGCCGGCTGCGGAAATGTTTTTAATCTCGCCCACGGGATACCCCGCCTTTGTAAGGCGCGTCCTGATTAACGAAGGAGAAAGCAGGTTCTTCCAGGCGTTATGAGGGCTGTCCGCGCAAAATGTGTCCCGGCGGCCGGAAAGGTACGACGGCGATTTCCTTTCCCATATCCAGACGAAATCGGGGTTTTCCGTATGCCCGCCGCATGAAGCATGGAAAAGAGTCTGGGCAAGCGCGCCATCGAAGGTAAGCACTTCGGAACACGTGCTATTGACCGCGGTGGTGGTGCGCAGGTCCTCCGATTCCACGCCGCCATAAACCTGGCAATGCGTTTGCGCGCAAAGGTCGAAACCTTCCTTCATGTGCCGGCGCATGTTTCTTAAGGCATATGTCCGGCTTACCACAGCCTGGGCCTTTAGCGCCTCCGCGTTCCACTTCGGGTTAACCTCGCGCGGCAGTATGCCGTAAAGATAATTTTCAATTCCCAACTCGTTTATAGCCGTCAATTTGTCTTTTTTGCAGGTTAGCATTATGCTGTCGCGGTAACGGCGGCCGTTAACGCGGACGCGGCCGGTTGAATCATTCGGAACCAGGCGCACCGGCGCTGAAAAGTATGTGCCGTTAAAATAAATATTGCCGTCGCGGCACCGCACAAGATAATCATCATTCGTCTTTAAATCCGTGCATTTGCCGGTGTTCATCTCATAGAGATAATAGCCGTTGTCGCCGCTGATGTTTAACGAGGCGGCGTTTTGAACTATGCCGATGCGGACTATTGACTCCTGGATTTTTTGAGCGCCGGCACAGGCGGTAATGGCAACCGACATAACCAGCAGCGCGATAAACTGTTTCACGGCAAATCTCCCATTGAGAATGTGCAGCCGCAGTATTTCTGCATGTAGGAGCCGAAACGCCAGGCAATGTTTTTCCCTTCGTAATAAACGCCGCGGAAATCGCGATATACGAAATCAACCTTGTGTTTTTGGGACGCCGCTTCACCGGCACGGCGGATAAGTTCATGCTTTTGCCACGGACTGGACAACAACGTCGTGGAAAAATGGGATATGCCAAGCTCGCTTGCCATGCGCGCCGTTTCTTCCAGCCTTAACCGGTAACAGAAAGCGCACCGGTCGGGCGCGTCCGACGCGCGCTTGATCCAATCCTGGCCATCGGCCTGCGCTCCGTCGCAGAGCTGGATGTTCAACGAGGCAAGATAGGATGCAAGCGATGTCCTGCGTCGTTGCCATTCATCTTCCGGATGAATGTTGGGGTTATACCAGAAACCGGTTATTTTGTATTCCGCGCCAAGCAATTCAAGCGCTTTCGGCGAACACGGCAGGCAACAATGATGAAGAAGCAGAGTATCCATGGGAATATGTTATGTATTACAGCTATTCGGTTAAACGGCATTAACTCCCCCTCACCTTAATCCTCTCCCCGTCGGGGAGAGGAAATAATGCAGCTTTAGCCCTCTACCCGTTGGGGAGAGGGTAGGGTGAGGGGGTATGGCAACCGGACGGCACATATGATTACATGTTAAGCGGTAATTCGTGGCGGATGTCTATGCAGGGTGAAATGGAACAGATACCCGGCTCAAGCGGTATGTGCATGGGGATGGCCATTGCACTGTTTATTTCCGCAAGTAAATCATTTATCCGGCGAATGTATGGCTCCGGAGGCATAATGTTGCGTTCGTAAAGAGCAAACAACCTGTGTTCAACTTTGGGAAAATGCAAATGCAGAAAATTCATAAAAAACGACTTCATCGCCGGGTGCGCCATGCATAGTATTGCAGGCAATATATAATCTCCCTCGGCTTTTTTTACGCGTTCAACCACTTCCTTCATTTGTTCGCGTGAGTCCGTGATTGCCGGGATAATCGGCGAGAGCACGACGCCGGCAAATATGCCCTGGCGCTTTAACGCGACCAGCAGGTCAATCCGCGATTGGGGATCGGGCGTGCCGGGTTCAAGCGTTTGGGAAAGCTTTTTATCCATGGTGCAGATGGAAATGCTTACAGCGAGCAAACCGCTTTGCGAGTAATCCCGCAACATACTGATGTCCCGCAAGACAAGCTCGGATTTAGTGAATATCTGAAGCGGCATGCGGCGCTTCATTATAATGTCAAGCGCATGACGGGTCAGGTTGAATTTTTTTTCGGCGCCGCAGTAAGGCTCGCAGGATGTTCCGATGCCAATATGCAGTTTATGGGTTGTAGCATCCAGTTCCCGCGAAAGCAGGTGCAGCATATTCGTCCGCACGCCGGTTTTTGAGAGACGGGATGACGGGCAGTATACGCAGCCGCCGGCGCATCCGACATACGGGTTATAGCAACAATCAATTTTTAGCAAGGGGTGCTGCGCCTGAAGCCTGGCCAACGCCTTCCTTGACTGCAAGTAATGGAGTGTATCCATATATTCACCAAATCAGTTTCCTCTCCCCTCCGGGGAGAGGATTAAGGTGAGGGGTGGTTCAATATTCCGACGATTTTCCCCTCATCCTGGCCTTCTCCCCGAAGGGGAGAAGGAACGTGAGCTAAAAGAGTTCTTCCTGGTTTTTTGCCGGCGGGGTGTATCCTAGATGGGTGTATGCGTGTTGCGTTACTACGCGCCCCCTCGGAGTGCGCGCGAGAAACCCTGCCTGCATAAGAAAAGGTTCGTACACATCCGTAATGGTGTCAACTTCCTCGGAAACCGCAACTGCGATTGTTTCTATGCCCACGGGGCCGCCGGAAAATTTGTCTATGATTACCTTTAGTATTCGCCTGTCCATCGCGTCAAGGCCGGATTCGTCAACCTCAAGGGCGGCCAGCGAGTAGCGCGCCATTTCGATAGCAACCTTGCCGGCGGACTTGACCTCGCCGAAATCGCGCACCCGGCGCAGCAGCCGGTTTGCTATACGCGGCGTGCCTCTTGAGCGGCGCGCGATCTCACTGGCGGCTTCGTCCGATATGTCAATTTTCAGCAGTATGCTTGAGCGCGACACTATACTGGTCAACTCGCCGCCGGTATAAAAATCAAGGTGATTAACGATCCCGAAACGTTCCCGGAGCGGGCTTGAAAGAAGGCCGGCGCGCGTGGTCGCGCCTATAAGCGTGAAACGCGGGAGAGGCAATTTGATGGTTTTCGCCGATGGCCCCTGGCCGATGATAATATCAAGCTCGTAGTCTTCCATCGCGGGATAAAGCGATTCTTCCACGAGATGGTTCATGCGGTGTATTTCGTCTATGAAAAGTATGTCCCCCTCGGCAAGATTTGTGAGTATTGCGGCAAGGTCTCCGACCCGTTCAAGCACAGGCCCCGAAGTTGAGCGCATATTACCGCCCATCTCGCGGGCTATGATGTGGGCAAGAGTGGTTTTCCCCAGGCCGGGCGGCGCGTAAAATAAGCAATGATCAAGCGCCTCGCTGCGGTTTTTCGCCGCCTGGATGAAAATCTTAAGGTTTTCCTTAAGCTTTTCCTGGCCGATAAACTCGTCGAGCGTCTGCGGCCTCAGCGTATTCTCAATCTTGCGCTCTTCAGGCAGCGGCACGGGGGCAATTACCCTGTCGTTAATATTGTTATCAATGTTCATTATAAATACCGCAAGGCGGAGCGCAGCAGTTGTTCAAGAGATTGTTGCGCTTTTTCCGTTTCCAGCAACTTATCTATTATCTCGCGCGCATGGCTTTCCTTGTATCCAAGCGCCACAAGCCCCTGCACGGCATCCGTGCGAAGCCGCGACGGCGCGCGTTCAGCCGAACGGCCGATTACCGGCAAAGGCGCTTCGCCGATTTTATCTTTAAGAGCCGCGACAAGTTTATCGGCCGTCTTTTTCGTGAAGCCGAATGCGCCGGTCAGCACTGCAATATCCTTATTGATTATCGCGTTTTTAAAATCGTGGATGGACGAGGTAATCTTATCAAGGTAATCCAGCGCTTTTTTTGCGCCCGCGCCCGGGACCTCTTCCTTAAGCAGGGTGAAAAGGTCGCGTTCTTCTTCGGTGAGAAAACCGTATAACGTAACGTTGCCGCCATACATGGCTACCGATTCATAAACAAAAAGTTTTACGGGATGCCCCATGGGAGGAAGCTGGTTCATGCATGAGGCGGAGATACAGGCTTCGTAGCCGATACCGTTGACGTCTACGATTGCGACGCCGTTTCCGGCACAGTCGAGTGTTCCGCGAAGAAAGGTTATCATCGTATATTTAACGGGGACCGCGACGTGTGCGCATGGCATATGGCTATGGCAAGCGCATCCGCGGCATCGTCGGGTTTGGGGATTTCAGTAAGTTTCAGGAACGTTTTAACCATTTGCTGTATCTGGTTCTTGTCGGCTGACCCGTAACCGGTAAGCGCGATTTTGACGTGGCGGGGATTGTACTCGCAAACCGGCAGGTTTTCAAGCGCTGCGGACAACAGTATTACGCCCCGCGCCTGGCAGACGGCAGCCACGGTGCGCGCCTCCTTGGAAAAAAACAACTCCTCGATGGCCAGTATTTCCGGCGTGTAGCGTTGTATTACGGTGCGCAGGCAGTTGTGGACTTCTTTGAGCCTCTCGCCCAGCTTTTGAGAGGGTTTTGTTTTGATGCAGCCGTAATTGAGCAGCGCTACGTTGTCCCCTGAGCCGGTTTGCACCAGCCCCCAACCTGTCAACGACAGCCCGGGATCAACGCCCAGAACGATCATGCTATTTGTTGCCTGCTTCTATCGCTTCCATTTCTTTTTCGGATATGTCAAAATTTGCGTATACGTTTTTAACGTCATCGTGCGCTTCAAGGTCGTCCATAAGCGCAAGCATGCGTTCCGCGTCTTTGCCGGTAAGCTTAATGTATGTTTGCGGCTGCATCGTTACCTCTCCGTTTGCGATGGGGACGCCCGCTTTTTCAAGCGCCTGCTTAACGCCTTCGAAATCGGCCGGCGTGGTTAGAACCTCGTAAAAGTCCTCGTCGTCCGTTCTAAAATCCTCCGCGCCGTTTTCAAGAGCGAGAGACATCAGCTTTTCTTCGTCAAATTTGGATTTTTCAACGCCTATATATCCTTTTTGCGAAAACATCCAGGATACGCAGCCGCTTTCGCCCATGTTGCCGCCGTGACTGGAAAACATTTTACGTATTTCAGATGCGGTGCGGTTACGGTTGTCGGTAGTGCCTTCTATTATCACGGCCACGCCCGCCGGCCCGTAGCCCTCGTAAACCACTTCCTCGTACATTACGCCGGGTATCTCGCCCGTGCCGCGCTGCACCGCTTTTTTGATGTTATCCTGAGGCATGTTGGCGTTACGCGCGGTTTCAATTATTTTGCGCAGCCGCGCGTTGTTTTCAACATTGCCCCCGCCTTCGCGCGCCGCCACGGTAATTTCGCGTATAACCTTGGTAAATACTTTTCCCCTCTTTGCGTCAATAATAGCTTTTTTGTGTTTAATACCGGCCCATTTAGAATGCCCTGACATCGGAAAACCTCCAGGTATATAACTTTGAAAAATTGTGTCTCTTCAGCGTTTAGCAGTAATGCCGTTTAGTTAAGTTTTTTATCTTCACCAAATCAGTTTCCTCTCCCCTCCGGGGAGAGGATTAAGGTGAGGGGTTGTTCAATATTGCGACGATTTCCCCCTCATCCTGTCCTTCTCCCCGCGGGGAGAAGGAACTTGAGCTAAAAAAATGAATCGTGTTTTAAGAACAAAAGTTTTAACTAAACGGCATTGAGACAAAACCAAGTGTATAATCCAACAAATTATAGCAAAATTATTTATTTAGTTACAGGCATTGCGTTAATTTGTTGGAGTTTGTCCTTTGCAAACGCATTATCGGGGGTTATGCCCAGCACCTGCTGGAATACCTGCCGGGCGGCTTCATATTGTTTTGTTTCGTAATAAACCAGCCCCATGTTGACCATCACGGAAGTGTTTTTCGGGTCAAAAGAAAGGGCTGTTTTGTATTCGTTGAATGCATCGGCCGTCCTTCCCAATGTGAAATAGATGTTACCCAGGTAAAAATGCGCCTTGAAGCTGCCCGGGGCGAGGCTCACAAGCTTTTCACACCGGGATAGCGCCGCCTGCCAGTTTTTAGACACAATATCGGCTTCCACCGCCCTGAAAAGGTTTTCTATCTCGTTTAACGCGCCGTCATTGCGCCCCAGTCGGGCAAGCGTTATCTTAAGATTCTTCTTTGCAAGTTCAAAATCAGGATCTATTTCATAGGCTTTTTTATAGGCGTCCAGGGCTTCCTCATTACGGTCAAGGCGGGTATAAAGATAACCCAGGTTATTCCATATCTCCTTGTTGCGCGGGAAAAAGTGCAGGCATTGCTTGAACAACTCCACACCGGCGCGCGCATAGAGTTCCGGCGATTGCAAAAATATGCTTCCCAGCGCGTTGTAAGACTCCGGGGAAAGAGGGTTTATATAGATGGAACGCGTGTATTCGATAGTCGCATCGGTTATTTTACCGCTTTGCGCCAGCACGGTAGCCAGGTTGAAATAGATCTCGTCATAGCCTGCGTTTGCGCGTAATGATTCTTTGTACATTTCCAGCGCTTTTTCCCTGTTTTGGGTACGGGCGTATGCGTTTGCCAGCTCATAATTGTTATTAACTTCCAACCGCTGTAACCGATGCGCGGCCTCAAGTTCGGCTGTAGCCGCCGGCAGATTGTCGCGTTTGGAATGTTTGAAGCCCGAGAAATAGTGTATTTCGCCGGCAAAATTGGCGGCATAACGCACCACCAGCGCCCCGCCGAAAATTATCAGTACGATAACGGCGCCGCGCGCGGCCGTTGAGCCGATGTTTATGGTTTTCTTTTCAACCACCCCCAGCCCTGCGAGCAACCCTATGTTCCACCAGTACAAAAATGCGGGGATTGCGAAATGCAGTGAAACGTTTAACAGGTTATCGGTAAGCATACCCACAACGGATGCGGTTAGCGCAATGGCAAGCAGCTTCTTTTCTCCCGTCAGATTTTTTACAAGGAACAGGGCGTATGAAAACAGGGTAAAAAGCAGCCACAGATATACACCGAAACCGGCTATACCGGTTTGCGACCAGATTTCAAGCATCTCGTTATGCGCGTTATTGGCATGTGTGCGGAAGCTGACGTATGCCTCCATGAAAAGGTGCCTGCCCTGGTAGGACGGGTAGAACAGCTCAAAACAGCCCCAACCCCGGCCCAGTGCGGGATACTCCATAACCATGTGCCATGCGCATGACCATATCAGGCGGCGCTGGTGCCATGAGCCGTAATATGTTTTTTTTGCGATAGCGGTTTCGGCAATACGATCCATTACTACCGAGCCGCCGCCCGTTCCGCTTTTAGGCCAGAAGAAAACTATCAACAGGGATACGGCAATGGGTATAACGATATGTTTCCATCGCGTTATAAGCAACTGCCTCTCGAATATGGCGATTGCCCCGATTGTAACAGCCATCGAAGAAGCAAATCCAAGCCATGACGAGCGCGTGAGCGTGCATATAAGCACGCCCAGGTAAACCCCGAAAAACAAAAGGTAAAAAAAGCGTTTGGCGGCATTCGCCGCCTGTATATAGTAGACGAATAACAACGGGAAAAGCATCACAAGATAAGGCGAAAGAAAGTTTGGATTTCCGAAGGTGGACACGCTTCTTGTTCCATAAGGGTTAAGAACGTGCGGCCATATCAGCTCTATGCCGAAGTACTGAAGTATGCCGTAAACCGACGCGATAAAACCAGTCCATAAAACAGCCAGTATCATGCGGCGGCGATTTGAATCGTCTATGAAATTGACGGCCATGTAATAGACAAGTATCGAGTTTACAAGCAGGAACAGCCAGCGCTTAAGGCCTTCATTATACACGCCGTATTTCATGTAGGGATGCGGCAGGTTTATCACGAACATTACCGCCCATGAAAGCGTTGCCACGGCCAGGAATGACCACATTGGAATGTCCAGCGGGGTTGTGGGACAGGCCAGTTTTTTATTTGCAATGCCGTTGTATAGCCAAAGCATCCACAGGATAACCGTTCCCGCATTGACCAGCACTATCTGGAAATAATAGGGATTTCGCGTCAGGTCGGTAAAAAATATAAGAGGCGGGACTACCAGTAAAAATAATATTAAGAAACTAAAAAGACGTTTCATGTTATCTAATTTCTGGAAAGGCCGAAGACTTTTTGAACATCGGGGTCGTTAGGAGCGATTGCGCGCACCTTATTCCACATGTCCGTGGCCTCCTGCATCTTTCCCCTGCGCCCGTATACTACGGCGAGGTTTTTCATAGCGCTGACGGACTTCGGATCAAGCCGCAAGGCCAGTTCATAGTATTTGAACGCGCCATCCAGATCGTTGCGCATGAAACGGATATTGCCGATATTCATGCTTGTTTCCGCATATTCGGAACCACGGCGCGGCGCCCAATCTTCAACCCACGCATTATGGGGCGGTTGCTTAAGTTTTTCAGGGAATTCAAGGTGCGCGAGATACATTTCCTCGGCTTTTTCGGGCTGTCCCAGTTGCATGTAAACCCATGCCATGCGATAGTAATTCAAAGGGAAAATAGGGTCTATATTGCGATAACGCTCGAACTCGGACAGCGCCCTGTTCCATAGTTCCAGTTTCTTTTTGTCATGTTCTTCCGCCGATTTATTATCCCCGCTCCTGCGGGCTTCGTCGGCTTTGCGTTTTTCGTCTTCGCCCCATTTAAGGAATATCAATCCCGCCTGGTGATGGGACTGCACGTAATTCGGCGCCAGCTTCCATACGTCGTTATATTTTTCTATGGAACGCTCGGCATCTCCTTCCGTCCAGCGGTCGTTGTAAACGTTACCCATGAAATAATGCGACATTATGAACGACGGGTTCTGCTTTGTTACGGTCGTGTAATAATCCAGAGCCTGGGGCCACTGCCCCTGCTTGGAATAGAAAATAGCCATGTTGTGATTTATATCCGCCTGGAAAAATCCGTAAAACATAATAATGAAATATACCGCCACGGCCGCAACCAGGTATTGCGCCCCTCTTTTAAAAAACGGAGGCAGGCGGGGCGGTTCGGTGTTATCAGGCAGTTGCGGCGACGGGTAATGAATGCTTATGGCCCCGATAAGCCCCACCAACAGCCACAAAAATATGCCTGAGGAAACAAAGCGCAGCGAAACGCATACCGTATTATGCGCAAGCTGGGCGATAAGGGCGGTTAACAAGCCAAGCAGATAATAAGGCCGCAAATCGTTTTTTGTTTTATCAGTTGTTTTGCTGAGGGTGCGCAGGTTTCTGAATCCCGCCAGCAAGAAGGCCGATAAAAGCCACAGGAATATCCCTATGCCGATAATGCCCTCGTCATACCAGACCTCGAGGTATTCATTTTCAGGGTGGTCGGTTTCAGTGTTGTGGCGCCCTTCGATATAAAATATCTGCGGCCGCCTCCATGCCGGGTAGGTAACGTAAAATGAGCCGATGCCGGTTCCGATCACCGGGTTCGTTTTTATCATTTCAAAGGTTGATATCCACGTGAACAAACGGAAAGACGCGCTGTCCGTTCTTCCCATCAGCGCAGTATATATGTTGTACCCCACGAGCAGCAGTGAAACAAACAACGTAATAAGTATAAACTTTTTGATTTTTTCATTTTTCGCGGGCAGGAAAAAAGCGATTGAGAGAAATGTAAAAGCGGCAAGCCCCGCGCCAAAACCAAGCCATGCGCCTTTTGAGCCGGTATGGTAAGTGTTAAAAGCGATTAACAACCAGGCGACAATCAGAAAAAACCTGCGCTTTTTGATAAATAAAGCCAGCACAAGCGGACTCATGACAACTAGAAAATCTCCAAAAAAGTTGGGATTGCCGAACGTGGAAAAAATACGCCCCCCGAAGGCGAACCGCCATATAAAAGGGTCAAGTCCCGGCTCGGGCGGCCGCGGGAAATAGCGCGTATCCAGATATTGAACTACGCCGTAAAGGGTAGCCACGAATGTTGCAAACATCAGCCAGCCGAACAACCGGCGCAGTTTATCCTCACTGTTGAACTCTTTGATGGCGATAAGAGCCATGCACATGTAAAAAACGCGGCGTATAAGCTCGTTGCCGCTTGCATAAGTGAAAGGCGAGTAAATATATGAAATAATTCCGGAAACCAGGAACGCCAACAGCGGAAGGACGACTGCCATGTTTTTCTTATAAAAACTCCACCCGTTTTCTTCTATAAGCTTTATCAACCAGGCCGCGACAAGGATGGTTCCGCCTATCTGGATTAGCGTTATCTTTATTTGCGCGGAATCGTACGTGCGCAGGTAAAAAGCGATCGAGATAAGAAAATAAAGTATGGGCAACCCGTACAACATTATCTTGTCGGCAATTCCAATTATTTTATTTTCCGGTTGTCTTGAAATAGTTACCGCCATATTATTAATTCCTTCCCCAAAACCAAGTGCATATATTGCCACACGATATTACGCACCGTGTCATTGCGAGCATAGCGAAGCAATCTCGTCGTATAAATCTTTCCATTCAGGATTCTGTAAAGATATATGAGCTTCCTTTTTTGATCTCGATCCGCCTTTGATTTGTTTTTCCCGTTTAATAGCGTTCTCTATGTCAGCAAAGATTTCGTAATAAACAAGTTTATGGATGTTGTATCTTTTTGTAAATCCTTCAACCAGTTTATTTTTATGTTCATAGATTCGTTTAATCAGGTTGCTTGTAACTCCGGTATAAACAACAGTGTTTGATGCATTTGCCATAAAGTATACGTAGTACTGTTTTGTCATAAACTAATGGCAGGAGCTTATCTGCCATACTGTTCCATAATTCATTTTTTCGGTCATTGCGAGGCCATGGCCGAAGCAATCTTGTTGTTTGACGATGATAAAAGACGAGATTGCTTCGTCACTTCGTTCCTCGCAATGACAAGAAATTGGCTGCTTCCAAGCTGTGTCATAATTCATTTTTTGCGGTCATTGCGAGCCCAAAGGGCGCGGCAATCTCGCTTTTCATCAGAAGCAACTTCGAGATTGCTTCGCTCTCGCTCGCAATGACCGCAAACTGCTGAAGAGACACATGCTTATTTTACTGCTTTACTTCGTCCCATTCGGGAATCTTGTGGTTATTGCGAGCCGGTGGGTTTGGCCCAGGTCGCCGTAGGGTACCCAGCCGTAATCGAAAGACAGTGTTCCGATGTTTATGCCTATACCGCCGGTTATTGGAAGGCCAAGCCCCGGATCCTTGAATTGATAGCGGTAGCCGAGGCGAAGTTGAACCGGATCGGCTACGGCAATTTCAAAACCGGTCCGCAGTTGGTGAGCCTCGTCTGCGTAAACCGCAAGTTCCGCATACCAGGCTGAACCGCGGGCAAACGATGTGCCAAGGTTTAAGAAACCGCCCATTGGAGCATTCATGTTTTTTATCGCCGGCCCCACGTTGAAAACCCCGAAACCGAACATCCATTCGCCATTAGGGTAGGAGTTCTTATTATACGTCGAAAATGTTGTTTTTTTAGCTGTTCGCGGGGTAACGGAATAACCGCCTGCCGACAATAAAACACCGTCGGCGCTGGTATCATCAATTGATTCCCTTACAACCTTAACGTTTACGCCGTAAGAAAAATACCGTGTCGGCCGCCGTCCGTAAGCCAGTGTCAGCAGCATGTCGGATGCTCCGAAAGTCCCGGTTTCCGAAAACTCGTTGACGTCGGAAGCGGAGTATACGGTGCGCGTCATCGTCCCTGCTCCCAGGTAGCCGAGTGAAATGCCAAGCGCGGATTTCTTATTAAACGAGTGGACGTAATTTGCCTGGCTGTAACTTAAGTCCGCAACATAGGCCAGGTGAGCGATGGATAATTCGCTGCTTTTAAGCCAGGGGATAATGGCAGGATTATTTGAAAGCGCCTGGGAAGAGGCTATGCCATTAACATCGGCGATAGCAGCCGTGCGCGGCGAAGGATTAATTTTTAAAAAATTGAATATACTTGTGCCGGGGGATGATGGATATGCGGGGATGAATGGGAATACCGTAAGGAAGAAAATTGTTAAAACTTTTTTTATCATACTATTGGCAAGCCGGGGATGGGATTTGAACCCACGGCCTACGGTTTACGAAACCGTTGCTCTACCACTGAGCTACCCCGGCGTTTTTTCAGTGATCCACTGATGTTACTCAAGAAATGCCAAAGTTGCTGTCATTGCGAGCGAAGCGAAGCAATCTTGCTGTTTCGTATCAAAACGACGAGATTGCTTCGTCGCGAAGGCTCCTCGCAATGACACGCTGCGTAACATCAGTAAACAGTGAGTGTACTGAGGACTGTTGCTGTAAAAAAATGCTGGGGGACAGAATTGAACTGTCGACACCAGGTTTTTCAGACCTGTGCTCTACCAACTGAGCTACCCCAGCATTTCCATAACCGATTTTTATATCAATAGGTGTGTCAGGCTTCTTCCGTCTCGTTTTTATGATGGAAAATCTTTTCTTTTGCTTCGGAGACGGCATGTTCCGCGCGTTCTTTTACGTCTTCGCTCATGGTTTTTATGCGCTCGGAAATGTCGTCGGTAAGCCCTTTGAGCCGCTGGCGTGTTTCCTTGCCAGGCCTCGGGGCATATAAAAGCCCCACTGCCGTGCCAACCAGCCCGCCAACCAGAAAAGCCAACAAAATCTCGCCAGTATTTGATGAATCAGCCATTGTTCCCTCCTTCAATATGACTATTAACTGATGTTACGCAAGAAACGCCAAAGCTGCTGTCATTGCGAGCGAAGCGAAGCAATCTTGCTGTTTCGTATCAAAACGACGAGATTGCTTCGTCGCCAAGCTTCTCGCAATGACACGCTGCGTAACATCAATATTAACTTTTACGGCGTTTAAGCATGAACGATACAAGCCCGCTTAGTATGGCGCCGAATTTGATTGCGGGTGAATTCAGTTTCTGCGTAAAATATGCGATGCTTCCCGTGATGCGGTTTATTATGCCCATATCTTCGCGCAACAGTTTCAGAAGTTCTTCAGCCTGCCGTGCGGTGCGGCGCACCTGTATCAGCGTCAAAATAAAAAAAGCAATGCCAGCCAGTATTCCCAGAGCTACAACTATCACCGACACAATTATTACGGTATCCATGAACATTGTCCTTTTCCCCCTGAATTTGCGACATTATTACCGCCGGCATTAAGCTTGAAACATTACATTCATCAACGCAGGATATTGTAACAAAACTAAGATATGAAGTCAAATTCCCGTGAATGTTATGCTGCGCCGGGGCATATATCCTTCAGGACGCAATCAGAGTGGCGGGGGTTGCGGGCGACGCATACGTCCCGTCCCAACGCCTGCAAAAAATGCGCGAAATGAAACCACTTACTGCGTGGAACTATTTTCATCAAATCCTGTTCAATTTTGACCGGATCGTCATTCGATGTAAGCCCCAACCTGTTGCTTAGGCGAATAACATGCGTGTCTACAACGATACCCTCGACTTTACCGAATGCGTTGCCCAACACAACGTTCGCGGTTTTCCTGGCCACGCCGGGGAGGGATAGCAGCTTGTCCATATCATCGGGAACTTTACCGTTGAATTCTTCCACAATCCTGCGGGCGGCTCCGGCGATATTCTTCGCTTTTGAACGATAAAAGCCGGTTGAACGAATATCCTGCTCCAATTCTCCGACGGTAACCGATGCGTAATCCTGCGCAACGCGGTATTTTTTGAACAGTTTTTCCGTAACCGCATTCACCCTGGCATCGGTGCATTGGGCAGAGAGTATGGTGGCGACAAGAATCTCAAGCGGATTGGAAAATTTCAGCGCCGTTTTAGCGCCGGGATACTGTTTTTTCAGCCGCTTGATTATCTCGTTGACACGTTTATCCATTTATTCTATTTTTATCGCTTCCACCGGGCAGTCTTTAACCATCTGCTGCGCGCATTCATTGGGCGTTTCATTTATTACCACCGCCAGGTTATCCCGCATTTCAAAAACTTCCGGGCAGTTTGAGGCGCACAATCCGCAGCCGATACAAAGCTCCGCATCTACAATCACCTTCATTTATTCCCTCCTAGCAATTCAAGCATGGAACGATGGAGTATTCCATTTGTGGCAAGCATGGTGCCGCCGAAAATAAAATTTTTACCGCCGGAAAAATCCGTAATTTTACCGCCTGCTTCCTTTAATATAAGGGAACCCGCGGCAACGTCCCACGGTTTCAATTCTTCTTCCCAGAACGCTTCGGCCTTGCCGCTGGCGACATAGGCAAGGTCAATAGCAGCGGAGCCGAGCCTGCGGACTCCCTGGACTTTTTCAAGCACGCCGGCCATGATGCCCGCATGACGTTTGGCAGAGGCATGGACGGAATACGGGAAGCCCGTGATGGCGAGCGACCGCACAAGCGTGCGCTCCGGCGAAACATGAATGCGTTTCTTGTTTACCCACGCGCCGCCGCCAGCCTGGGCGCTGTATGTTTCGCAAAGCATCGGTGCATGCACAACACCGGATATGATCTTGCCCTTATGCATAAGCGCTATTGATACGCATACGTAAGGTATCCGGTGGATAAAGTTTACAGTGCCGTCCATCGGGTCTATTATCCAGCAGTAATCGGACGAACACCTGTGCGACGAATCCTCCTCCGTAAGAAAGGAGTGACCCGGGAAAGCGACTTCCAAAATTTTGAGTATGGTTTCCTGCGCTTTTATGTCAACATTGGTTACGGGGTCTATCTCGCCTTTGAAGCGTATCTCGACAGGGCTATTGAAATTATTCTTGATGATCTCACCCGCCGCACACGCGGCCTTCAACGCTACGGCAGTGTATTTGTTTACATTCATAATATCACCTTTCACGTTACACTAATAATCAATAAATCCATTATACCAATAATTGTTTGAAACTACAAAATTTTACTCTCTTTAGCGTTCCTGGTACTCTGTAAGGCTGATTCTTTGCGTTTTGCAGTTGTCGTCGTCATTGCGAGCGAGAGCGAAGCAATCTCGCTTTTCATCAGAAGCAATGTTGAGATTGCTTCGCTCTCGCTCGCAATGACAGCAAACTGCATTCAAAACATCAATATTCAGTCTTACAGAGTACTAGGTCATCTATAGCGGACAGACAGAACATCATCCAGTGCGTTACGCGCATCCATCACCTGCGCATCCGCTGGACTTACTTCTTATTATATCTCTCCTTTAATTCTACGGCCATCCAAAGACAATATTTGAAATCGTTTACTCATAGTACGATCTTCTCAAGTCTTGACTTGCGCTTTGCCCAGTCTGGCATAACTAAGGACAGGAAGTTATAAAACTTCTTTGTGTGATTGGGGTATTTCAAATGGCACATCTCGTGCATGATCACATACTCAATACAATGCGACGGCGCTTTTATCAGTTCGGTATTCAAGCCGATTCTTCCCTTAGTATGTACACAACTGCCCCAGCGCGATTGCATGGATTTGACGTCAATTACCGGTAGCTTCACCCGGTACTTTTCCAGCCGTTCATGACAGCGTTTGGCAACCGCATCGAACATCGCTTTAGCCCGAACGCGGTACCACTCATACAACAACCGCCTGGTTCTTGGCCTGCTATCCGGCCTAAGGGAATAAACGAAAATATATTTACCTTTGAGCTTAACATCCTGCTGATTAGCCTTAAGCACCTTCAGCCGATACTGCCTTCCGAAATAATAGTGCGTTTCTCCACTGATAAACTGCCTCGGCGGTTGCTTGGGCATGAAAGACTGAAAATAATCAATCTGCCTGGCGATCCATGGCGCGCGCCTCTGAACTTTTTGCAATACCTTCTCAACCGAAGAATCGCGTGGCGCGGTGACATTGATTGATAGATCAGGCATGACGCTAATCCGCACGGCTTTGCGAGGTTTTTGCTCAAGAGAAAAGCAAATTTTATTTTCCCCGAAATTTACTGTATGTTCCGTCATTGGGCATACCTGCGTTTGGCAATATTGATAATCTTCTCCATAATCACATCAATTTCTTCATAACTCAAGCCAAGGCCTGTTTTATCGGCCAGGTAATCCTCAATCTCGTTGAGCATCTTGTTTTGAATATCGGTTTTTAGATGCCAGTCCACAACTCTATTGCGCTGAATTATTCCGTCCACTTCCATGGCAATATTGGCCGAAACATTTTTGTCATCATTCCGTTTGCTGACTCCCTCATAAATGATGCCGTAAAATGCCTTAGCAACATTCTTGTCCTGCAAACACTCAGGGATATCCGAATCCTTGCGGTCACGCACATCGTCCATAATCTCGCTTGTTGTAAGGAAATACTGCGCGTCCGTAATACGAGACTGACGGTAGTCGTCAATCGCTTTTTTCAGCAGTTTTGAAAACTTCTCGTAAAAAACAGGGTCTTCATCGTATTTTTCTTCTATTGTCCGCATTGTCCGATGAGCAATCATGTCCGCCTTGGCAGCTTCGCCAACCGCCTTTGTTACTTCCTTTTGGAACTTCTCCTTATCAAATATATTCACCGGGTCTGTAATTTTGATTACTTCATCAGATGTCACATAGGTGTTAAGCAGTTTCTGAATTTTATTCTCATACTCCTTAAAATCCACCACTTCAGCATACCGCTTTTTAACAGATACTCGCAACTTCTGAAAGAATTTGAAATCGTCCTTATACTTATTGATATGATTTTCTGGTGTGTCTTTATAAAACTTCTCAGCAGAAAGAGCTATACTCAATGTTTTTGAAAATGCAGTCAACTTTTCATAAAACTTATGCCGCATTTCCTCATCAAACAAAAACTTCTCATATTCCTCTTCGTCGTGCCGATTCTTAATGGCCTTGAAGATATCCCACAAATCGGCATATTTCTGTGGAAGTGTTTTGATCTCCTCCGCAATATTAATCAACGTGCCTTCCAAATCCTCTTTGTCAAAACCAGACAGCTCTTCATACGCCGTCAGCGCACGATCCAATTCGCCAAGGATCCCGTAATAGTCCAGTATAAAGCCGTAATCCTTGCCTTCGTAAATGCGGTTAACCCGGGCAATCGCCTGCAAAAGGGTATGCTCCTTCATTGACTTGGCGATATACAGCACTGTATTTCTCGGCGCATCAAATCCGGTGAGTAGTTTTTCAACCACAATTAGAATTTCCGGTTGTTCGGCATATTTAAATGAAGCGATCACCTGCTTGTTATATTCCGCATCACTGCCGAACCGTTTCAGGATGGTTTTCCAGAACTTCAATACTTCTTCTGTTGGCTCTTCGTAAACATCCTCATATCCTTCACGGTCATCTGGAGCAGATATGACTACTTCTGATGATACCTTGCCGATCTCATCGAGCGACTTCTTAAACTTTAAAGCTGCCGCTTTTGAATCCGTGGCAATCTGCGCCTTAAAACCTGTGCCCTGCCAGTTCTTACTGAAATGCTCACTAACATCATAAGCAATCATATGAATTTTCTGATCGGTCAGATTAATCTTTTCTATCTTAGTGAATTTCTTTTTCAGGTCAGCTACCTGATATTCGGTTAATGGCTCGCATACCCGGTTAAACCATGTATCAACCGGCTTTTGATCCACGTCCTGAAGAACATGCCGTCCTTCATAGAGCAATGGAACAACTGCCTTGTCCGCGACCGCATCGTTGATGCTGTAAATCGGCTGAATGAAACCACCGAACTTATCCGCAGTGCTTTTTTCATTTTTGAGCAGCGGTGTCCCTGTAAACCCAATATAACAGGCGTTAGGCAATACTTTTTTCATTAGCGCGTGCGCTACACCGTATTGACTGCGGTGACTTTCGTCCACCAACACAAAAATATTTTCTGAAGTTACTTCCAGTGAACGCTTATTCAATCCTGCTTGAAATTTGTCTAAAACCGAGGTAATGATTGATTTCTTGTTTCTTTCAAGAATCTCCATCAAATGAGCCCCGGTCTTTGCCTTCTCCGGCTCCATACCGCAATGCTTAAAGGTATTCCATATCTGTTCATCGAGGTCGATTCTGTCGGTTACTATCACCACACGAGGGTTGGAAATAGCAGGGCATAATGTTAGTGCTTTGGCAAGCATGACCATAGTTATGGACTTTCCGCTTCCTTGCGTATGCCAGATCACCCCGCCTTTACGTTTTCCTTCCTGATACTGACAAACTCGCGCAATCGTGTTTTTCACCGCAAAATATTGCTGATGCCGTGCAATCTTTTTCTCACCGCAATCAAAAATTACAAACTGACGGCTGAATTCGAGCAGCCTTTCAGGACGCAACAAACAATAGATCGCTTTATCCTGTTCCGTTGCTTGCCGGGTGCCAAGGGTATTGAACAAGTCCTTTACATAGTTGAAACGGGAAGAAAATATCTTGGCTTTGTGATCTTCGGGAATTGGTTTATTGATAATATCCTTCAACACTCCTTCATTCAAACCTTTTTCTTTCCACACTGCCCAGAACTTTTCCGCGGTCCCGGCAGTCGCATATTTGGCCTCATTTTTGCTAACTGCCACAAGCATCTGAGAATATATAAACAGGCCAGGTATAAACTCATCGGTTTGGTTGCGCAAGTGCTGGGAAACAGATTCCTTGATCGGCTCTTTTATATCCGGCCGTTTGCATTCTATCACAGCAAAAGGAATACCATTTACAAAAAGCACGATATCCGGACGGCGGTGCATTTTGCCATCCGATTGCATAACCTCAAATTCTTCAGACACATGGAATACATTCTTTGAGATTTCGTCCCAGTCTATGAATTTAAGGTCAAAACTCTTGGTATTGCCAAGAATCGTCTCTTCAAAACTCTTGCCCAATGAGAGCAGGTCATAAATCTTTTCGTTAGTGCGAATCAGGCCGTCAAAAGGAATGTTCTTCAGTGTCAAAATTGCATTGGTTATATTGGCATTTGAAAATGGATACTCGCTTCCTTTGTAAGCAATCTTATTGATCTGCCGTAGCTGTTTCTCAAGTATGGTTTCCAGAATAACATTTGAGGTTTTGCCACCCCGGGCAATAAGCGCTTCATCCGGCATCAGATAGGCATAGCCGAGATTCACCAGCAACTGAAGCGCAGGAATCTGTGAAATGTGATCTTCTTTGAATGAAGGAATATCCATAATTTATTATCCCCAGACCTTTGCCGATAGAGCATCGTAATATACAATTTCTATTGGATACTGCTTCTTTTCCTGCATTCTGGCAGTAGCTATCGATGCTGCTCTTTGCTGGATGAGTGAATTTACTTTCATTTGTTTTTGGGTTCCATCATTGTATATGCTTACAAATAGTTTCTCGACCTTATTCTTTGCAATAAATTTCAAGTAATGCGCGTCATTATCAGCAAGAGAGTGGCCATAGATGAACAGGCTTCCTCCAATTCCGGCAAAACTACGAATGCCACGACCAAGATATTGGCTGTGGTTAATCTTCGTCATTTTCTCTGAAGAAGTGCCTTCGGCAACAAATAATGGGAAATTATTCTTATTCAACTCGCCACGAATTTGCTCAATAAGGCGTATCCCCGTATTAATCCAAGTAAATTTCTTTATTTCTTCTCCGGCATCAAAAAGGTGAAGTGCGCCATGAAGATAATATATATTCTGGCTTTTCGCTTCTTCAGGATGCCAGACTACATAATCTTGTCCGTCACCGTAACGGAAACCATCATCATATTTTACTTCTTTATTCTCAAGAGCTTTCATCACAACCCAGTATAATAGTAGATCGTAGTTCAAAGTATATATGCGTTCAAAATTTCCAAGGAATTGGGTACACGCCTTATACTGATTGCCGGCAATCTCACTGGGATTAGCAGGATGTTTTGCAGAAAGCAGGTCAATGAGAGCCTTTTTCAACTTGCCGGCGTCATTTGTTATCTGTTTAGCCATTTTCCTTGAGCTGGTATAAACACTCAATACTTTCGCCGTATCATTAAGTGCCCTAATAATAACTTCAAAATCCCGTGTGCCAAATTTATTGAACAATTTTTTTGTTTCATCCGAAATACATCGTTGCTTCAGACATTCATCGTACAAACTGGCATAAGAGAATATATCAGGCTTCAAGGCAATGCTGAATCCATTCCCGAGCAGCAGATGCTTCTTAGCTCCTGCCCGCTGTAAGGCATCAGAAAAAGAGATTGTTTTTGAGGTTGTTTGCTTCACGCTATCTCCATTTACTGCCTCTTTTTCTTTTCAAATTTATTCTGGATAGCTTTTAAATCCCGGTCATCGGCAAGGGCTTCTTGCTTCGCTTCCAACACCAGTCTGTTCTGATGAAATACTTCGTACTGCTCAAGAGCCAGTGTGTCGGCAATTTCCTTGCTGACCTTGCCGGGGTTATCGAGAATATCCCGCTCGTTAAACTTCAGGAAAGCATCTAGTTTGGCGCGCCAGTCACGCATGAAAATCTGGCGATGACGCTTTGCCTGATCTTCAGCATAATCCAGATACATGGTGACAATGCGGTTAAGGCCATCCATTTCTTTTTCGTTCAAATAGTTTTTAGCTACTGTCACATCCGCCTTGCGCACTTTAGTGCCTTTCCACGAGGTCAGCCCCATATTCGGCTTTTTGGCATCCGCCCGCTCTGAAATCAACTCTGCTGCTGTTTTACCGGAAATAGCGAAATGAAGTTTATTCTGAACGATACTGAAAAACTCAAGGGTTTCTTCGGACTTGGGGTCATAATCAACAGCCAATTTGTAAATATCTCGAATCTTCTGGTAGAAGCGTTTCTCACTGGAACGAATATCACGAATGCGTTCCAGCACTTCGTCAAAGTAATCCGAACCGATATTTACGACCTCTTTCAGCCGCTCATCATCCATGGCGAATCCTTTGACGAGGTATTCATTCAAACGGTCGGTCGCCCATTTGCGAAACTGTGTACCTCTTGGGGAACGAACACGAAAACCGACTGCCATGATCATCTCAAGGTGATAAAAATCCATATTTCGGGAAACCTCACGGGCGCCTTCCTTTTGAACTATTAGGAAATTCCTAATAGTTGCCCCAGAAGCCAGTTCGCCCTCGGCGTAGATGTTTTTAATATGTTCGTTGATAGTTGACACAGCGACCTGAAACAGATCAGCCATCATTTTTTGAGTCAGCCAGACTGTTTCATCCTGCAGGCGCACTTCCAGCTTGGTTTTGCCATCCTCGGTCTGGTATAAAATCAGTTCGGATTGATTTGGTTCGTTTTTGTCCATAATTTTCTCCTATGCCTTGACTCTAATCTTGCCGGTCAACAGTTTTTGCATAAGGCCTTGTTTTTGTTCACCATAACGCAGCACTATTTGCTTCAAGAGATCAATCTCGCATTTTGCCAAGTTTAATATATGGGCAATCTTTGTTTGATCATTTGTTGGTGGCACAAACACGCGCACTTTTCTCAAATCATGCCCGTAAAAATGAACGACTGAATGACCATGGCCAAAAATACTTTTTTGCTTATTGACAGCTGGAGAATTTAAGGCATATGTCAAATAATTTGAATCAAATCTCTTTTGCCTAAGTATCAACGTGTCTCCACCTACAACAGCCTTTGGGTGGTCGCCAAGGTATGCAGCACATTTACCAATCTCCTCTGCTGTCTCACCGGAGCCCGCGAAAATAATATCACCTCTTTGTAGAGACTGAGCAGAGCTTGCCGCTTTTGAAGAAACAAAGCAGAATATGTCATGGATAACGAAATCATATTGCATATAGAGATCGGCATACCTTATGCACGGTATTCCGGTTTCTATAAGATCTTCTTTCGTGATACCCTTGCCTTTGCTAATATCTCCCATTTCCCCCAAAGAAAATTCTTTCCAGCCCTTTACAGCTTTATGCGGAGACGTTAGATATTTTAGAAGCCATTTAAATCGTCTGGTTCTGATTTCGATCAGATTGTCCAATGCCTCAATCGCCTGATCCCATGCTGAAAGAATTTTGGCGATTTTCTTTTGTTCTTCCACTGGTGGCATGATGAATTGAAGATGCAGGAAGTTCTTGCGATCTAAAACCCTGTTTCTGCCAGCACCGCCGGGC
>Ga0156410_1088_pt1 | contig 34998 bp, 18 predicted proteins | sample RifOxyA2_FD_108053 | JGI IMG/M metagenome (GOLD analysis project Ga0156410, IMG submission 108053) | Elusimicrobia bacterium RIFOXYA2_FULL_50_26 | reverse complement strand
AGCTTGATGAAACTCCAGGGGAATCGTAGTGAATTTAGTGCGGGGGACGCGGAACAGGTTAAGTCGGTCAAAAATTCTGTGGCGCAGGGTGTGCCGGTTGACGTTAATGGTGTTCACTATGACGATTTGATAAAGCTTACGACGGAAGATAAGAATGAGTTGAAGCTGGCCATGGGCGTGTCCGACGGCGAGTTGGGTGCGCTTATTTCAAAGGCGATGGCGGCGCTTGCTGCCGAGGGGCTTGTTGATGTGAGTAAGATTACAGATAAAAACATTCTCCTTACCCTCCTTGAAAAAAATTCCTCTAAATACCTCTTTGAAGACCACCGCCAAAACGGACTAATCGGCATAAATAAATCATTCCTTGAAATTGCGGCCAATGATAAAGATGCCGCGAAAGCGCTTTTTGTCGCCGGCATCGCACATGAGCTTCGCCACGAGGCGGGGATGGATACGGAATCGCTGCGGCATGACAAGCTTATGCTGACGAAACTTATCAAGGAAGCAGGGCTTACCCGCGCCGGCATCGCCGAAACGCTAAGGCCATTTCTCCCGCAAGACAGCGAACTTATTTTCTATCTTGAGTTTGATATTAACGCTATAAAAATCAATGTTCCGGGGCCTGTTGATACGGTCGCAGGCAGATACGGTTTCGAAGCTATTGATACTGACGAAAATACTTTAGGGTACGTCCAAATATATAAGGATAGCGATAAAGCCGGGGATTACCTGGAAATAGACGTTATTTTTACCGAGGCCGAATACCTCTATTCCGGGCTTGGGCGGAAACTGTTTGAAGAGGCTGTGATTAACTATAATTATCCGGAACAAATCGTCAGGTTGCGCTCCAGCAAAATTGCCGATGCGGATGCGCTTGAATTTTGGCGCGCTGTTGTCGGAGATAAATACATCGTTACCGTTAACGGCGCGTCATTTGTGAAAATTGACGATATTAATGCCTTCCGCGCTGATTATCTCAAGCGCAGGGAAATGCGGCAGACTGCCGGGACAGAGGTTCAGAACAAGCGTGTGAATCGGATAGTCGGCATGGGGAACGGCATAAACGAGCTTGTCAGTCAATTAAGATCAAGCTTTCCATTCCTGGCTGAGTACCTTTCACAACCTGCGCTGGATGTCATGCGGCTTAGTATCGGAAGCGGCAGCCTTGCAAATGAAAGCCCCCTTGATGCGGAATGGACACGCATTTTACGCAGAGAACTCGAGATTCTGAAAGGAAAATACTACCATGAGCTTGGCGTTCGCAATGATGCGGAGATTGTATTTACAATTTTAAATAGAAGTATCCTTTCAGCCCACAAAGAACGGTGCCTGCTTGCGACCATGGGGATTGGTAATACAACAAGACGGGTTGCCGGCCGTGGAGAGGCGGAATTTATTTTCTTCAGCCCATCGGCCTATTTTATAGATAAAATTGAAAAAGACGGCCTGCCCGAAGGATTAAACGCCGATGAGTTCTTCACCCTTCTTGCCCGGCATGAAGTATTCGAGTTCATGGCATTAAACAAGCCACGCGGCACGGTTGAACCTAACGGTGTTTACGCACTGTTTTCCGGTTACCTTGGCAAGATGCACATAAGCAAAAGGGGCGGCCGCAAGCAGGAAAATTTCCATAACTATATCCGCCATCTTGCAAGTCAGCCGCCGGAATCGCTAACCGAGCTTGAGAAAATGCTTGCCAGTCAGAAGCTGCTTCTGGATTACGCAACTTCATTGCCGCTGCCGTCAATAAAAGAAAGTTCCGGCAAGCTTTACGATAAAGCTTATATCCGTTCACTTATAACGGACAAGTTAAAAGACAACTCTATTTCCGATTATGTTCTAGGCAAAGTGATGGACGCATTGCATGAAAAAGGAATTGAGATCGTTGACATCCTTACCCATATAACTAAAATTGAAAAATTGTATTCAGGCGAACAGTCCGGCGAAATGTCCGCGCCAGGCCTGAGCGAGGCTGCCGGGTTTACGGATGCAGGAATTGACGAATTGATTTTCGAGTTGCAGGTGCGCAAAATGATACGTGAGGCGCACCGCAAAGTTCTACGTACCAGGTCATCCCGCCATAAAACATTTGGAAAACTAGTAAAAAACCTGCCGGACAATCTTACGCCGGCATTGGAAAACATAATCCTTGAATATATCGAAAGCGGGGACCTTAAGCCCGAAGGCATTTACGCCTTCCTCCTGCATTACGACACAAATGGTTCCAGGGATGCGATAAACGGAATGCGCCTCCTGGCAGCGTCGGCAGCCGCCATCCCCGCCGTCCAACAAGCCGCCGTTGACATGGTTGCCGCCCCTCGGGAGCCTAGTCTTCTCGCCAATGTGTTGGAAGCCGACGAGAATGTTGTTGCGAATGTATCCCGGGCGATTCGTGATAATGATCAGGAATTTATATCAGATCGGTTAAAAGCATGTATAACAGGCGACGGTACTTTCTCGCCGGATTCGCTTATCAGTCTCATGAGGATTTGTTCCGAACAGGTTGAGAGTGAATCGTTGCTTAACCCCGTTGAATCCGCATGGCCGGTTCTGCAGTCGGTTACGGAACTTACCAAAGAGCAGGAGACAGACTTTTTACGCATACTTATAGCAAACGAGAACGTGTTTCTTAAAGATAAGGCTTATGCCGTGCTTTTCGATAGAATTATGCTTATGGAAGCGGCTGATAGAGACGGGTTCGAACGAGATATAAAGAAATACCTTAATAACTATTTGCGCAACTGGGTTAAGCGGCAGGCGCCTCTGCTGGAAGGCAGCATGATATATTACGTTGCTGCTGAAAATACTTTCTGGGTCGGCGGCTTGGGTCCCGTGATGACATACCATGCAAAGGGAATGTACGAACTTATAAAGATGGCAAATGATATGGGTATTCGCTGCGGTTTCACCACCATAGAGCCTAAATACATGCTTCGCCGCGATAAGCTTGATGCCAGTGGCAATCCCACGCCTCTAGACTATGAGCATGAGGGAGTCAAAGGGTTGAAAAAATTGATGGGATACGATGTCAGTGTATTTAATGACGATGGCAGTGAAGAAAAAATATTTTGTGAAGTTTTTGTGGGGCAGGACAGTGATACCGGAATGCCCAAGCATTTTGTAAAAGATGTTCAGAGATCCGGCTACCGCGGCGTAGTTGAACAAGATGGAGACAGCTTCTATACGCGGATGACGTATAACTACCGTGAAACCGATTACGGCAAGGTAAATGACGAAGTAAGTTCTAAAAACCCGTCGTGGGAAGAGTCAACCGGTGGTATAAACAAGCCGATAGCAAGGCTTATTTATGATCTTGAGGTTAAGCGTCATAAGGAATGGGGTGCGGACTTTAACCCGGCCATAGTGCATGGTAACGACGGACAGAATGGCCCGCTGCATACATTGCTTGCAAGTATGTATCCTGATGATCCCATTGTCAGTGGCATTTTGTCATATGAAACCACGCATACCATAGGCAACCGTCGTACACGTACTGAAGAAGATGTAAAAAAATATTTGCGGTGGCTGGGAATTGACAAGAAATACTGGTCAATGTTCAAACGTATAGGTTTCTGGGACTGGACAAGCGCCGCCGTGCGTGCCGGCTGGGCAAATGGCGTAAGCAAAATTCATGGCGGCCTGATGAGGCATATTGACAAAGGCTGGACTCATCTGACAGGTATTACCAATGGCACGGATTTGAAATTGATGGCCAAGTATTTTCATAAAGCATTGAAAGAAAAATATGGAAAAACAGTAGATTTATATCGGCCTTCAAGTGAACAAATCCAGGTTTCCAAGCCTGTTTGTAAACAATACTTCAATGATTCCATGATGATGACTGCAAACGGTATTGAGTTATCCATAACTCTTAATAATCTTAGAGGTAAAACCATATCTGAGGCGCTTGCCTCAATTGCTGACGACGTAAGGGCTGACAACACGGCAGTTGGCATACTCATGAACTATGATATGATTAACCGGGAAAAGCGTTTGGATGATGGAATATTCAATTCAATTGTGCGCGAAGCGCGAAATGACGGGTTGGAAGAGAATCTTATTAAATTCAGGGATAAGAAAATCAGCTCGGTAGTGGATTCATTAAAGGTAAAAGGGGCTAACGATTTCAAGATACTTTCGTTCCTGGAGAAATTACAACGCGATGGTGTAGTAGATGATGAAATTATTAATCGCGCTATGATAGAGATTGGGGGCTACGCCAATGTTGACACGGAAAAAATAACTCTGGGATACTATGGCCGCCTTGTAGATGAGAAAACAGGTTTAACGACCGCATTCACCTATGAAAACATCGAACAAATGCTCAAGGATGGCGTTCAAATACTATATTTTGGCAACGTGCAGGGGTTTGACGAAAGCAAGGCCACGGCAAAACGCCTTATGCTTTGGGAAAGCGAACTGAATGCAAAAGGATATGCCGGGAAATTTATTTTTGTTGATCGTGCAGTACAGGAGCAAAAGCTGGCAATGCTTGCCGCTTGCGATATGGGCATCCTGCCATCTACCAGGGATACCGGCGCGTCGGAATATACCGAGGTGCCTTTTTCCGCTAACGGAGCGCTTGTCATAAGCCCTGTATATCCGGAAGGCACTATCATGGCCCAGGGCAGGCCTGTTGACTGGAAGCGTCCCGGGCGCGGGAATACTGTAATAGCGCACAGCGATACGCCAAACGGTTACCTTGATGCAATCAGGGAAGCGGTAAGCGTGTGGAATGATCGCCGCAGCGATTTTTACATGCATTGCGCAACATCCGTGCGTTTCAGCCGTATATTGGATTACATGAATACCTCCGCCTCATATTTGACGGAATATCAGCGTATACTCGCGCGCCAAAAGAAGCAGCGCGGGGAAGATGAAAAGGCAATGGCTGCGATTGTCAACGCCACGAAAACGGGTGCGAGCAAAGAATCTATTAAAAAACTTTTGTATGACGGCAGCTGTTTTAGTTTTAACGGAAATGGTATTGCAAAACCCGGCCTTGCAGGTTTCATCCGCAGGAAAATTGTCATAGAGAATGGTGAAGCCGGAATAGATTCAAACATCGGTTTATGGAGCAGGCACCATCTGGAAGACAGGAAAGGGGAAAAATCTTCATTCCGCTGGTACGTTGAATACATGTTTGAATCCAACCCCGGGGCATTGGCCGAAGTTACGCGTTGGTTCGATACTCTCAGGGAAAGCAGGAATGACCCCCAGAATACACCCGTTAAGGTTGACCGGCGTTTCACGGAGTTTATGTCCGGCCTTGTAGAACGGCTTGAAGGTGTTCTGCTTGACGAGGGCGCTTCATACGACCGCAACCTGATCGGGAGCGTGGAAGGAAGCGTAACTGCGAGCGTGGCCAACACCATTCTGTCAAACCCGCATTACACGTTTGATTTTAATGGATTTGGCATATCGCATGGGTTGGAAGGTTTCTATGAACTAAAGCAGCGGATTGAGCGTAACCACGGTGATGTCGCCAATGATCATCACTGGAACCGTCATGCCGATAATAACCTTAGCGATTACGGCATGTTCATGAACTCTCTTTTCCAGGGGCGCACGTGCTGCGATCAGTTGGCGGCCTGGTTTGAGCAGCTTGAGGCCAGCGACGAGCCGCGTGAGTTTAAGAATGCCAGATTTAACAGCCTGATTAAGGATCTTATCGCCATGCTACGCATTAAGGCAGAGGGCGGCGGGTCGTTGATCACGGTGCAGTCTATCGCCGGCGCCATTAAGGATGTAGAGCCCGCCGCCGTGGCAAGCGTGGCGGCAGAGTCCGTAATGCCGCATAAGGCCGTAAACAATGTTGCCGAAAGCGTTGCCGAAGCCTTTGCCGGCCGCAGTTGGCTGGATAAGATGGGCATCCACGAGCTTGCCGGCAAAACCGTCTGGAGCATAGGCGATGCGGATATTGATGAATTAAAAGCGTATGCCGCCATCGGTATGAACGCCTTGCACCTGGCCGTGCTTGCTGACGGCGTTGATCCCGAGGGCATATATCTTTATGATGAGAATATTACCCTGGAAAATGGTGAAACCGTTACCGTGCCTGTCTATGCCAAAGCAGAGCCGGCTGACAACGGCGCTTCCGCTATCAGGTTGCAGGTCAGGTTGCCACGGGGTGCAAACCGCGATGCGGCGCTTCGCGGGGCAGTGCTTGTTATAATGAACTCCATGCGCGAAGGTGTAATGCTTAAAGATGGGGAACTCACCGTTAAAGAGAAGCTGGGTGAAATGGGACTCCCGTACGCCGGCGAAATAAATCCCGACATCCTGCAGTGCAACGGTTTTGCCGGGCTTATTTCCAATGAGGATATTGCAAAAAATCACCAGTTGCTGGCAGAAACTATTTTTGAAGTGCGCTTTAGATCATCCGGCGATGTGGAGCGCTTAAGCGAGGATGTATTCAGCAAATACGACATTGTGCGTGCCGCCGATAACTTGAAAAAACGTGAGCCGTTGCATCGCGCCGAAAACCTCATAGATTTTAGCGGCGACGTTGAAGAAAGCGTAAAAGAAGCAATATGGAAAGATTACCTGCCGCTAAGGAAAGAAAAGGCGGGTGGTGAAGTTAAACTGCCTTATGGCGTTGCGGTTTACAAGAATATCAGCCAGCTTCGCCAGGTGGGAAGGCCACAAGACCTGGGTGAAGGAAAGATTACTGATCTTGTGGCATTTATAATAAAGATGTCTGAAATGAACGTGGATACCGTAATGCTCGACAACGTATTTGACAAGCTGGTGCGCTACATTGACTGGTCAAGGGTTGACGGTGTTGATCGGCGCCATGTTATAGTCACCGAAGCCGCCCATATGGAAGAAAACATAAGTGAGCGTGATGAAAGGGATGCTGTCAAAGCGCATATGGCTTACAAGCATAGCGGGTATACAGGCGACCTCGGTGCTTTCCTCGAAGAAACCGCGAAATTCCAATTCAAAGAGGTTCTGCGCCATTCGCAGGTTAAAGACAAGGTCAAGGTTACGTTTAACGTGACTGTAAACGATGATGCAAACCTCGGAGCATTAGAGGACAAGATAGATGCATGGATTAAACTTGGATTCAGCAGGGTTTACCTTGACCTGTCTGCGCGATCAACGCTGCCTGAACAGTGGATAGAGCGCCTGGCCGGCAAGCTCGGGAAAGACACAGTCGGCATTATCCCATCGCCATTGTTTGCCCGGCAGGCGCATGGGCTGGCCGACCGGCTGGATATTGCTTTTGTTGACAGGGTTCCTTACGGAACAATTGCCCCGTCGCAGGTTGCCGGGGAAAACGTTGTACGCATGATGTACATAGAAGAAGGCAAAACGGTCATTGCCGGAGATGACGTCGAAGAATTCAAAAAAAATATAGAAGGTTTTGTTGACGCCTCTAAAAACGTAAGCGTTATTGCCATGCCCGATCTTGCCAGCGGCGTCGCGGCAAATGATGCCCAGTTCAGAGACCTGGCCAGCGGCCACGCCAGTCACAATGTCTACCGCGATTTTATAATCGAATTGACGAGCGTGCGTGCGCTCAGGCCTAAGAGTATTGCAGAGGTGGGTGAGTTGGCCTGTCAAAAAGGCTACAAGGTCGCGCCTGAAAAAGTGAATGCCGCCGAATTCACATGGTTTGACAAGTCGCGCGATATTACATTGGTTGACGGAAACGGACAAACTGTACAAACCTTCAGCGGTCGCGGGCTTGGCGCGGTGCTTGAAGCCGGGCGTTATATCCAGCAATGCAACGATGATGAACTCGCCCCCCTGGCAGCGGGATTGGCAAACGGCCGCCTGTTTGATGAAACTTTGCGCATGTTGGGGCGCCTTACGGATGTAGTGGAAAACAGAAACTGGGTTGCCCTGGCCAGGCAGGTTGAGTTGCTGAAAAACAGAATGCCCGCCAATGCTTCATCCGCTGATATTGTAAGAAGCCATGTTGAGCTGTTCAACCTGGTTCGCGGAGCCATGGAACACGTAGTTGAGGCGAGGTATTACGAAAAGAACTCCGCGTTGGAAAAATTTGTCAGTGAACAGGATAACAGGCGTTTCCGCGCCATACTGCTGGCCGCTCACGTCCATGGCACGTTCGACGATGCCGTTAAAACGGCCAAAGACAGTGCTATGTATAAAATTAGTGGCGATATAGCGACATCGTTGAATAAACGCGAGGACATCAGCGGCAGTTATTTCAGGGAAATAATTAATGTGATCACCGGCAAGTCTGGTTCATTAAGTATCGAAAAGGCAAGAGCCGCTTACGAAGCGTTGCCTGTAACATCCGGACTTAAGGCGTTGGTGCCGATGGTATTATTTGTCAAAGCTGTTGCGTCCGTCCGTCACGCCGATGCTGACAATAAGGCAGAGTACGTGCTTGCCGAGATACGTTCGATAATGCAGCCGCAGATTGACGCCCTTCAGAAAACAGGCACCCTGCCGGACATAGTGGGCAATCAAGACAAAACGGCTGGCTGGGCGCTGGCCGAATCCGCGCGAATGTTCGCGCTCGCTGCGGAACGCCGCGTCCGCAAGCCCGCACAAGCTGCCCGGGATATTATACTTCCCGCTCTCGTCGAAACATTGCGAACCCAGGGATAATGCCTTAACGTTGCAGGGTTATACTCCCCTCTGAATAACTGATGTTACGCAAGAAATGCAAATTTACTGTCATTGCGAGCGAAGCGAAGCAATCTTGCTGTTGCGTATCAAAATGACGAGATTGCTTCGTCGCGAAGGCTCCTCGCAATGACACGCTGCGTAACACCAGTTAATCAAAAAAAGAGGGGAGTTTTGCAATAACAGGAGAGTTTAGTTTTGAAAAAAAGCATAGCTGTAATTACATTGGCCGTCTTTATGTTGTCATCAGTATTCGGGGAAGCGCTGCGCGCTTCGGTAACCGCCGGACCCGCGCCTGCTTACCCCGCACGGACGGCCGCAAACGAGATAATACCGCCAACTGCCGGCAGGATCACCGGTTTGTGGCCCGGCCACTGCCCCTCGAATACTCTTGTCGTCAATATCCAGGATCTCCACTGTCATGCCGAGACCCAGCGCAATATCTCAAAAATATTGGCCGCATTGGACGATAAGTACGGTTTAGACGAGGTTTATGTCGAAGGCGGATATGGTAAAATCAGCACCGCATGGATGGACAAAATAACATCCGACCGCGCCAGGGCAACGGAAATAGCTGATGAATTATTGAATAGCGGGTTGCTAACCGGCGCGGAATACTACTCCGTGGCATCCAACCGGCATGATTTGTTACGCGGTCTTGAGGATGAGACGTTTTACCGCCAAAACATTGCGCGGTTAGACACGATATTTGAAAAAAGAGCATATTTCGGAACAAAAATAGCGGAACTTGAGCGGGACCTCGGATTTATTACAGCAGAGTTCATAGGGCCTGCCAACAAAAAACTTAATGACATCATATCACGCCGTAAACTGGGGCGGATAAATGACGGCAAGTATTACGCCCTGCTGGCCGGATACGTCGCACGAATCAATGCAGACGCGCATGATTTCGGCGATATGCATAACATCAGCATTACGGATTACCCGAATATTTTGTCGCAAATAGAGTTGACGCAAATTGCAAAAAAATTAAACTACAATAAAATACCCCGCCAGGCGCAGCAATTCATCGCAGATATCAAATCGAACGTTACTTACTCCCAGTACAATTCATTATTGCAGAAAACAGCAAATTTTACGAAAACTGACGATTTGTACATTCAACTTGCGGCGATTCGTCACCGTGAAACGCTTCGAACGGTCATCATGAAATACCCCGACCTGTCCCGCTTTCTGGACTTCACGGAAAAAAACAGCGATATTAATCCGCTGGAACTTATTAATGAGGAAAGACGGCTGATAGGGCAAATACGGATTGCGCTATCGGCGGACGTAAGCGAGGTTGAAGTTTCATTCGTCGCAGATTTTTTTGACTGTTTCCGCGATTATCTTTCCGCAAAATTATCCGCCGAGGATTACGCTTACTTTAATGCAAAATTCGGCAAGTTCCGCAACATCTGGGCTAAGTACGCTCCCGTGGATAAAATCACGGCGCTTACCGCGGATTTTCAGCTTTTAAATGATTATTATAAAGCTAACGAAACCCGGAATGAAATTTTCATAAAGAACATGCCGGAGCTTATTGCCGGGACTAACGTCCGCATGGCCGGGGTTGAAGCGGCACAATATGACGACGCCGACCGGTTGCTGGGCGATTCCAGAGTTATATTGCTTGTAACCGGCGGCTTTCACACTCAAGGAATAAACAAGCTTCTGCGTGAACGAAACATACCTTATATAACCATTACCCCGAATGTAACAACGGATGCCGCAGCCGCCGGTGTTATGTACTCAAAACTTGTAAAAAAGCAGGCGGCTATGCAGGCAGTTAAGCAGTCTGCTGCCCCCAAATATACCGGCCTGACGGCAGTGCATTTTACAGGCATCACAGGTTCCCTGGCATTAATTCCCGGTTCTGAAAATGTAGAAGTAATTTCTGTCAGCGAAGATCAGATATGCATAGAACTGGGAGGCGAACAGATAACGCTTTTCAACAACGGCAAAGACAGGTTTGAAATCCGGCAACACACTCATGACGGCGCTTCCTTGAAGGACACGTTAGCATCCCTTTTGCTTCCGTTAAAAACTATAATTCGCAATGAACTTGTGCAGGCTGTCCAGGGATATATTAACCTCTTATCAGAAACCGAAGGCGATGATTTTATCCAAAACCCGCCGGACGTATTTCTTGTCCTGGGGCAGCCGGACATGAGGGTTTACGTAAATTTTGCAAAAAAATGGAAGGCGATAAAGGAAAATTCAGGCAGGGAAGTGCCAGTGGTTGTCGCGGGCGGCTGGGGGCGCGGAACGGCGCCTTTGATAACAAGAACAATTGAACGCTATGGCGATCGCATTGATTCCCGAAGCAGAGAGTGGATGTTACAGTCATTAAATAATGAGATAAGCGAAGAGAATAAAAAAATTACCGAGGCTGACGTAGTAAAAATTATATTCGGAATTGAAGGCGTGAAGGTTACCGCTATAGAAGAAAAAAAGAACGGCAAAGGGTCAACAAAAACACTGGAGAATTTCTTGTTCAGCAAAAAACCCATTGCCGCCATTTTCGGAAATAAAGTTAAGCCCAGCGTAGCCATTGTTACAAGGCCGGACCTGTTATTGCGCGCGTTTGCTACGGCAAGCGGCGAATGGCTCAGCGAGGCTGAGAACGGGTGGCAGATAAAAAGGTTCAGCACTTACGATATTGATGCCGGGGCATTGAGCGATTCAGAGTTAATTGAACTCGCGGGTTATAGCGCCGGCTACCCTCAAAAATACCTGAATTATTTTGAAGGCACGCCATATTACTACAACTACCAGAACAGCGAAATCCGCGGCGTAACAAAAGAGTTTAACGGCAGCGTTGCAAAAATTCCGGATTCATCGCCTGTTTCGGATGAATTGGCAGAATACGTGCGTAAAGGGGTGCCGTTGCGGGATGAGGTAAAAACAAGGTTGGAAAAATATCTTGATACCGGTGATGTGGTTATAGACCTGGAAAAAAACACGCTCTGTTTTAAGAATGATAACCCGGATGGCGCTACAGGCGGGATGTTCGGTATTAGCAGGAACGTGCTTATAACTGCGCTGGAATTTATGCCGTGGTTGGGTGGCCTGAACGAAAGCGCATCCAGGATAGCCATCCTTATGTTCAGGCGGGTAACGCTTGATGCGGCGGGCATAAGAAAAAGATATGTTTATACTCCCGGTGAAGTTGCCGTTGTTAACACGCTGGTTTCCCAACTCATTTATTACTGGAACAAGCTTAGGAAAGAGGAAGGAAAGCTTCCGGTGGATAAAGTAATTATAAGCGAGGCCGATGCTGATGTTATATTTACCAAAGACGGACTGGGCATTGCGGGTATGTTCGAGGTGAATGTTGACGGTACTGTAATAATGAGATGCGCCAGGTGCAGTTCAGACGGCGAACGCATCGCCTTGATGGGACACGAGGTTGCCGAATACCTTGCTCTTAACGTAAGCAGCTCATGGCATTACAAGGCGCTGGATTATTATCTTGGCGAAAACCGCCTTGCGCGCGGTGATATATCGCAGAATGAACTGTTTAATTACTGGCATGCATGCCAACGGCAGATTGTTAACCATCCCGATAGCATGCTGCCCGTATTCGTTGACATAGACAGGGAGTTTGGCTTTATTGTGCCGCATATGGCCGAAGACGTAAAACGGTTCGATGTTTTTATCCCGTCACTTGCCATGGCCATCGCCTCATTGCTTGTCCGCGCCATGCCTGGTGCCGGGTTGCATGAGAGGCCTGCGCTTACTGCCGCGGCGATAGAATCGTTCTTTGCCGGCTATTATAATGAATTGGTTCCACCGGTTAATTTAACGCGGTACATCGCCAGATTTGCCATGGCTACATTATGGATGTCCTTGTTGTTTATTGGCGGTTCGAGTATTTTCAGTCATGTGCCGGAGTTATTTGCGGCATTCCGCATTGATGTCGCGCCAGGGATGCCCGGCGTCCAGGATTTGCTTGGCTCAAATGCAGTTTTATTCATAATGGCAAGTGCGATTATATATAATTTGTGGCATGTGTCAGTGAAAATTTTAAATCTTTTCCTGTTGCTATTATCAAAAAGGTTAGGCGATGACGGCTTCAAAATGATGCGGGTGCTTAATCTTGCGTTCGTTTTTAAGAAGCATGAAGGCGCTGTTATAGTAAGTTCCGTAATGATTGCATTCAGCGCTTTATTAATAAATATGATTAGCGGTTCCGTGCCGCCCATTCTTGTGGCGCCCCTTCTGGTTAATAGCGCATTCTGGATCTGGTCGCGTTACGAAATGTGGATCGTAAAAACTGTCCTGTTGTTGAGCAATCGGGACAAAAAAGGCAGGAATCCGCGCGATTTTACTGCACGGAAAGACGCGGCGCGCAGCGGCAATCCTGAGCCGGATGTATATTTGGATTATCATTATGGAATTACATCGGTGAGAAGTGTCGCTGAAAACATAAATGAATTGGGTGCATTATGGTCGGATGACAGTGGAAACCTGCACACTAACATATATATTTTTGACAGGCATTTTGAAGATATGGAGTCATTGGAGTGGAAAGACTTGGATATAAACGTTGACGGCAGGCAATTACGCGCCAGCGCCATGCCGGGCGCTTTGGTATTGTTTGCCGATGGCGCTGATATGCGCAATATTTCCGCTGCCGTAAATGATGCGATTTCCCCGAGAGGATCGTTGCCCGGCAGCAACAGGTTAAGCGAAAACTTAAAAAATGTTTTAAGTTCGCTGGATGTAGATCTGAAAGCCGGAAAATTCAAGCCCGGGATAACAATTGACTGGTCATCCCACAATAAGGTATTAACCTATGCGCGCGACGGCAGCCTTAAGGCAGGCAGGCACTACTTTGTTGACGGAAATGGCGTTATCAATAAAGACAAGCTTAAAAGTATGCTTGGCGACATGGTAGCCATGCGTAATGCCGACAGCTTCGCCATGGCGCGATCCAACAGCATTTATCTCGACCTTGATGCCGGCATGGAAGCGGATGATATTGAAAGCAAGCTATTGGGAAGCATTCACACCCTTGCTAATACTGGAATGAGCCGGTTGATAATTGATGATACCGTAATTGATCGCCTGGGACAGGAAGTTTCCATGAAAATTGCGAGGCTTGCGCAAGTTAACGGCTGGGAAATATGTATCAATATGACACAGGGCACTTTTAACCTTAACAGCGGACATTACGCTGAAATCGGGTTTCCATATCATTCAATTAAAGTGGCCGGTTTTTTTCACATGTATGATTTGAATGGAAATAAAGAAATATCAGAGATAATAGACGATTGTTCCGCTGCTGAACAGTTAAGACAAAAGTTTATACGTTCGAATAATGTCAGTAAAACGTTCATGGCAAGCGAACTTGCCGTGCTTTTAAACGGGGGTGAAAGAGACGTGGAAGCGCTTGTCGGGATAACCGGCATGTTCAGAACAATGATATTGAGCATGTATACTCCGGAAACGATGGATACCGCTCACGTACAAAAGGCGGCTCATGCGCTAGAGCGCAAAAAACTCAACATCCCTGATGCGAGCCTGGAGAGTCTGTTAAATGCGTCTGCGGATGGCCATATTGTCAATGCGCTGAAAGATGTAAACATCGGGTGTGTAAATCTCTATCTTGAAAAAATTCAAGTTGAACTTGAGGGAACATCCAGGGAAAATGATATTCCCGCCATCCAGGCGGCATTCTCGGAAGCGGTAGTCGAAAGACTGCTTGCCATCAAAGAACTTGGCGCGGTTGAGCTTGCCGATCACCAGCTTGAAGTAATTCTGGGGCAGAATTTATTTGCACAAAAGTCAGGCGGCGCCGGGGCCAGTGGCCTGGTTGTTACGCCGGAAGCGTTTCTGTCGGAAAATGACGTTGAGCCGGTTGTGTTTTATGGCCGGTTGAACCTTAAAATAAAGGAACTTTGCGCGCGCAAAGGGGATCCCGCGGCGATAAACGCCGTTGTTGCGTTAATCCTCGCACATGCCGAACGCAAAACAGTTCAAAGGGAGGAAAAGCGGGAAAAACTATTGAGTGCAGGGCTTACAGGCGAATTGTTCAAATCTCAGTAATGGCCGTTTTTTATAAATGACTAATGAATAAGATATACTCTTGATAATGGAAAGGAAAATTGATATAGTTATGAAACATAAACAGGCAGTTGAGAAGAAAGATTGCTCGGCAAAAAAGAAAGTGCTTGTTCTCGACGACGACAGGCGGATGGTTGATTTGATTTCAGAAGTCCTGCGCGAGATAGCGGTCATAGGCGATGTTCACGGTGTTTCGGACATCGGCCATGCCATGCGCATGCTTGAGATGGAACAGTACAGCGCCATTCTAAGCGACATTAACCTTAATTCAAGTAATGGTTCTACGGGCATTGATTTCATCAAAGACGTTATGAGCCTATACCCCGACAAATACGGCAACAGGATAATAGTAGTTTCAGGGGATCACCACCGGATAAAGGATGCCATAAGGCACGGCGCTTGTTTTGCAATAACAAAACCGTTCGACGTTGACGATCTGCGCGATAAAGTGAGCAAGGTCGTAATGGAGTAATTAATGAGAAAATTGAAGGTGTTTTTCAGCAATCACTGGCTCAAGCTGGTAATTATATTCGTTTGCCTGGCGCTCATAATTCTAACAATTATCGGCCTCAGCACGCTCGAATCTTTTTACCGCAATATGACGCTTGCCACTATCCCGTTGCAGCTTCTCCTGACCGGTCTTAACGCGGTAATATTCGTTTACCTTTATATGACAGTCTTCCGCGGCGGTTTCTCTTCCATGAAAAAAAACCGCATAAGGCCGGAGGATATCAAAGTTCGTTTTAAAGACGTTATCGGGCTTGAATCCGCCAAGAAGGAAGCGATGGAAGTTGTCCAGCTTTTGAAGGACCGCTCCCGTATTAAGAAAATCGGCGGGAGGATAATTAAAGGCCTTCTTTTCATAGGCCCCCCGGGCTGCGGAAAAACTCTGCTTGCAAAAGCCATTGCCACCGAGGCCGGGATCCCGTTCGTTTCCGCATCCGGCAGTGAATTCGTCGAGATTTTCGTGGGCGTGGGCGCAAGCCGGGTACGCAAATTATTTTCGCGTGCGCGGCAGCTTGCGTATGCGCACGGTGCCTGTATTATATTTATTGACGAAGTCGAGGTTATCGGGCGCGGGCGCACGTTCTCATTTATGGGCGGCGGCGAGGAAACAAACAGCACTCAGAATCAGCTTCTGGTTGAAATGGACGGCCTTGAATCCAGCAGGGAAAACGTGGTGGTTATAGGCGCAACCAATGCTTCTGAAGACGTCCTGGACAAAGCTCTGCTACGCCCCGGAAGGTTTGATCGCAAGATTTATATTGCCCGCCCCAACCTGAAGGAACGAAACGACCTTTTTGAGTTTTATCTTAAAAAGGTAAAACATTCCGCTGAAATTGATCTCGGGCGCCTGGCGAAGAAAACAGTGTCCAAATCACCGGCGGACATTGCCAACATCCTGCAGGAAGCCGCGCTTATAGCAACCCGCAAAACGAGAGACATGGTTGAGTACAACGATATTTCCGAAGCCATGGACCGCATTGAGCTTGGAATGGTCTTCCGCCTGGACATCACTCCCCAGGAGAAAGAGCAGACCGCATACCACGAGGCGGGGCATACCGCGGTATTGTATTTCCTGCATCCCAGCGATGACGTGTTCAAGGCGTCCATAATACCGCGCAAGGCATCCCTCGGCATGGTAAGCCATCACCCGCGTGAGGAGTTGCACACCGCCAACCGCGAGAAACTGCTTGCTGACATAAAAGTTATGCTGGCCGGTTATGCGGCGGAAAAAATTAAATATAACACTACGTCCACGGGCGTGGTGTCTGATTTCCAGGGCGCAACGCACATAGCCCATGCCATGGTGTGGCAGATGGGTATGGCGGGTAATAGTATGCTTATCGGCGACTTTTCGCGCATTCCCCAGAACGAGATATCAAATGAACTCAAAGAGAAATTAAACCAGGAAAGTATAGCTATAATAAACAACTGCCTTGTAAATGTAAATGATTTCCTGAAAGCAAACTGGCAGGTAGTTGAGGCGTTTGCCCAGGAACTTTTGAAGAAAGAAGAGCTCGACTATGATGAAATAGACGCTATCTTCAAGTCTTGCAAGCAAGGCGCCAACCCCGCCCAGTTGGAGGCGCCTGCCATGGCGCCCCGCAGCATGCCCCCACAATAAAATGCGATTTTTAATCTTTGTCATAGCCCTGTCGCTTTCTTCCTGCACCAGGCCTTCTTATCCGAGGGAAAAATTAACCCAATCCGTTGAGGGCATAGTAAAAAAGGAGTGTAAACTTGAAAGCCATGCGGCGCTTGTGGGGAAAACATTTTATTTGAAGGTGGCGCTGCCCGGGCTGGTAAGCTCCGAGGCTAATATAAAGAAAGAAGTGCTTGAAAAGCTGCAAAAAGTCCACCTTGCCATAACCAGGGTGTCGTTAAGCAGTGATGCGAAAATTGAGTATCTTGTTACAATAGTTGAGCTGCCCGGCTGGAAAACACATTTTTCCATCGTACAGCGTCTTGACGACCTTAAGTGGTATTTCTACCAGAAGATTTCACGCGGCGATTTTGAGGACCGCATTATTTACGATCTGGGCTTAAAGAATACCGGTGAAGGGGAAACTTTCAGGGATATTGACCTTCGTGAATTCGTGGCGCGGCTGATCGTTTCCAAATTCAACTGGCTGACGGTTTCGAATCCGTTCGTCAGCGCTGCCATCGGTGCGCGTCTGGAGATAGACTCTCTTAGCGGTAACAAGCTTGTGCTGAAAACAGATAGCGAAACCCTCAGCGATATGTCCATGGAGTTCATAAGGGCGACGATAATGGAATGGAGCGCGAAGATAGCGCACAAATACCGTTTTTTTGAATTTAGCGAGATTAGCATAATCAACAACAGCGGCCGCCAGGTAATCAGTATTCCGATAGCGCAACCCGAGAAATTAAAATAAAACATACTATTGAAAACAAAAGCCATATCAACAATACTTATAAAACACGTTCCGGCGCGGTTTTAATTTTTGCAGGGATCGCTCACGGTGTCTTGAGGTCATTGCGAGCGAAGCGAAGCAATCTTGCTGTTTCGTATCAAAACGACGAGATTGCTTCGTCGCCAAGCTTCTCGCAATGACACGCTGTGTAACATCAGTTAATAAATTTACAATGAGGCTGCAATGCGTAAAACCATCTCCCTGTTTGCGATCATAGTGTTATTTTGCAGTAATGTTTTTGCCGGTGATCAATTCCTGAAAGCCTGCCTGGAAGTTGGCGAAAACAGGGATAAAAAGCTGCTGGCCGCAAAAGAGCAGGTTAATGCGGCTTCCCTGCGCATTACGCGTTCCGGGCGCGCGTTCCTACCCGGCATCTCCCTGCAGAGAAAAACGGCGCGGGGCAAGGCGCTTAGAACGCTTGAAAACGGGGAGGTTCAGTCCGATGAGTACCAGTCGGAAGAGCTTGGGGTGCGCGCCCTCCAGCCGTTGTACGACGGCGGAAGGCTAAGGGCGTCATACCGTTACGATAAGCTGTTGCGCGAAAATGCAAAGTTAAACCTTACCAAGACAAGGCAAGATCTGTATTACCGAATAAAAACAGCCTATTACGAATTCCTTGCGGCGCGCTCCGAACTTAAACGGCTTAAGGATACGTTTGACGATATCCAGCGCCTGCAGCAGAAAAGCCAGTTGGAATTCAACGTTAAGGCGATTTCGGACCTTGACCTGCAGGAAGGAAGAAACTTCAGGGACAAGGTGGAAAACATGTACCGTTCGGCGAAAATGAACGCCGAGCTTTCGGAAAAGAAACTATTATTCACCGTTGACATAAAAGCCCTTGATGAAATTGCCGCCCCGTTTGACATAGGCTCCCTTGCGCCGCCGGAAGATATTTCGTACACGCATGAAGAGGCGCGCCGTTTTGTTACGACAAACAACATGGATGCGCGCACAAACCTGAACATGATAGAAATGAACGAACAGAAAAAGAAAATTACAAGCGCAAAAACACTGCCGAAACTATACGCCGAGGGTTATTACGGCCAGAGCGGCGAAGTGTTTGTTACGCAGCCGCTCAGCCTGACGACAGCATGGAGCATTTCAGGCCGCGTTTCATGGGGGCTTTGGGGCAACTCGCTTGAAGTAAGCAGCGCCAAGGATTATGCAAATCCCCAGGAAATTATTGATCTCTCCCGTCGCATTGATAACACAACCAATGAAATAAAACTGTCATTATTCGACGATCTGGGGTATTTTGTAGAGCAGAAGGAAAGCGCTATAGGCATAATGACTTCAAAGATAGAATACCGTGATTCGCTTAACAGGGCTATCTATGAATTCGATAAGTTTTATAACGAGTACCAGCAGTCGCTGTGGAATGCGCGCACTACGAAAGACGAGATACGCCTGCGCGAGCGGAAGCTTGAAGTTATGCGCAAGCGCAACGAATTATACGAGATATCAACCCTTGAAGTTATGGATGGTGTTTACAAATATGCTGAAACGGTGATGTCTTACATGAGGTCTCTTGCTACAAACTACCTGGCTGTATGCGAGATGGAACGCCTTACGATGTTGCAATTACGCTGACGGAGGATAATACCTTGAATCTTTGGTACCGTATAAAAGATATGTTGCTTGACTGGCATGATCGCATTATGTATAGAATTGCGGGCGACGAAGAATTTGAATTGCCGGTAGGGAAAATTGTTTTTATCGTTGTAACGGCGATTATACTTATTGGAGGCGGTTTTTTTGTTGTGCGGAAATTATTTTTTTCAGGCGGCGGTGATGAACGGCAGGAGCAGGTTGCCCAGGTGCGCGTTCAGAGAATAAAAAAGGAAAACTTTACCGAGAAATACGCGGTAATGGGAACGATTCGAGGCACGATTGAAAACGATATGCGTTTTGAAATCGAAGGCACGCTTGCGCGTTATAATTTTTCCGAGGGTGCGCGCATAGGAAGGGGCGCTATTATCGCATCGCTTGATCCAAAAGATTCGCTATCGAAGGCGTCATACGCAAAAAGCAAGTACAATAGCGAAAAGGCGTCGTATTTCTCGGCCGCGCAGCGCATGAAGGTGTACGGCGAGTTGTTTAAGATGAAAGCCATCTCGGAGACTAAATTCGAGGAAGCCAAGTATGAGACCGACTCCGCGAAGGAACGCATGGAGGCCGCGCTCTCGGAGCTTGAGCTTGCGCAGTCCAACCTTGAGAAAACCAACCTGTTTGCGCCGTCGGGCGGCGTGCTTGCAGAGCGGCTTATACAGGCCGGCGAATTTGTAACTCCGCACGACGTGGTGGCGAAATTTATCAGTGGCGGCGAAGTGAATTTTGAGGTTGACGTCCCTGAGAAAGACGTGGAAAAGATAAAGATCGGCATGAAAGTGAAAATAAATTGTGATGCTTACCAGGACAAGGATTTCTGGGGCAAGGTCAGGGAAATAGCGCCGACGGTAAAAGAAAAAACGCGCACCACTATTGTGAAAATAGAAATACCCAACGACGACGGCCAGCTTCGTTCCGGCATGTTTGCCCGCGGAGATATATTTTTGATGGAAATGCCTGATACTATCACCATCCCGCAGGACAGCCTTATAAGCCTCGGCAACGAAACCAGGCTTGTCCCGATAGTCAAGCCGGACCCGTCCGTCCCCAATCGCGGCATGGTGGAACTGCGTTCCATAACATCAGGCCAGACCGTCTCAAAGTCGGTTATAGTCCAGGACGGCCTGAATGAGAACGAACTTGTAGTTGTTGAAACGCAGACGCAGCTTTCCGACGGGCTTCCCGTGCAGTTTACAGAAGTCAATCCAGCCGGCAATGAAACCGTGAGATGATAGAACTCGGCATTAAACGGCCAATCACCACACTGATGCTTGTCGTGGCAATAGTAGTTTTTGCCGTTGTCAGCTTTCCGCGTATACCCCTCGAACTCTATCCCAATCTTGAAACAGGCGAAATCAGCGTCATTACGCGGCTTCGCGGCGGCATACCTGCCACCGAAGTCGAAAAAGGCGTTACCCATCCCATGGAAGAAGTATTTTCCGAGGTTAACGGCCTTAAAGAATTAACGTCCGCTTCCCGTGAATCCGAATCAGTTATTGTTCTGCGTTTCCATCCCGGCACCAACCTCAATTTCGCCACGCTCGACGTGCGCGAAAAACTTGCAACAATCCGCCATCGCCTGCCGCGTGAAGTCGAAAAACCCGTCATAGCCAAATTCCAGCAATTCGACACCCCCATATTGATTATTGCGCTTAGTTCCGAGTCCCTGTCTCCCGAGCGGCTGCGCGAGCGCGCAGAGGAGAAGATCAAGGAAAGGATCATGCGCATCAACGGCGTCGCAAATATTGAAATAGGCGGCGGCCAGGAAAGAAAGATACTGATAGACATTGATAACGCGCGCCTGCTCGCCTACAGCCTGCCGATAATGAGCGTAGTTGAGATGATAAACGTAAACAACATCTCGGTGTCGGCCGGCAACGTGGAAAAGATGGGGGAAAGATACATCGTGCGCGCCACGGGCGAGTACTCGGCCGTAAAGGAAATAGAGAATACAGGCATCGGCGTTACGCCGCAAGGCTCGATTATTCGTCTCAGCGATATCGCTACGGTGCGCGATTCCTATTACGAGCCGTCGTCTTTCGCCCGGCTTAACGTCAAACCTGTTGTTTCCATGTACATTCAGAAAGAGTCGGAAGCGAATACCATCACCGTAGGAAATAAAATATCGTCGCTGGTTGAAGAATTAAGCAACCAATATGCATCCGACATGACGATGACGATTGTAAAAAACGATGCCGAGTTCATACAAAAGGCGATCACATCGCTGAAGATTTCAGTTTTCGAGGGCGCCATACTTGTAACGGCCATTCTTTTCTTTTTCCTGAGGAATTTCAAGACCATCGGTATTATTGTAACTACGCTGCCTATAAGCCTGTTGCTTTCGGCGGTGTTGATGTATTTCGGCGGGCTGTCCCTTAATATTATGACGTTGAGCGGGCTTGCCATGGGGCTCGGTAACCTGATGGATAACGCCATTGTAATCATGGGCAACCTTTCTTACCACTCAAAACGTTCTCCCGGCATGGACAGGGAAACAATGGTGGTAAAGGGGACAAGCGAACTGATGATGCCTATTATCGCGTCCACGCTTTCGACTATAATAGTTTTTCTTCCGTTGGTATTTCTTGACCCGGAAATAAAGCGCATGTACGTGCCTTTCGGGCTTGCCATAGGGATTTCGCTGTGCGCCTCGCTGTTCGGAACGCTTATTTTTGTGCCGCCGCTTTGCGTGCGCGTCAAGGGCGCCTTTGATTTTGAAACGCCGCGGTGGTATGTGGTGATTGAAAAAATGTACACTAAAGCGTTAAAGTCGGTTTTCAGGCGCCAGCGATTGTTTATTGCCGGCACGATACTATTGTTTATAGCTTCGATATTTATTTTCATGACCAGGGATTCTGAGTTTGCCGAGGCCGGCGAGGCGAACACCTTCAGGATCGGCATCCAGTTTCCGCCGGGTATGCGCATCGAGCGTTCCGACGATATAGTGAAAAAAATAGAGAAAACGCTATTGTCTTACCCGTCCGTGGATCGCATATCGTCCCGTGTGGAAAAACTGCATACCTTCATAGAAGTGAAAATGAAGCAGGATAAGAAAAAAGTGATGGACGAATTCCGTGCCAGGTTCAACGAATTTTCGCCGGCTTTCATATATTACCAGGAATCTCAGGATATAGCTTCCCGCGAGGTTTACGTTGATTTTTACGGCTACGATTATGCCGTTCTAAAGCAGATAGCGTTTGCCGCATCCGGCCGCCTGTCGCAGGTGCGCGGCCTTTCTGATATAAAAATACGAATGCGCGAGGATGAACCTGAAATCAATGTTGTGGCTTCGCAAAATCGCCTTTCGCTTTTCGGCATAACTACACTTTACATGGCCAATACGCTTCACAACCAGTTGCGGGGGCTTGTGGCCACCCATTACAGGAGCGAGGGAAAGGAAATCGAAACTATAGCGCGGCTTACCCCGGGTACGGTGCGCTCAAGCCATGAACTGCCTTTCTTGCGTTTCGTAACGCCGTCCGGACAGGTAGTGGCGTTAAACCAGGTTGGCGATATAAGCCAGGTTACCACGGCCCAGGAGATATGGCACAAGAACAAAAAACGGTTTATACAGATAAGCGCAAACCGCAACAAGCTGGGGCTTACGGCGGCGGTAAGTAAAATGAGACAGGTGCTTTCCGGCATAAATTTTCCCAAGGATTACACGTACAATTTTTCCGGTGACTATGAAAAGACGATGCAGAACAGGAAAGATTTTTCGCTTGCGCTCGTGCTGACGATTATCCTTATCTACCTGAACCTCGCATCGCTTTATGAATCCTATTCGCAACCTTTGCTTATCATGCTTGCGCTGCCGCTCTCAAGTATCGGCGTGGCCTTCACGCTTGCTATACTTCGTAAGCCGATAAGCCTTGGCGTATGGATAGGCATGATGATACTGGGCGGCACCGTAGTCAATGCATCCATCCTGCTGGTGGAACGCATAAACCTTTCACGCGCCGAGAAAAAAAGAACGCTGCGCGCCATAATGGAATCCTGCCGGGAACGGCTGCGCCCCGTACTTATGACATCTTTGAATAATATCGTCGGGCTTATCCCTTTAGTGCTTAGCCGCGACGAGGCCGCCGGCATGTGGCGTTCGCTGGGGCTTACGGTAATGGGCGGCATGTTCTCGGGAACGCTGCTTACATTGTTCGTAATACCGGTAAGCTACCTGATTATGGAGAGTTTTTACCTTAACCGTAAAACCATCGTGCCTTCCACGATCGCCGGAATCAGAAATAGTTTGCCCGCTTTCATCCGGTTATTAAGCCACGTGCGCCTTAAAAATTTGAAAAAGTTTAAACCGGCCGTTGCCAGGCTGCTGCCGAAACTGAAATCCGGTTTTCACATTAAAATAAAGTGGCCATTGAAGAGGACTTATCCATGAATTTTATCAAGTTTCCGATCGAAAAACCCGTTACAACCATTATGCTGTTCGTGGCTGTTGTGCTGCTGGGAATCATATCATGGACACGATTGCCGCAGGAGTTATTCCCGTCGCTGGCCTATCCGCAGATATCCATTGTAACAAAGTACGAGGGCGCCGGCCCCGAGGAATCCGAAAAACTTATAAGCAAGTTGCTGGAGGAAACCGTAGGCACGGCGCGCAATATCCGCCGCGTCAGCTCCGTATCCAAGGAGGGAATGTCTCTTGTTATCTGCGAGTTCAGGTGGGGCACGGACATGAACTTCGCTGCGCTTGACGTGCGCGAAAAGGTTGATCTTGTAAAAGAACGGCTGCCGCGTGGAGCGCAGGAACCGGTTGTGCTTAAATTCAACCCCTTCCAGATGGAAGCTATAGTTATGGCGGTAAGCTACAATTACGACGAGTTTGACCCATGGAAACAGGTTGAACTCAGGCAGTTTTGCAAAAAGAATCTTAAAGACGAGCTGGAGCGCATTGACGGCGTTGCCAAGGTTGAAATCCGCGGCGGCGAGCAGAAAGAGATACTTGTCGAAATAGACAAAGGCAGGCTGCTTGCCAACCAGCTTTCCATGCTTGACATCATTAAAACGCTGCGCGAAACCAACATAACCTATCCCGCGGGAACGGTTAAGGAAGACCTCTACGAATACACGGTGAAAACCGTCGGCGAGTTCAAATATGTATCTGACGTCGGCGATGTGCTGCTTACAAAAGATGATCGCCAACAGGAGCAGGCACGCACCAGTAAGGTGATGCGAAAGGAATCATCGCGCCGCACGGGCGGCATTATCTACCTGCGTGATATAGCGGAAGTGCGCGAGTCCATAAAGGATGCGACGGGGCGCTCCCGCTACAATCAGAGGGAGAGCATTTCATTGTCCGTGTTTCCACAATCCGGCTCAAACCTCGTAACAATGTCGAAACTTATTCGCGCCAAATTAAAGCAGCTTGAGGTTAAAATACCCAAGACGGTAAATGTTGAAATAATTTATGACCAGTCGGATTTCATAAAGTCATCCCTGCATAACATCTATTTTGATGCCACCCTGGGAGGGATACTTTCCTTTATCATCATATTGGTTTTTTTGAAGGATATGGCGGCGGCTGTGATAATTCTTGTGGCGTTGCCCGTTTCGGTACTTGCCGCGCTAAGCATGATGTATTTTGCAGGTATTTCAATTAACACCATGTCCCTCGGCGGCCTGGCGCTGGGCGTGGGAATGGTTGTAGACAATTCAAACGTGGTGCTTGAGGGTATATTTGCCTATTTGCAGAAACACCCCGATAAAAGCAAGAAAGAGATTATTTACGAGGCAACCAGCCGGCAGGTTGTCCCAGTCATCGCGTCCACACTTACGCTTATCGCGATATTCCTGCCGTTTATATTCGTTTCCGGCGTCGCGGGACAGCTTTTCAAGGAGATGGCGCTTACTATAACATTTTCCATGGTGGCGTCAATCGCCGCCGCGCTATTGCTTGTGCCGCGCCTTGCGCTAAACCTTGATTTCGACCGTTACAGGCAGCAGGATACGTCAATGAAAATACTTGACGCCTTCCCGCCCATGCTGACAAAATTCCTTGCCGCGCCCCGCAGTAAAAGTTGGCGGTTCCTTTACGCTTATCTGGCTATAGGCATGATTTTATTTATGTTTATTCCAAAAGAGTTCATGCCCAAGCTTGACGAACGCCGTTTCACGTTAAATGTTACGCTTCCCCCGCAAACAACGCTTAAAGTTACCACCGACCTCAGTAAAAAAATAGAAAATTACCTGTTCTCGGTGCCGGAAGTAAAAAATGTCATAGTCAACATCGGTTCGTCGGGTGAAGACATAGGCTCGGAGGTGGAATCGCTGGGCATGAACCAGGCGCGCATCATAGCGCGGTTAAAGAAGCGCGGAAGGCCAACGGATAAAATTGTGGCTGAACTGGGACAGGAATTAAAGAATTGGCGCGTGGAGCAAATGGAGACGGAGTTTATCACGCAGCAGGGTTTGTTCGGCTCATCGCTTGGTTCGTCCGCGGGGCTTACCATCGAGGTTAAAGGCAATAACCTCGTGGAGCTTGAAAAGAAATCCACGGAAATAAAAAATGAGCTGGCGGCCATGCCTGACATATTCGGCATAAAAACCATCCCATCGCAACTTGTTCCCGAGTTGAAACTGGACATCCAACGCGAACGCGCATCATTATTCGGGCTTAATGTGCAGGACATAAGTGCGACGTTGCTTGCCGCCATCAAAGGATACGTGGCTACAAAGTTTAAGGAAAAGGAAGACGAATATGATATTCGCGTGCGGCTTCGTCCCGAGGACAGGAGCGACCTTTCGCGCATGGGCGAGCTTACCATCTATTCGCCATTCGGCAGGAATATTCAGCTTGCGCAGATAAGCGAGTTGAAATTTGTAAAATCCCTGCCTGAAATCCGCAGGATAGAAGGGCAACGCACCTATCTTATAATGGCAAATACGGGCAAAGGTTTTTCAAAAGCCGTTGCGCGTGTGAAAAAAGCCGTAGACAATGTTATTTCGCCGGATGACAACGTTACCGCCGAGATAACCGGTGAAATGCTGGCTCTCAGGGAGTCCATGAATTCGGCGGTTTTTGCCCTGGCATTGGCGGTTGTAATCATCTACATGATACTTGCCTCGCAGTTCGAGTCGTTAGTCCTTCCATTGATAGTCATGATTACGATTCCCATGGGTATTATCGGCGGCGTGTACGCGCTCTTTTTCTCGTTCAATTCAATAAATTCCGTTTCCATGCAGGGTATGATCATGCTTATAGGCCTGGTTGTAAACAGCGGTATTATACTGGTAGACAGGTATAAAGTTGCGCGCATAGAAGAACCGCACAAGGATCTTGTCGAGCTTGTAATAGAATGCACTGTGGAGCGCCTGAGGCCGATACTGATGACTACGCTTACCACGATATTAGGCGTTTTGCCGACCGCCCTTGCCGTAGGCAGCAATGCCACCGCCCCCATGGCCATTACCATCATGGGTGGGGAAACATTCAGGCTGGTATTGACCCTCTTCTTCGTGCCGTCGGCCTATCTTCTCATAGAAAGCGCTAAACAGCGAAAAACAGATTTGTAAAAATGTCTCTTTAGCGTTTTGAAGTTGTCGTCGTCATTGCGAGCCCAAAGGGCGCGGCAATCTCTCTTTTCATCGGAAGCAACGTCGAGATTGCTTCGCTCTCGCTCGCAATGACCTCAAACTGCTGAAGAGACACTTGTGAAAAGTGCTTGAAAAGTTGTTAATTATCTACTATAATGTCAGCTAAATAGCAGCGTACAAATATGGGTTGCGAGGAGGTGAACGTTTTTTTCCGGTTGGATGGATGCTGTTTCTCAAAACGACGTTCGAAGCTGATTCTACTAAAGGAGCTACCAAATGGCATCATATGAAGTCAAAAACATCGGTATTAAATCGTTGATTAAAGGCCTTCCCATAGTATTCGTCATTCTTGGAGCATTGATAGGGTTGTTCACGTTCTTCATTTTCCCTACAGAGATAGCCTCAAACCTTACTTTTGGCGCGAAATTTCTTTCATGGGCTATTTTCGTGGTCCTGTATGCCGTGCTGATGGCTTTAGGTATCGTAATAGTTGCTGCTCTTTATAACTGGATTTCCAAGAAGATGGGCGGTATTTCCATAGACATTGAAGAAGTGCAGGAATAGTTTTAGTGGTAGATGTAAAGTTATAAGCGGGTAAGCGGGTAATTCACCTGCTTACTCGCTTATTTGCTGATTAAAATTATCCTGTCTCTTTAGCAGTTTGAGGTCATTGCGAGCGAGAGCGAAGCAATCTCGACGTTGCTTATGTTGAAAAGCGAGATTGCCGCGCCCTTTGGGCTCGCAATGACAACGACAAAATTATCCAGGTGATAAATGTCACTGCGAACTAAATTTTCTCTTCTCATTTCCTTCCTCCTGACTATTATCATTATTGGTATTTCCGTCAGCCTGTTTTTTACTCTGAAAACGCTTTTCCGCGCGCAACTGGAGCAAAACAGGCAGAAAATTTTCAGGGATTTCCAGTACACGTGTTCGGAGGCTGTTGCGGTGCGCGACGAGATACTGGTAATCAATACCATCCGTTCGCTTATAGAAACCCACCGTCCCGCCATAGTGTATGCCGGCTATCTCTCGCCTGCCGATATTTCGCTGTCCGCATTGCGCGATAATATCCGTAACGATTCTTTCGATTACAGGATCCATAAAATAACACGGCCAATAACCGAAACATTCGTCTCCGACCGCAATGAAGCCGTATATGAAATGGGCATTCCTCTCACAGTCAAGGACGAGTATGCCGGAACCATAAAAGTGGGTTTCTCGCAGGATTACCTTGAACGCCAGATACGCGAAGGTGTTATCCTGATTGGAAGAAAAATTATTGTAATATCCATTATGGCCATCGTAATTGGCATATTGTTCGCCCTTATACTTTCAGCTCACCTGAATAAACCGATTAAGGAATTAAGCCAGGCGGCCGTAAAGCTTGGCGGTGGTGACTTAAACGTGCGGGTCGAAGTTGACCGTAAGGACGAGTTGGGTAAACTGGCGCTTTCGTTTAACGAGATGGCGCAACGGATAAAGGAACTTGATGAATTAAAGGACAGTTTTGTGTCCAGTGTTTCGCATGAGCTTCGTTCCCCGCTTGCCGCGATTGACGGCTACTGCGATTATCTTATCGAGGGTATGCAACAGAACATGCCGCTTGAGAAGCAGAAGAAAGCGCTGGAAATCGTCAGCGAGTCCGCTTTGAGGCTGACAAATTTCATCAATAATATACTTGACCTTGCAAAGATAAAAGCCGGCCGGCTGGAAGTAAAGAAAATGCCGGTGGATATAAAAGATATATCCGAGGAAATAGTCCAGTTATTCGGCCCGTTATCGGAAAAGGACGGCAAGAAGTTAAGCGTGGCTGTCGAGCCTGAATTACCGCGCATGGATGCCGACCCTGAGCGTATAAAGCAGGTGATAACCAACCTTATAGGCAATGCCCTTAAGTTTACTCCTTCAGGCGCAAGTATTACCATAAGTGCGCAAAAAGTCAGCAGCCATTTCATTGAAATCAGTATTGCCGATACCGGCGTCGGCATACCGAAAGATGAACTGGGAAAAGTATTTGAAAAGTTTTACCAGGTAACAGATGGCCCTAACAAGAAACCACGTGGCACCGGCCTGGGGCTTACCATTGTAGCCGAGATCGTACGCCTGCATGGCGGCAATATCACAGTTGAAAGCGTCTTCGGTAAAGGCACAACGTTCAGGTTTACGGTTCCTCTCTGGAAAACGACGGAGTAACATGAATACGGAACGGCTGCTCGAAGGTAAGAAAATTCTTATTATTGATGATGAAAAAGCTCTCCGTGAGATGGTTGGGGACATTCTTTCAGTGGCGAAATTTGATGTTGTTACGGCGGAAGACGGTTTGGCCGGATTAAACAAGATGTATTCCGAATCGCCCGACCTTGTTTTACTTGATTGTGAGATGCCCAACATGGATGGTTACGAGTTCCTTGAAAAAGTACGCGCTGACCCAATGCTTGTAAACAAACCGGTTATAATGCTTACGGTGCGTAATACGGAAAATGACGAGATTCGCGGCCTTAAACTCGGTATTGACGATTATATAACAAAACCGTTTAAGGCTACGCTGCTTTTGGCCAGGGTAAAGACCGTTCTTGAACGAAAAGCGCTAAGCCTCGGCGCCAATCCTCTAACTTTGCTGTCAGGTAATATTGCAATAAATTCCGAGGTAGAGCGCAGAATATCATCCAACGCATCCTTTGCCATGTTGTACATAGATCTTTCTAATTTCAAGAGTTTTAACGACCGTTACGGTTTTGAGAGGGGGGATAAGGTAATTAAACACGTTGCCACTATTCTTACCCGTGTAATGCGCGAAACCGGTTCTACTGATGATTTCGTGGGACACATCGGGGGCGATGATTTTGTGGTACTTTGCGCTGCGGGCAAATATGGTAAAATATGTGAAAGAGTAATTCAGTTGTTCGATGAGTCAATACCCGGGTTTTATGATCCTGATGACAGGAAGAAAGGTTACATAATAACCGAAGACAGGCAGCGTAACGCGCAACAGTTCCCGTACATTTCAGTTTCGATAGCCGTAGTTTCCACGGCTCACACCAGGATAACTCATTATGCCCAGATAAGCGAGATAGCGGCCACACTGAAAAAAGTTGCAAAAAAATATAATCACAGCGCTTATGTAGTGGAAAGGCGTAAAGAATGATAAAGAAAAAGATACTTATAATTGATGATGAAGATTCTATACGTTCGCTTTTGACGGATGTGCTTGAACAGAATAATTTCTTGGCGATCTCATGCCCTGATACCGACGAGGGCTATGCGCGCATACTCAAATCAAAGCCGGACCTTATAATCCTTGACGTAAAGGTGCCGCGCATAGGTGGTATTGAGCTGTGCCGGATTTTACGCAATAATCCCGAAACAGCACAGATCCCTATAATGATGCTCACAGTAGAGTCAACTGAAACCGACAAGGTAATCGGTTTCGAGGTCGGAGCGGATGATTATGTTACAAAGCCTTTCAGTTCAAAGGAACTGCTTGCCCGCGTGAATTCACTGCTAAGGCGCGCAAGTCGTCATGATGATAATGATGAAACCATAAAAACCGGCAGCATGGAAATTGACATGAAGGCCCAGAGTGTTACTATAAACAGGAAGCCCATAAAGCTGCGCCCGAAGGAATTCGATATACTGGTGCTTTTCGTAAAGAACCAGAACATCGTTTTTGACAGGACATATATTCTTGAAAACGTTTTCGGCTATAAAATACCGGTAAGCACTAGAACGGTTGATACGCACATCAAAAACCTTCGCCACAGCCTGGGAGGGTATGGCGATAAGATAGTAACTGTTTTCGGCCGCGGTTTTAAATTCGTGCCGTAATCTCGAGTACCTGTAACACTAGCCCTCCTGAAACTTCTTTATGCCAATACAAAAAATGAAAGTTGCTATCCAGCCGTTGTCAAAGATTATTCTTTCGGTAGAAGAAGAACAGGCTTTAATCAAGCGTTGCCGCGCAAGTGAAGAGGCGGCGCAGGATGAGCTGTTTAAAGTATATTTTCCACTGGTTGCAAGCATTGCCCGCAAGTATCGCAATTTTTTCCCGCAGGCGCAGTTTGAGGAGCTTATGGAAGAGGGTAACTTCGGGCTGTTCCAGGCAATAGGGCATTTTGATCCGTGCCGGCACACGAGGTTCTCAAGCTATGCATGGTTTTGGGTAGTGCATTCAATTCAGGATTACGTTACCAGGATGGTGGCATTTCTCAAGGTGCCTGAGCGCGTGGTGTGTGATCTCCGCAAAATAACACGGTTTATCCAGGAAGCTGCTAAGGAAAACAAGGAAGTATCCATCGAGGACATAAGCGTCCGTCTTGAGATGAAAATGGAGAAAATCCGCGAACTTCTAAGCGAGCACTGCCGCACCGCTACGCCCGTTTCGCTTGACCAGTCCCTTGATGAAGACGAGAATGTTCAAACGTTGAAAGATATACTGCCCGACGGAGAAAAATCCGGAGAGGCATTTCTCGAGGAGTTGGAAGGCAAGGGCAATGTTGCAAAACTGCTCGGCCAGTTGAACGAAAACGAGGCCAGGGTGATTGAATGGCGCTTCGGTTTCATAGATGCGAAATATCATTCATTAAAGGAAATCGCAAAAAAACTGAAAATATCGCCCCAAAAAGTGCGCGACCTGGAAATCGTGGCAATTATAAAGCTAAAACGCCTGATCGCCGCCAGTTAGTTTCCTCTCCCCATCGGGGAGAGGATTAAGGTGAGGGGGAACTAAAGGTTCTGTTCCCGACGGCTTACCCCTCATCCTGCCCTTCTCCCCGCAGGGGAGAAGGAAAAATGTGGCTCTTATGGAAACAAAAATAATGAACAACGATAATCAGTCTGACAATAAAGGCATTGGTATTGTCGAAACCAGGTACTTCACTTTTGCCGAGCCGCCGGACGAAATACCGCTTGAATCCGGCCAAACGCTGGGGCCGATAACCATAGCTTATGAAACATACGGCGAGCTTAACGCTGAAAAAAGTAACGCCGTGCTGATAGAACATGCCTTTTCAGGCGATGCGCATGCCGCCGGTTACCACGCGGGTGATGACAAGCCAGGCTGGTGGGACGACATGATAGGCCCGGGCAAGGCATTCGATACAAACAAGTATTTCGTTATCTGTTCAAATGTCATCGGCGGCTGCAAGGGAAGCACCGGCCCCTCATCCGTAAACCCGAAAACAGGCAAACCATACGGCCTTGATTTCCCGATGATAACAATTGCGGATATGGTTAACGCCCAGGCGCGGTTGGTGGATTACCTGGGGATAAAGGAGCTGCTTTGTGTCGCCGGCGGTTCCATGGGCGGTATGCAGGCTTTGCAGTGGGTTGCATCCTACCCGGACAGGGTGCGCTGCGCCATACCCATAGCCACAAGCATGAAACATTCGCCCCAGCAGATAGCCTTCGACGAAGTCGGCAGGCAGGCCATTATGGCAGACCCCGCCTGGCAGGAAGGCGATTATTACGGAAAAAGCGTGCCGGAGCGCGGCCTTTCGGTCGCCCGCATGATCGGCCACATAACCTACATGAGCGACCAATCCATGGAGGATAAATTTTCGCGCCGGCTTAAAGATAAAAGTTACAGCTTCAGTTTCCGCACGGATTTCGAGGTTGAAGGGTACCTGCGTTACGCGGCGACAGTTTTGTTAAACGATTCGATGCCAATTCGTATCTTTACATTACCAAGGCCATGGATTATTTTGATGTATCGGACGGTAAATTAATACCGGATGGCCGGGAAATTGATACGAGGATACTCGTTATTTCGTTCCAGTCGGACTGGCTGTACCCTTCCTACCAGTCCAAGGAGATGGTCCAGCAGATGAGAATGCGCCACGCCGACGTTACCTACTGCGAGATAACCTCGACCTACGGCCACGACGCCTTCCTGCTGGAGGTTGACGCAGAGTACGCCCTGATAAAGCATTTCATGGAGCGCGTATTCCGCGAAAATGAAGAAAGCGGATCATGATAAAAGATAACGTTCAGCTTGATTACAAAATTATTGCAGGTATTATAGAACAGGGTTCGCGTGTTCTGGATCTTGGTTGCGGCAACGGTGAGCTTATAGCTTACCTTTCCAGCGTGCGCAATGCAAAGGTTCAGGGTATAGAGCTAAATGAGGATGCCATCTATAAATGCGTTGAAAAAGGGTTAAGCGTTTTTCACAGCGACATAGACAGCGGGCTTGCCGGCTACCCCGACGATAATTTCGACTATGTTATCCTCAATCAGAGCCTGCAGGAAACAAAGAAGGTTGATTACGTTATAAAGGAGGCGCTGCGCGTGGGAAAAAAAGCTATAATAGGTTTCCCTAACTTTGCGCATTACCGCGCGCGATTCATGCTTTTTTTCCGCGGGCAGGCTCCGGTTACGACATCCCTGCCTTATCATTGGCATGATACGCCCAACCTGCGTTTCCTGAGCATCAAGGATTTCCGCGACTATTGCAAACAAAGCAATCTGAAAATACTTGATTCGCATTACCTTTCCGATACCGGGATTATTCATCTTTTCCCGAACATTTTCGCCCGCAACGTAATTTTTGTAGTAACAAAATAGGTGTATCTTTAGCGTTCAGAAGTAAAATGTTGTCATTGCGAGCCCAAAGGGCGCGGCAATCTCGCTTTTTATCAGAAGCAACGTCGAGATTGCTTCGCTTTCGCTCGCAATGACCACGACAACCTCTTAACACTAAAGAGATACTAAAGGATTGTGAAAATGAATAATGTTCCTGTTTTTGAATTGCTTGAAAAAGTGCGCTCCAGGAAGCCGGTTGTTCATCATCTTACCAACTGGGTTACTATTTACGACTGTGCCAATATTGTAAAAGTGTTCGGCGCCTCGCCCGTGATGGCACATGCCAGGGAAGAGGTTGCCGCGATGGCAAAGATAGCGTCGGCGCTGGTTTTAAACATCGGCACGCTTACCGTTGACTTTGTGGATGCCATGAAGCTTGCGGCCAAAAGCGCGAACGAAAAAGGCATTCCCGTTGTTCTCGACGTTTGCGGAGCCGGTGCGACACAGTTGCGCGATGATAAGTGCTTCGAGTTGCTAAACGAAACCCGCATAGACATTATCAAAGGCAACGTCTCCGAGATCGCCCGCATTGCCGGTGAAGACGTTTTCACAAAGGGTGTTGACGCAACCGACATAGATAAAGATCCTGTGGAAATCGCGCGCAGGCTTGCCTCTAAAAGAAATTGCGTGGTGGTAATTACTGGCAAGGAAGATGTAGTCGCTGACAAAGATCGTGCGCTGCTGGTCGGGAACGGCCATGAAATGATGGCTAACATAGTCGGAACGGGTTGCATGGCGGCGTCCGTAATCGGTACGTTTGCGGCAGTGGAAGCTGATTATGTCGTCGCCGCCGCAGCGGGGTTGTGCTGCTACGAGATAGCTGCGGAACTGGCTGTGGAAACAGCCGCAGGGCCGGGGACGTTCAAAGAAAAGCTTTACGATGCCGTTTTTTCATTGGACCGCAAAGCCATAGAATCCAGGCGCAAGGTATACAATGCCGATACCGTCCTCTCATAAACAGAAAATCAACGGGTATTATTTTATTACCGATTCCGGGCTTAGCATAACCGGCAACGCAAGCGACGTTGAAAAGGCTGTTTCCTGCGGCGTCGGGGTTGTGCAATATCGCAACAAGCAGGCAACAACGCGCCAGATGATAGACGAAGCGCGCGTTTTAAGAGCGTTGTGCCAGAATGTTCTTTTCCTGGTTAATGACCGTGTCGACATAGCGCTTGCCTCCGGCGCGGACGGCGTTCACCTTGGCCAGGACGATATGCCCTATGCAATGGCGCGCAAACTTCTGGGCGACGGCGCTGTTATCGGCGTTACAGTTCACACCGTCGAAGAAGCTTTGCAAGCGCAAAAACATAAAGCCGATTATATCGGTGTCTCTCCCATTTATTTAACATCCACCAAAATTGACGCTGGGCTTGCTTCGGGGCCTGAGCTTATACGAAGCATTAAAACAAATGTTACGCTGCCCGTCATAGCCATAGGGGGAATCACGCACGCCAACGCGCGCGAAGTAATTGATGCCGGCGCCGACGGTTTGTGCGCCATCTCGGCCGTCGTATGCAGCGACGACGTCGAAAAAGCGATCAACCGCTTTCAAAAACTGTTCCCACCGCCGATAAACAAAAAATAAAAACCGCTTGTTTTCCTTCCACATTTCTACTACACTTAATTCAAATGTTACGCAGTGGCCGTC
>Ga0156410_1019_pt1 | contig 35362 bp, 31 predicted proteins | sample RifOxyA2_FD_108053 | JGI IMG/M metagenome (GOLD analysis project Ga0156410, IMG submission 108053) | Elusimicrobia bacterium RIFOXYA2_FULL_50_26 | reverse complement strand
GCATGTCCAGTTTTTGTTGTCCAGGTTGGTTATCGCGCCGACAGGATAATAACATCCGGCATTCCACATACCGCCATCGTCCGTGTGGTGAAATAACAGGTCTGAATCGTCGTTATTCTGGGCACCCAATATTCCAATCTGGTAGTTGCCTCCATCCGCATATGCCCTGATAAACTTCATGCCGGCTGCGTCAATATCCCTGGGTTGCCCATCGGTTCCTATGGCGGTCTGGCTCGATGTCCAGTTTCCGTAAAGCGCAAACCAGTAACGTATTGTGAGCGTATCCGACTTTACATCCGTTGATAAATCTATAAGGTCATGCGTACCGGTCGGGTAGGCAACATCGCCCAGGCCGATATTAATATGGGCATCAATACTGGTTGCTGTCTTTTCGATATAAGGATCATATTGTGTTGTGCAGAATTGAAACGCCCAGAACTTGTTGCCCGAGCGCGGCTGAATATTCCCAACCGAATAGACAACATTTGTGCCGTTTGTGAAATATCCCCAATACGCGGATGCAACGCTTGTAAAAGGCCACCCGTTACCGGGGCTTGCGGTGCTATATGGCGGATAGGGAAGAGCGTCTTCAAATCCGTACTGCATAAGAAGCGTCCCGGCATTCAAGCAGGGCGAAAATAAAAGAAATTGAGCAAAAACCGGACATAAGATTTTAACAAGCCATTTTTTGGATAGTTGCATAAAATTTACCGTCCTTTGGTGGAATTATTTACCGCGGCCTTTGCGTTTGGCGTTCATTTCGTTCAGGGCGAAAATCTTGTCGCGGAGGCGGGCGGCCAGCTCGAAATCCAGGTTGTCGGCGGCCTGGCGCATTTGTTTCTCAAGCTCGGCGACGATTTTATTGAAGTTCGCGGGCGTTACATACTCGCCGGCGGATTCGCTTATAAGGTTGGCAAGGCCTTCCTCTTTTGCCTTGTACTGGAACTCTTCAAGGTCATGCACCGCTTTGACGATGGAGCGCGGCGTTATGTTATTTGCCCTGTTGTACTCTTCCTGTTTTATGCGGCGGCGATTCATTTCACCGAGTGCGCGGCTCATGGAGCCTGTCATATTGTCGGCGTAAAGTATCACTTTTCCCTCAACGTTGCGCGCAGCCCTTCCGCAGACCTGGATAAGCGTTGTTTCCGAGCGCAGGAAACCTTCCTTGTCCGCATCAAGCACCGCTACAAGCCCGACTTCGGGCAGGTCGAGGCCTTCGCGCAGCAGGTTTATGCCGACCAGCACGTCAAACTTGCCCAGGCGCAGGTTCTTTAGAATATCAACGCGGGCAAGCGCGTCAATCTCCGAATGCAGGTACTGGACAAGAAGCCCTTTCTCCTTCAGATAGTCCGTAAGATCTTCGGACATCCGCTTGGTGAGCGTGGTAACAAGCACGCGTTGTTTATGCTTGACGCAATAATTTATTTCACGTATAAGATCGTCAATCTGGTGTTCGATGGGACGTATAATCACCTCGGGGTCAATCAGCCCCGTGGGACGGATGATCAGTTCCGTCACCTCGCCGTGCGTTTTTGTAAGTTCGTATGCGGCCGGGGTTGCGGACACGTAGATAATCTGTTTCGTGATGGCTTCAAATTCATGAAACTTCAGTGGCCTGTTGTCCAGCGCCGACGGAAGCCGGAAGCCGAAATCCACAAGCGTTTGCTTGCGGCTGCGGTCGCCTTCGTACATGCCGCGTATCTGCGGCACCGTAATATGGGATTCGTCAATCACGGTAAGAAAATCGCCGCTGTCCGCGGTGCGGAAATAATCAATAAGGCATGCGGGGCGGGATCCCGCGGGGCGGCCTGATATAAGACGCGAATAGTTTTCTATGCCGTGGCAGAATCCGGTTTCGCGTATCATTTCGATGTCGTAGTGCGTGCGTTGTTCAAGCCGCTGATGCTCAAGAAGTTTCCCCTCCTGTTTCAGCTCAATAAGTCGCCGGGCAAGCTCGTCCTCTATGGATTTAATCGCCATTTCAAGTTGCGGCCGCGGGGTAACGAAATGGCGTGCGGGATATACGTAAACGCGTTCCTTGCCGGATATAACCGCGCCGGTAACCGGGTGAATTTCACTTATGCGCTCTATCTCATCGCCGAAAAGCTCCACGCGCAGCGCCGTCTCCAGGTATGCGGGATAAATCTCCAGCGTGTCGCCGCGCACCCTGAATGTTCCGCGGCCGAACTCAATATCGTTACGCTGGTAGTGAATGTTGACAAGCGCTGTAAGTATATCCTGCCGGGATTTTGCCTCGCCTTTCTTGAGGAACACGCACATCTGGCGGTACTCCTCCGGCGAACCCAGGTTATAAATGCACGATACCGACGCCACGATTATAACATCTTTGCGCTCAAGAAGTGACGTGGTGGCCTTAAGCCTCAGGCGGTCTATGTGGTCGTTTATTGAAGAATCTTTTTCAATGTAGGTATCTGTCTGGGGGATGTAGGCTTCCGGCTGGTAATAATCGTAATAAGAAATGAAATACTCCACGGCATTTTCCGGGAAGAACGATTTGAATTCGGCGTAAAGCTGGGCTGCGAGTATTTTATTCGGCGAGATTATAAGCGTTGGTTTCTGAACTTTTTCAATCAGGTTGGCGATGGTAAAGGTTTTGCCGGAGCCTGTTACCCCCAGCAATACCTGCTCTTTCCTGCCTTCCGTGATCGCCACGGTCAGGTTTTCTATTGCCGCCGGCTGATCCCCCGCCGGCTTGAAGGAAGATACTAACTTAAATCTGTTATCCACTGGTTGAACGCCCCCATTAGTTCTGTGGCTGTGGGGTCAAGCTCCAGGGGTGTGATGGAAACAAGCCCCTTGTTGACGGCAGCCAGATCCGTGCCGGCCTGGTATGTGCCGGAAACAGTTTTGCCTGCGAGCCAGTAATATTTCTGGCCGCGCGGGTCTATGCGGCATTCGATTTCCTCGTCGTAAATGCGTTTGCACAGCGTGGTTACGCGGAAGCCTTTTACGCGATACGGAACGTTTACGTTTAAATAAACATTTGACGGGAACACGCCTGAGAGCATGTGTTTAACCAGTTTTTTCGCGATACGCGCGGCAAGCCGGAAGTCCGCTTTAGCGCTTTCCGCCGCCGAGAGCGCTATCGAGGGAATCCCCAGCAGCGTTCCTTCCCGCGCGCCGGCGACCGTGCCTGAGTAGATAACGTCCTGCCCCAGGTTCGGGCCGGTATTTATGCCCGATACGACAACGTCAACTTTGGATTTTACGAGCGAAAGAACGCCGAAACGGACACAGTCCGTCGGTGTGCCGTTCGCGATGAAAGTATTAGAATCCAATTCCTGTATGCGCAGCGGTTTATGCAGCGTGATGGAATGGCTTGTTCCAGATCGTTCCTGGTCCGGAACGATTACTATAACGCGGGCTACCTTTTTAAGAGCCTTTACCAGCGGCTTCAACCCCGGCCCGTATATCCCGTCATCGTTTGTAACAAGTATGGTTTTCATTCAGCTCTCATCATGGGTGTCTCTTTGCAGTCTGAGGTCATTGCGAGCGAGAGCGAAGCAATCTCGATGTTTCGTATCAAAACGATGAGATTGCTTCGCTCCGCTCGCAATGACGACGACAACTTCAAAACGCTAAAGAGACACCATCATGGTTTGTAGATTTTTAACGCCGAAACAGTTGCTATTGTTTCGAAGTCTCTGTCGCGATGGAATACTTCCAGCCGGTTTTCAATTGCGATGGCCGCGATTAACAGGTCAATACTTTTTCTAACGATAAGCCCTTTTCTTCTGCATAAGCGGTACAATCGGGCGGAATGTATGTAGGTGGCTGGCGTACGAGCTTCGATCAGAGGAAATTCAAGCAAATAGCGTTTTATTTCTTCGAAGATTTTATCATCGCTTATTCCCTGCAAAATCTCCATCACTATAATATCGGTTAGTACTATTTCGCCGTTTCTGTTTTCCAGTAAGTCCTTTAATGCAGCGGCATGCTCTGAATGGGTATTACGAAACAGCTCAATCCAGACGGAAGTGTCAACGATAATCATTACATTGTTCTCATTTTATCGAGATTCCCTTTCCAGCATTTTGTGCCGGCGAATTTAAGGATGCCCTTGCGGTGTTTTATTTTTACAAGTTCTTCCAGGGCATAATTAACCAGCTCTTTTTTTGTTTTGCAATGCGTTATGCTCATGCCTTCTTTTATAAGCCTGTCATTAATATCAATATTGGTACGTGTCATTTCATTCTCCTTTGCGATCCATACACCAATTATACTATCTTTTTGTGTATAATACAATATTAACAACGGCGGTGTCTCTTTAGCAGTTTGAGGTCATTGCGAGCGAGAGCGAAGCAATCTTGCTGTTTCGTATCAAAACGACGAGATTGCTTCGCTCCGCTCGCAATGACGACGACAACTTCAAAACGCTAAAGAGGCACTAACGGCGTCGGCAAGGCGGGATTGTGGCAGGGCGGGCGGCGGGGGCGGTGGGGCGGTGTGTGTTGCGAATGTTTCGGCGGCAGCCACGATCCGGCTTGCCAGCAGCGCGGGCGTTAGCGCGTTTTCGCGTATTTCCACTGCCTGGCCTGATTGTACCAGTAGCGAGGCGTTGAAGTGCTGATGGTCGGCGGTTGCATGAGGGTACGGGACAAGCACTGCCTTCTTTTTAAGGAACGACAGTTCCGTAACAGTCGTGGCGCCGGCGCGGCAGATTACAAGGTCGGCGGCCGAATATGCAAGCCCGATCTCGTGGAGATAGGCGCGCACGGCGGCACGTATGCCGGCGGCCTTATATGCTGCTGCAACCGTATCGGCGTCGCGTTTGCCGGCCAGGTGTATGAATTGAAGCTTATCTTTTGCGTCGGCAAGCTCCGGCAGTGTAGAGACGATTGCCGTGTTCAGCGCCGAAGCTCCAAGGCTTCCGCCGAAAACCAACACGGTGCATTTGGCCGGGTCAAGGCCGAAGAAGGCGTATGCCTCGCGCGGCTGCGCGTTAAACAGGTCTGCGCGCACGGGGTTGCCGGTTACTATGGTTTTGCGCCGGCTGAAGAATGAAGCGGATTGTTCGAAACTTACGGCAACGGTACCGCAAAAATGCGACAGGATGCGGTTGCTAAGCCCGGGAATATAATTCTGCTCGTGTATAAGCGTCCGCATCCCCATCAATCGCGCAATGAATACGGCTGGAAATGAAATGTAGCCGCCCATGCCCACTACCGCTTCCGGTTTCAATTCTCCAAGAACACGCGCCGTTGCAAACAGGCCTTTAAAAAGAAAATATATAAATCCGGCGAATCTAAAGGATATTTTCCTGGGCATTCCTCGCACGGGAATGGCGCGAAACGCAAATTGTTCACGTGCCAGTATATCTTGCGCCGGATCGTTTTCGCGCACGATAAACACCGGTGTAAAGTTGCGACGGGCAAGTTCCCGCGCCAGCGCAATGCCCGGGTACAGGTGGCCTCCGGTTCCCCCCGCCGCAATAATAATTGTTTTCAGTTCTGGCATCAATAATTCCCTTTTTTCGCCTGATGTTTTTTCATGTGCCGCGAAACGTTCAACAGTATGCCTACCCCCGCCATATTAATGACAAGAGCGGTGCCGCCGAAAGATACAAACGGCAAAGGCAGCCCCTTGGTGGGCAGTAACCCCGTCGCCACACCCATGTTGAAAACGGCCTGGGTTGTTATCAAAAGAGTGATGCCCATGGCCAGCATCCCTCCGAAGAAATCAGGGCTGTTTTTAGATATCATCCATCCCCGCCAGGCAAATATGATAAATAAAACAATAAGTATTATCGTGCCTATGAATCCTGTTTCCTCGCCTATTATAGGGAAAATGAAATCCGTATGCGGTTCCGGCAGGTAAAACAGTTTCATCTGGCTGTGGGCAAGCCCCCTGCCGAAAAAACCGCCGTTGCCCAGCGCAAGGATTGATTGATCCAACTGGTATGAACTGGAGCTGATATCGCCCACTGATTGCAGGTACGCCTTCATGCGCGCAAGGCGGTACGGCTTTCGCAGAATTTCCAGGGCTACCAGCGGCACGAACGATATACCTATTAATAGCAAATGTCCCAGGCGCGCGCCGGCTACGAACAGCATGGCCACCGTAACCGCAACCATTATTACCGGCGTGCCTAAATCGGGCTCAAGTGATATAAGAAAGCAGAACAAGCCCGCAAGCCCCAGGGCAGGTAAAAGCCCTTTCATCTTATTCAGCCGACTTTTTTTTCTATCCATGAAATCGGCCATTGCTATCACAAGCGCGAGCTTGGCGAATTCCGAAGGTTGGAAGCTCATCGGCCCCAGCTTAAACCAGCGTTTTGCGCCGCCTTTTTCCGAGCCGATTATCACGACAAGCACCAATAGCGTTACGGCCGTTATTATAAGCGGCCGCGTGAGTTCCTGAAGTTTACGGTAGTCGTAGCGCGAGAATGCAAACATGGCGACAGCGCCGGCGGCTACCCATATAACATGTTTGATGATAAAGATGTATGGTGTTTGGAAGCGAATTTCAGCCATAATTACACTCGACGAAAAAACCATAATCGTGCCGAATGTAACCAGTATTGCGGTTAACAAAAGGAGCGTGAAATCAGTGCTATACGTTGCGTCGTTTTTCTTGCCTTTCATCAGCCCCATCACCCTGCCCTTTCTCCGTTGGCTTGTCATTATACACAGGCCTGAGATTATCGTCGGTAACTCGTTTCCTCTCCCCGTCGGGGAGAGGAAAGGTGAGGGGGAGCTAAAGGTTCTGTTCCCGACGACTTCCCCCTCATCCTGGCCTTCTCCCCGGCGGGGAGAAGGAACTTATGCCTGCGTAGAGAGGATCTTTTTTTTGACGATGTCTTTGAAGCGGCGCCCCCTGTCTTCGTAATCCTTGAACTGGTCGAACGAGGCGCAGGCCGGCGAGAGCAGGACTATTTCGCCGCGTTTTGCAAGCGAGGCGGCAAGCTCCACGGCGGTTTCAAGCGTGCCTGTGAAATAAAACGCGGTGGAGCCGGAGAGTTCCTTTCGTATTTTATTGGCCGCCTCGCCAATAAGAAGTATGCCGCGGACGTTCTTCTTTATCAGCGGCTCAAGCGGCTTGTATGGAGCGCCCTTATCCCTGCCGCCCAGGATAAGCCATACGCCCTGCTTATTAAACGAGCGCAGCGCCACAACGGTTGAATCTACATTCGTTCCCTTTGAATCATTTATGTATCGCACGCCGTTTATCTCGGCCACGAATTCCATGCGGTGTTCGACGCCCTTAAACTCCGCCAGGGTTTTTTTGATTACTTGTTCAGCTATACCCGCGGCAGCGGCCATCGCAACAGCCGCCATGGCATTTTCAATATTATGCATGCCCGGTATTTTTAATTTGGCAGGCAGCGAGTATTGCGCAAACGGCAGCCGCACCTCTATGCGCCCTTTATAAAAATAGACGCCGGACGCTATCTTTTTACGGCTGAAAAATATAACCCGGCCAGGGCATGACCGGGCAAGTTTGCGGCAGGCAGGATCGTCATAATTAAGGACGCATGTATCGTCCTTCGACTGGCGGCCGAAAATTTTTGCCTTGGCCAGCGCGTAATTTTCCATTGTATGGTGATGCTCTATATGGTCGGGCGTAATGTTTAGTATTGCGCAGATGTCGGGATGAAATTCGGGCGAGTCTTCCAACTGGTAACTTGATACCTCAAGAACCACGGTCGTTTTCGGGGTAATGCTTACAACATGCGCTGCCAGCGGATCGCCGATGTTCCCCGCGACTATTGTCTTTCGCCCCGCATTTTTGCATAGTTCGCCCATCAACGTTGTGGTGGTTGTTTTTCCATTGGTGCCGGTTATGGCGATGGTGGAGGAAGGTGTTATCAGGCGGCTTGCAAGCTCTATCTCGCTTACTACCGGGATCTTTAAGCCGTCCGCTTTTTTAAGTATGGTTATGTCCCTGTGGATGCCGGGACTTTTGACGATTATATCGCAGCCCAGCAGGGCTTTGGAGTGCCCCCCGAATTCGTGGCGTATGCCTTTTGCAAGCTGCTGCAACGCCGCGGCACATTCTTTTTTTTCGCGCACCTCGCTTACCAGTACGCTTGCACCCATGGAGTGAGCCATATTGGCTGCCGCGATCCCGGAACGCGCCATGCCGAGGACGCCTGTTTTTTTCCCTTTCAATGTGCTTGTCATCGGAGTTTTAACGAGGCGAGAGCTATCAGGGACAATATAATACTTATAATCCAGAAACGTATGGTAACTTTTGTTTCAGGCCAACCGGAGAGCTCGAAATGGTGGTGTATGGGAGCCATCTTGAAAATTCTTTTTTTGCGGTGGCGAAATGAGTAAACCTGCAGGATAACGGACAGCGCCTCGGCGACGAATACTCCTCCTATGATCACAAGTATCAATTCCTGTTTAATGAATACGGCTATAAGCCCGAGCGCGCCGCCCAGGAATAGACTGCCCGTATCCCCCATGAACATCTGGGCGGGATATGCGTTGAACCATAGGAATCCGAGGCCCGCGCCTATCAAAGCCGCAAGAAATATGCTCAGTTCTCCGGAGCCCGGCACCGGGATAATGCGCAGGTATTGCGCTATTTTTAAATGTCCGGCAAAGTATGCAAGCGCGCCAAGCGTGAATGCGGCGATAATCAGGCTGCCGATGGCAAGCCCGTCAAGCCCGTCGGTAAGGTTAACCGCGTTAGAGCTTCCTATTATTATAAGAGCCGAGAAAAGTATATAACCGGAATAAAGGTTTACGAACACATCTTTCAGGTAAGGGACGTTGATGGAAGACGCGTATGCGCTATTTGCCGGGAAGAACCACAGGTAAACGGCTATGATGGCGGCAAAGACGGTTTGTCCCAGGAATTTACTTTGGGGCGACAAGCCCCTGGGATGCTTTTTTACAAGTTTTAGATAGTCGTCCCAGAAGCCGAGAAGGCCGAGCCACACGGTGCCGGCAAGCGTCAGCAGAATAAAGCGATTGTCCAGCCGCGCCCATAAAAGCGTGGAGATAACCATGGAGACAAGTATCAACAATCCGCCCATGGTCGGAGTCCCTGCTTTTGAAAGGTGCGATGCAGGGCCGTCATTGCGCACGGTTTGTCCGATTTTCAGGCGTTGAAGGTAGCGTATCAAAGGCGGGCCGAAGATAAAGCAGATTAGCAGGCTGGTAAGTATCGCTCCGCCCACGCGAAAGGTAATATACTGGAACAGGTTAAACGGTGAAAAGTAATAACGTAACGGGTATAGCAGGTGGTAGAACATTTATTCTCCGGTTTCCGAAAACAAGTGGGCTATGGTTACTTCCAGGCGCATGCCTCTCGATCCCTTGAACAGGATCGCGTCGCCGGGTTGAAGGTAATGTTGTATTTCAAGTTCCATGGCATCGCGGTCGGTAAAGTGCTGCGCGGATGCCGCGCCGGTCGCATTTTCCATCAACGGCCCGAACAAGAAAATCTTATCCAGCGGCCGTGTTGCCAGGAATTCGCCCAGTTGCCGGTGTTCGCTTTCCGCATTGGCGCCAAGCTCCAGCATGTCGGCAAGAACTATAACCTTTCTTTTGTCGGCGAAGGATTGTATGAAGCTGTCTATGGATGCCCTCATCGAAGACGGATTGGCGTTATAAGCGTCATTTATTACAGTTACATTGTTGGCCGTAACATATTCTTCCATGCGCATGGCGGGCGGTTTGAAATGCTCCAGCCCCTGCTTTATCTGGTCAAGCCTTGCTCCCAGTTTCCAGGCGGCGGCAGCGGCATAGAGCGCGTTGTAAATATTGAATTTTCCGTACATGGGAAGGCGCACCGGCACTGTTTTTCCCTCCACGGACAATTTGAAAACGGGTTTGCCCTGCCATTGCTCCATGTCCCTGGCGCAAACAACGGCTTTTGATTCCATGCTTACGGGAATAATCTCCCTGTCGTTTACATGCGCGATGCGTGAAAGATACGGATCGTCGGCATTTATTATTACCCACCCGCCAGTTGCGATTCCCGGGATAAGCGATGTTTTTTCAGCGAATACGCCGTCAAAATTTTTGAATGTTTCAATATGAGCCAGGCCGATGTTGGTTATTATTCCGCCGACGGGCGAGGCTATGTCGCAAAGGCGGCTTATCTCGCCGGGAAGCGACGTTCCCATCTCGACTACGGCATAGCGGTGTTGGTGTCCCAGGTTAAAAAGCGTCAGCGGCACGCCTATCTGGTTATTATGGTTGCCGGCATTTTTCAGCGTAGGGCTGTCTAGTTCAAGAATCGCCGTCAGCATTTCTTTCGTCGTCGTTTTGCCGTTGGAGCCGGTTATGGCGACAAGCGGTATATTCCACTTTTTGCGGTAGTATCTTGCCAGGTCGCCGAGGGCGAAGGTTGTATCCACTACCTTTATCATTGCCGGAAGGAATGGGAACGGATTGCCGATAGGCACGTCGGTAATTGAAACTATAAGGCCGCCGGCCAGCCTCTCGGCCGCGTTCTTTATGAACTCGTGTCCGTCGAAATTTCTGCCGGTTATGGCAAAAAAGAAGTCTCCCCTGTGCAGTGTCCTTGTATCTATAGAAATTGCGCGAACCGGGGCATGGGGATCACCCAGCAGGAATTCTCCGCGCGTTGCGTTCACCAGTTCATGAAGATAAAGATTTTCCATGTAGATATTTCCCTGCCGTTTCAGCGTCATTAAAGTGGATGCGCTGGTTTCCTATTATCTGGTATGTTTCGTGTCCTTTTCCAGCAAGAAGTATGATATCGCCTTTTTGAGCCATCGCGATAGCCGCGGCTATCGCCTGTTCGCGGTCTATTGTAACCTGGTAATTATTGCGGTTGCGGCGACGGATGCCCACTTCTATATCAAGCGCTATTTTCTGAGGATCTTCGCTGCGCGGGTTATCCGACGTTACTATCACAAAATCGCTTCCGGCGGTCGCAACTTCGCCCATCAGCGGACGCTTGGAACGGTCGCGGTCGCCGCCGCAGCCGAATACGGTTATAAGCCTTGCCGGTTTAAGAGCGCGCAGCGCAGTGATAACGTTATGGAGGGCGTCGTCCGTATGCGCAAAATCAACGACAACCGTAAAACCGTGTCCGCTTGCAACCTGTTCAAGCCGTCCCGGCACAGCTGGCACGGCATTGAGGCTTTCAATGACGTTGTCGAACGTTATACCGTTGTACAGCGCCGCGGCAGCGGCGGCTAACGCGTTATAAACATTATGTTCCCCGAGGTGCGACAAGCGTATCTTGCTGCGGCCGAACGGCGAAGAGAGGACGAAATCAGTCCCCCGTCCACTCAAAGCTATGTGGCCTGCGCTTATGTCCGCCGCCGGCGAGAGGCCGTAAGTGACGATTTTTGCTTTTGGAACAAAAGTTTTCAGCTTTTTGCCCCAGGGATCATCGGCATTGATTATAGCACATTTAGGCGTTTTTTTGGAATTGTTTTGCAGTGACGCGAACAGGCGGGATTTGGCCGCAAAGTATTCATCCATTGTCTGGTGAAAGTCAAGGTGGTCGCGCGTCAGGTTGGTGAAGATCGCCATATCGAATTCTATTCCCCTGACGCGTTCAAGCATCAACGCATGCGACGATACCTCTATTATAGCTGCCATGGTTTTTACCCTGACCATGCCGCTGAGAATGCGGTAGACATCGGAAGATTGGGGTGTGGTATTAGGCGCCGGCCATGTTTTACCGCCGTAGCGATAGTTCACCGTGCCTATAACGCCCGACGGAACGCCGTTGCGGTTGAAAATACTTTCTATAAAGTAACTCGTGGTTGTTTTGCCGTTAGTTCCCGTGATGCCTATGACGTTGAGTTTTCTGTCAGGGTTTCGGTAGAAACGCGCGCTTATTTCGGCAAGCGCCTTTCTGGGGTCAATAGCCGTTATCCAGGGCAGGCCGTTTCCCTGTGGCGTTGCGGCGGACACGACCGCGATCGCGCCGGCCGAGACGGCATCTGCGGCAAAGCTGTTGCCGTTGGTTTTCGTCCCCGGCAGCGCGACGAACACGAAATCCTTTTTCACCTGCCGCGAATCGTAAGCGATGCCTTTTACGTTTATATCAGTCCGGCAGTAATTGGTGTATTCAAATCCCGATAGTAATTCAGATAATATCATGCTTGCACGCTCATCTCTTTAACGCTACGGTTGTTTCATTCCCGCCTTTTGCAAGGTAAATCGTTTGCTGGTCAGGGCTGATTCTAAGGTAGCTGACGGCGCGCGCAGCCACCTTGTTAAACACGGGCGCCGCGCGTGACGACCCCCAGTAATCGCCTTTCGGTTCGTCGAGAACAACTGTTATAACCATCCGAGGATTGTTCGCCGGTATCACTCCGCAGAACGACGCGATATAAGAAGTAGGCGAGTATTTTTTAGTGGACGGGTCGCGTTTCTGCGCGGTGCCTGTTTTACCGCCGACTGAATAATACGGCACTTTTGCCGCGCGTCCCGTCCCTTTTTCCACTACTCCGATCAGCATTTCGTGGATTTCATTTGCGACCTCAGGTGAAACGGCGGCGCGTATAACCCTCCGTTCGGAACGATAAATTATTTCTCCGTCAGGCCTGCGTATCTCGTCAATAAGCCGCGGCTCCAGCAATAACCCGCCGTTGAACAGCGCGGCATAAGCGTTTGATATCTGCAATGCCGTAACGCCTATTCCCTGGCCGAATGAAATTGTAGGCAACGATAATCCGTCCCACTTTTCAGGCTCTCGCAACAGGCCGCGCGCTTCGCCTGGAAGATCTATGCCGGTTACGGTGTTAAAACCGAACTGCCGTATGTAACGATAAAGTTTTTCCTTGCCGAGCCGCTGGCTCACCTTGGCGAAACCGATATTCGACGAGTACTCCATTATCTGGTCAAAGGTCAGCAACCCCTTTTTTTCGTGGTCGTTTATTGTGTGGCCGTACATCTTGTACTTGCCGTCTTCGCACCATAATACTTCGGAGCGTTTAACAAGTTTTTCTTCAAGCGCCGCCGCAGCCGTGATGGCCTTGAAAGTCGAGCCGGGTTCAAAAATATCGCTTACCGCTGGGTTTTTAAGCGCGCTCCATGAACCTGAAAAGTCGCCCGGGTCGTAATTCGGGCGGGATGCCATGGCAAGAATCTCGCCGGACGATGGATCCTGGATGATGATCATCGCTTTCTTTGCGTTGGACTGTCGCCATGCGCGGTCAATTTCCTGTTCGGCGATAAACTGTATGTTGCGGTCTATTGTCAGCCGGACGTCGGCGCCGCGCAATTCTTCGGGTTTCAGCAGCCGTTCCGCTATCTCCCTGCCTCTGCCGTCGCGCATACGCAGATTCTTAAGTTTTTCCCCGGTTAGATAGGAGTTGGCCACGTATTCGATGCCTTCAAGGCCGGCATTGTCTTTGCCTACCACGCCCAGGATATGGCAGGCCATTTTTCCTTCAGGGTGACGGCGGCTGAATTTGGATTCAAATCCCAGGCCGGGCTGCCTCAACTGTTTGATACGCTTTACAGTTTCAAGATCAAGCGAATCGGTAAGCGGAATGTATGACGACCCATTTTTTGCGGCCAGTATCCCGCGAGGTATGGAAACATGTAATTTGGCGAGTTGGCGTTCAACTTCGGCAGGTTCCGTCATCAGGTTTGTATCTGCGAAAAGTGAATATTCTTTTACGCTCATGGCAAGGACCCTGTCCTGCTTGTCCAATATCATGCCACGCAGCGGCATCTCGGGGTGTTCGCGGCATACCAGCTTTTGTGCCCGGCGATATATCTCCTCCTGGTGCCAGACCTGGAGAAAGAAAAGGCGGGCGCCTATGGCCGAAAAGGCGAGCATGGCGGCAATAATCGGGATAATGGTGCGGTTGCGGTTTTTCATTTCAGATAGTGAGTAATTTTATCGTCCGGCGTAATAAGTTTATTATCTTGCGCTACCCGGTCAAGCCGTTCCATCGAGATTAGACGGTTGACTTTGAGCCTCCACTCGTAATTTTCCTGTTCCCATTTTTCGCATTCGCCGCGCAGGGCATCAACTTTGTACCCGAGGCGCATGGACTGCGTCTGTTGCCAGACGTAAAATGAAAGAATGAAAGCAATCGTCAAAAGCAGGTAGAAGTATCGCAGCGCCATCGGAATTGACCTCGAAGTTATTGTGCAGTTTTTTCTGTTTTGACTATTGACTGAATTTTTTCGTGTCTCTTTAGCGTTTAGAAGTTGTCGTCGTCATTGCGAGGAACGAAGTGACGAAGCAATCTCGCCTTTATAGTCGTCAAACAACAAGATTGCTTCGCTCTCGCTCGCAATGACCTCAGACTGCTAAAGAGACACATTTTTTTCTACCGCGCGCAGCTTTGCGCTCCGGCTTCGCGGATTCTCTGAAATCTCATTCTCGGAAGGAGGAACGACTTTCTTCGTCAATAAACGGTATATGCCTTCATGGGCAAGGGACCTGAAATTATTCTTAACTATGCGATCCTCAAGTGAATGGTAGCTGAGTATAACCATCCTGCCGCCGGAAGCAAGCAGGGCGGGAGCATCATTTAGAAGGTTTGTAAGATTATCAAGTTCAGTGTTTACCGCGATTCGCAGCGCCTGGAATACCTTCGTGGCGGGATGTATTTTGCCTTTACGGTATTTTACCTTTTGCACGGTTTCGGCAAGTTCCTGTCCCGAAGTTATGCGGCGGCGTTCGCGCGCCCGCACTATTGCGCGTGCAATCGGGCGGCTGAAAAATTCTCCTCCCAGCGTATAAAAAAGATTCGCGAGTTCAGTTTCGCCCATTGTGTTGACGATGTGTTCCGCGTCCGCCCCAAGCCGTTTATCCATTCTCATGTCAAGCCTTGGAGACAAAAATCCGAACCCGCGCTCAATGTCATCAAGCTGCCTGGATGAAACGCCGAGATCGGCCAGTATGCCGTTGACCGCACGAATGTTAAGCGCGGAGCACACCGCCGCGATGTTTTTAAAATTTTCCCTGATTATCTGCACGCGGTTGGCGAACCGTTCAAGGTTGCGGGCTGCTTCGCCGGTGGCTTCCTCGTCGGCATCAATGCCTATCACGCGCAAGGACGGGTAACGCTCAAGTAGATACGCGCTATGCCCGCCGCCTCCAAGGGTACAATCAATTATAATCCCCGAAGGGTTGTTTATAAGATATTCCCCGACCTCGGCCGTCATCACAGGTTTGTGATAAGTGGATTGTTCCATTTTTTATTAAATTTCCAGTTTGGCGGCCATGTTGCGGAAGGATGTGTCCGCCTTTTCCCTGAAGTATTTTTCCCAGCGCTTGCTATCCCAGATTTCCAGGCGGTTACCGACGCCTATAATCATGACTTCCTTGCCGATAGCAGCATACTCTATAAGGTTTTGCGGCAGCAGGATTCTCCCCTGGTTATCCGGCACAACCTCGTTTGCCCCGGATAAAAGCGCGCGTTTAAAAGCGCGTTCTTCAATTTTATCCGGCAGCGACAGTTCTTCGAGTTTTATAATTACTTTTTGCCAGGCGGCGGTATCATAGAGGTAAAGACATTCTTCGAGTCCCCTCGTTAAAACGAACAACGCGCTGCGGGTGCGGAAGCGCGAAGGAAGAAAAAGGCGGTTTTTTGAGTCGAAGGAGTGTGTGTACTGGCCTATGTACATTGTCCCGTTTGTCGTTTTCATTCGCGTTCGCCTCTGCTGTACACTTTCCACCACTTTCCACCACTTTGGTATAAGTATACAACTAGCACGCAAATTTGTCAAGAGAAAAGAAAAGAGGTGAGATATAAGAATTATTGCTGATGTTACGCAAGAAATGCCAAAGTTGCTGTCATTGCGAGCGAAGCGAAGCAATCTCGCTGTTTCGTATCAAAACGACGAGATTGCTTCGTCGCGAAGGCTCCTCGCAATGACACGCTGCGTAACATTAGAAGTTATTACTTTTGGAGGATCATGCGGAGGGCTATGATTAAGAGGACAAAACCGAAGATTTTACGTAAAGTCTCATTAGTGAATCCCGAAGCAAGATTTGCGCCGAGGAATCCCCCTAAAAAAAATCCCAGGCATACGAAGGCCGCTATGCCGGTGTTTACATTCCCCTGTTTATAGTATACCCAGGCTGCAAGGAGCCCGATGGGCGGAACCATTATGGCAAGCGTAGTGCCTTGAGCTTTTGCCTGGGTCATGCCGAAAAAATAAACAAGCGCCGGTATCAAAATAATCCCGCCGCCTATGCCCACCAGCCCGCTGACAACCCCCGCCGCAAACCCAAGTAGAATGTATATGATAATCATGGCAATTACCGACACTCAATAACTAAACCAGCGGTTTTAATAAATGGTGTCTCTTTAGCATTTTGAAGCTGTCGTCGTCATTGCGAGCCCAAAGGGCGCGGCAATCTCGCTTTTCATCGGAAGCAACATCGAGATTGCTTCGCTCTCGCTCGCAATGACCTCAAACGGCTAAAGAGACACAATAAATGAAAGTCTTTAACCTTCACTGATCACTGCTAACTGTTTACTGTATAGAACAACCTGTACACCGGATTCTGTTTCCCGCCTCATCGGCAGGCCAAGATCATTTCTCTGTCCGACGGATTACTCCGCCGGATCAAGCGGCTTACCGCGCACCGGTAGAAACTGATGCGCTATTGCCTTGCTTCCCAGTAAGGATTTAGCCGTTTCATGCCCCGGCATTACACCGGAGCGTCCTTCCGCATAATACACTTGCGGAAGGCCATTTGCCTTTCGGTAAATGGCGTTTCTGTTCGCACCTCTCGTCGTTACAAAGCAACGACGGATGGGAATTGCCCACTACCGTTTTCTTCACAAACAACATGAAGGTGAAGTCCGGACTTTCCTCCCCCGCATGGCGATTGTCAAACGGGAGCGATCTTTCGGTTGTTCTACAATATTATTTTTTCGTCAATGGCTTTGTTGGCCAGGCGGTCGGCGGCTGAATTTTTTTCACGGGGGATGTGCGCAAAGCAGATTTCTTTGAAGGCCGGGATCATGGCTTTTGCGGTTTTGAAATATTCCGCAAGTGTTTCATTCTTGACGCGGTATTCACCGTTCATCTGCTTTACCAGCAGTTCCGAATCCATGAAAACCTGCACGCAGCAGGGTTGGTGTTTCTGTGCAAGCCTCAAGCCGGCTACAAGCGCGCGGTACTCGGCAACGTTATTCGTAGCGGTTCCGATATATTCACAATAATGGTCAATGGTTGCGCCGTTTTCGTCGTAAAGCAAAATCCCGATACCGGCTTCACCCGGATTGCCGCGCGCGGCGCCATCCGTGTAGAGCTGGACACGTTTCACGCAGGTTCCTCTTTCTTATAAAGGATGCGCGAGCAATTATCGCAGGTAACAAGATCCAACCCCTTGTAAACCTCGTTTATTATCTGCGGCCTGAGGGTGATGTGGCATCCGCCGCAACTGCTGTCATTAATGGGTACGATCGCTACCCCCTCGCGCGCGGAGCGAATAAATTCATAGCGTTGCAGCAACTCCAGAGTTATCTTGCCGGCGTATTCATTGCGCGCGGCATCAAGCTGCGCCAGAGTTTCCTGCATTTTTTTATATTCATTTTCAAGCGCCGTTATCTCGACCTTGATTTTTATCTCATTATTTTTCAGTTCGGTATCTTTTACTTTTACGCCTGCCGATTCCTGATCAATATTATCCATTAACAGCAGGATTTCCTCTTCCAACTTGGATTTGTCCTGCTTTGCCTTTTCAATTTCGCTCATAAGGGCGCGATAAGCATCATTGCTCTTTACGGAATTAAGCTCCATGCTATGCTTGCGTATGTCATTTTCTTTTGTCGCAAGCTCGATTTCCTTTTCTTTTCTTAATAACTGAAACTGTGTGGCTGATTTTTTACCTTCGTCCAATTCGGCGCGGCAACCGGCAAGCAGGTTGTTTTTTTCTTCGACCTGACGGGGAAGAGTTTCCATCTGCTTGCGGTACTTGTCGAGGTTTGAATCCTTCTGTTGAAGCTCAATAAGCACGGCCAGTTTTTCTTTGATATTTTCCATTTGGTGGCTGCTTTCACTTATATATTTACTAATTTTAAAATATTCAAGATGGTGGGTAGTGCAGGATTTGAACCTGCGGCCACTCGCGTGTGAGGCGAGTGCTCTTCCGCTGAGCTAACTACCCTATGGTCGAACCCCGCCTTCGGCGGGGCTAGCTTTCCGCTTCGCTCCAAGCTGTTCCGGCTCCGAAGGAATCGCTACGCCGGAATTCTCCCAAAGGGGGAACATCCTGTTCCCCCTATTGCGTCCCGCCATACTGGCGGGACTGTTACCCCTTTCCGAAATGTTAAGAGCTTTCCGCTTTGCTCGGAATTGGGATTGGGCCAGGTAGGACTTGAACCTACGACCGATCGATTATGAGTCGATTGCTCTGACCAACTGAGCTACTGGCCCAACGTTCCACTATTATAGAAAATTCAGGGATGTTATTCAAGGTACTCGCGCAGGGTTTTGCTGCGGGAGGGGTGGCGCAGTTTGCGGATTGCTTTTGCTTCAATCTGCCGCACGCGCTCGCGGGTAACGCCGAATATTTTCCCGACTTCTTCAAGCGTCCGGGGATAGCCTACCCCGATACCATATCTGAGGCGGATGATGTCGGCTTCCCGCGGCGTAAGGGTGTCGAGTACTTTTTCAATCTCGATTTGGAGGCGGTATTCATGCGTTTTCTGCACCGGGCTGGGATTGCTGTGATCTTCTATGAAATCCTCAAGCCGTGAATCTTCTTCTTCGCCCACGGGCGTAGCCAGTGATATGGGCTCCTGCATCATTTTCAATACGCGGCGCACCCGTTCGGGCGAAAGGCGAAGCAGGCGGGTGTATTCCTCTATGTCAGGTTCGCGGCCGTGTTCCTGCTGATAGCGTTTTTTTATTTTAGTGAGCTTGGATATAAGCTCCTTCATGTGAACGGGTATGCGTATCGTGCGCGCCTGGTCGGCTATTGCGCGGTTTATTGACTGGCGTATCCACCAGGTGGCATAGGTCGAAAATTTGAAACCGCGTTTCCATTCGAATTTTTCGACGGCCTTTGAAAGCCCCAGGTTGCCTTCCTGTATAAGATCGGAAAGCTCAAGGTTGCTCATGCCGACGTGTTTCTTGGCTATGGAAACCACGAGGCGGAAATTAGCTTCTATAAGCTTCATTTTATCGTCGTGGATAACTTCCTCAAGTTCACGGATTTTGTGATCCGTTCCAAGAAGTTCTTCGCGGGAAATGGATAATCCTTCCTCCATTGATTCCTGGCGCTGTATGATGTTTTGCAGGTTTTGCACGAGCGCTTCGATCCCCGTCAGTGTATAGCCTGTCTGGCGCTTGAAGTCGTTTAACGTGATCTTTTTAGCCTTGCCCATGTGGTAGAGGTGCAACAGCCGGGTATGCGGCATTTTAAGGCGGCGTTCGTAGCGCTGGATCTCGTCGTCGAGTTCGTGAAGCTTCTGCGCCGTGGTTTTTATCTTGTTTATCAGCCGTTTGATTTTATCCTGGTTAAGATTAAGTCCCACGATGAGGCTGATGATGCGGGCGCGTTCCTCGGCAACGTGCGCTGAAAGGTGTATGCGTTCTTTTTCGCTTAATGATTTTGCCTGCAGTTTCGCTTCCGTCCTGGTTATATTCTGTTCGGCTTTTGTGATGTCTTTTACGGCCGTCCTGATTTTCATGCGCATGCGGCGCAACTGTGAAGTTGACTTGCGCCCGCGCGGCATAAGCTCTTTAGGCGTCATTTCCTGCTGGCTGATAAGCGTTTCCCAGTTTCTTATCTCTTTTAGTATAAGCGGCGAATCAAGCACGATCTGTTTTAATTTTTTCTCGTTCTCGCGGATACTTCGCGCAAGGTGAATTTCGGTCTCGCGATCAAGAAGCGAAACTTTTGCCATTTCGCTTAAATACATGCGAACGGGATTGGTTATTTCATCTTCCGTTTCGGCGCTGGGCGCTTCCTCTTCGTGTGTTTCGACGGGGGCTATAGGCGCGGCGGCATCCTTTTCCCGCTCTACCACCGGTATGCCCAGGCTGTCCAGCGTTCCAAAAAAGTCGTCAATCGCCTCGGAAGAAACTACCGAACCGGGTATTCCGCGATTGATCTCTTCATAGGTCAGAAATCCGTGCTCTTTCCCCATTTCAATAAGACCTTTAAAGATAGTATCGTTCTTTTCCATTTTCATTTCACCGAACCTTTCAATTGCTTTGTTAATTCGTTATATGCGCGTATTTTATCCTCGTCCTTGGGAATGTTCCCGTTAATCATGGCCGTTACTTCTTCCTCGAGTTTTTGCCGGCGGCGCCGCAGCCTGGCCAGCTGTACGTCCCGCAGGACATTTGACAGCACTTGCTCAGGGTTGGCATAGTTTCTTTCTTCGACCAGTAACTCGGTGAACCAGCGCGCATCTTCGTCATTTAAATGGGCGACTATCTGCGATGCCGGTATTCCGCTTGCAAAAAGCCTGTACGTTTCCTTATTACGCTCATTATCAAACACATCATCATTGACGTGTGAACCCAGTTCCGGGCGGGCGAACAATATCTGCAATATTTCTTCCTCCGGCGAGCGCAACCCGGTTGAAGGCGCCGCGGAAACATTTTCGTCGTTTTTTACGCGCCTGCCTTTTAGAGGCGATTGCGCACGCTTGTACTCGGCCTGCAGCGCGTCCTCGGTCGTATTAAGTTTTTCAGCCAGGTACTTTATCCATTCCCTGCGCAGTATATTATTTTTTATCCGCGCCAGGGTAGGCATAACTTCCGATGCGGCTTTTACTTTCGCTTCAGGGGTAGATTTACCCCATTTTTCAAGCGCCAGCGCCGTTAAAAATTCTACGGCAGGCACGCCTTTTGTATTGCAATGCGAAAGGAAACCGTCCTTGTTAACTTTAAGAATAAACTCGTCAGGATCAAGCCCGTCGGGCAGAGTTACTATGCGAAGCGCGATCTCCGTTTCAATAAACGTGTCAATCGCCCTTCTTGTCGCGTCCCTGCCGGCGGCGTCCGCGTCGAATAACAACGTAACGTTTTCGCAGTAGCGACCCAGCATCCTGGCGTGGATAGCGGTTAAGGCAGTTCCCAGCGTTGCCACCGTGTAAGGCACGCCGCACTGGTGCGTTATAACCACGTCCATGTATCCCTCCAGTATTATCGCCTCTTTAGTGTTGCGAATGGTAGGGATGGATTCATTCAACCCGTAAAGCTGCGCCGACTTTGAATAAACAGCCGTCTCGGGTGTATTAAGATATTTTGGCTGCTCATCTTTCAGCGTTCTTCCGCCGAAGGCAACTATGCGGCCCTGCGTGTCGAATATCGGAAATACGACGCGTTCCGACATATATTCAAAGAATGAACCGCGTTCCGTTTTCGTTATAACGCCGGCTGCAATAAGCTGTTCGTGAGTATACCCTTTTTTTAACGCTGCCGGCACAAGCGCTGTCCTGGGCGCAAAACCTATAAGGAAGCGGTCAATCGTCTCATTTGTAACGCCGCGTTGGTTAAGATAACCAGGCGCCGCCGCGGATTTGGATTCTTTAAGGCACCTGTGATAAAAATTTGCAACCAGTTCAAGCAGGTCGAATATCTTCTGCTTCTCGGAGCGCTTTATTATCTCTTCCTTGGTTTCCTTTACGGTTATGCCGGCGCGCCCCGCAAGCTTTTGCACGGCCTCCGGCCAGTTCAAGTGGTCAATGAGCGTAACGAATTTGAAAACGTCTCCGCCGGCATGGCACCCGAAGCAGTGAAAAATGCCTTTCTCGGGGTTGACTGTAAATGATGGCGTTTTTTCGTTATGAAACGGGCATTGCGCCTTCCAGTTGCGCCCCGCCTTTTTTAACGACGGCACATATTCACGCACCAGTTCGACGATGTCAGTAGCCAGCCTTATCTGCTCTATAGTTTCCTGTGAAAATGCCATTACCTCTTGAACCTGCGGAACCCCGAGCATTCTATGACTTCAATCGCGCCTGATTTCTTTTCAGTCGCATCAAGAAGGAGGTTAACGCCAACGTTGTCCGATGAAATATGGCCGGCTATGACAACGTTGAGGTGGTATTTCTTAGCTTCCTTGTAATGGTCTTCGCTCATGTGCATTCCGACGATAGTTCCTACGCCGGCAGCGGCCAGTTTTTCAATGGCTTCCCTCGGGCCTTCCGTTCCGCCCGTCATATCCACAAAAATCTTTCCCGTTCTGCTTTCCTTGTCGCCGGCGATTATGCGCGGCCCCGCCCCGTTTTTTTTCGCGTGCCTGTACTCCGGCATTTCGTTTAAAATGGCCATTATATCCTCGAGCCGTTTAGGCGCGCGCGTATCAAAAGTGTTTTGAAGATAGTTTACAACCTGGTTGTCGGCCACAGTATGGGCGGACATGAAAGGGAGTTCAAGCAGTTTTGCGGCGTCAACTGCGCGGGCATGATTCTGCGGCAGCACTTTTCTCCCCACTTCCGTGCGCCGGCTTTCCACGAGGGATTCGGCGATATTGATAGGCACCCCCTGCCGGTGGAGAATGTCAGCCTGCATCCCGATGACTTCATAGAACGTGGCATACGCGTGGCCTTCCGGGTGATGGGTTAGAACCAGGTCAACTTTCCTGCCGCGTTCCTTTAAGGCGTGTGCCAGCATTATCTCGGCGGTTTCAATGTCAATGCCGACGAGAACCGAATTGACGTTTTCCTCTCCGGAACCGTTGAGTATCCTTGAATCCAAATACGGATTGGTTAACCTTCCCGTGTCAAAATCTTCCTTTTCCACGGTGGTAAGCGCCGCAAATTTTTTCTTTTCGGTTTCCAACGCCAGTCGTGCCGTTTCCGCGCCGCGCGGGTCTGCGGCAATGCCCTGTTCTATGAAAAAATTAAAAAGTTCTTTAAGTTTCATTTGACACTCGCTATTATTTGTCAGGTTGAATTGAACCGGTTGGCTGCCCCCGTGTATCCATGCGCTGCTTTGTGCGGCCGCCCCGAGCGCCGGCGAAGAATCTTATAATCAAAGATTCTCCGCCGCGCTCAGAACTACCGTAATTTTTCTAACGAGCCCATCGACTTTCCTTAATCATTCTACGACGCATCTTCCGCTTGGCTTCAGCCAGTTTTTCTTTACGTACTACGCTGGGAGCCCTGTAGTATTCGCGTTTTTTTATTTCCTGCATGATGCCGTTACGTTCGCATTCACGCTTGAAGCGCCGGATGGCTTCCTCGATGGATTCGCCTTCGCGAACCCGAACATTGACCATGTGAAATTACACCACCTTTCCAAATAATCATCAAGTATCTTATGTTAATTAAACAAGCGAGTAAGCCAGTAAGTAACGTTTCCGGTGCGCTTTTACTTACTCGCTCGCTCGCTTATATCCAAAGGGTGAATATCGCTTACTTTAACCCGGCGGCCAACCGAACTTTCGCCCGCCAAGCAGGTGGTAGTGAAGATGAGCGACTGCCTGGCCTGCGTCCGCGCCGCAATTAGTCACCAGGCGATAACCTGTAGCGTCAATCGCTTCCTGTTTGGCAAGCAATTGAGCCACGGTTTGTATTTCCCCAAGAACTGGTATATCTTCTTTGGAAATATCGTTCAATCCCGCGATGTGTTTCTTCGGAATAAGTAAAATATGAACCGGCGCCTGCGGGTTAATATCCCTGAAGCAAAGAATGGTATCGCTTTGAAAAACAATCTCTGTTTTGATCTCGCCGCTAACCATCCTGCAAAACAGGCAACTCATAATGTTTGTATTATAACAGAATTCATCAAGAAATGCAAGTGGCTGCCGGCTTCCCATTGTGCGATACCAGTTTTACATTGAAAAGTGAATCTGAAATTGTATTTATATCATCTAAAGAATGCAGCCGTATATAATTATCGCTTAGCAATGTGTTTTTTGTCCCTTCACGGACAACGGCCAGTTTCTTTTCTATGAACCTTTTCCAAAAAATATCCTGAAGGCCGGCATCAAGGGCGCGGAGCAGGCCGGCGCGTTCCTTGATTATTCCGGCATCTATGCGCCCGGGAAACTTTTCGGCCGCGGTTCCGGGGCGCGGAGAAAAAGAAAAAACGTGAAGCCGGCTGAATATGCCGCTTGCCGCCAGTTTATGCGTTTGCTCAAAATCGTCGCCGGTTTCCCCCGGGAAACCAACTATTATGTCGGTTGTAATGCCCGCATCCGGCAGGCGGCGGGCGATATTTTCCGCGATGCGGAGAAACCCGTCCGACAAGTACGGGCGATTCATTCGCCGCAAAACCGCGTCCGAACCCGATTGCATGGGTATGTGCAGGTGGGCGCATATTTTTTCCCTGTAATCCGCCATGCAGTCCAGCAGGCCGTCGGTAACATCCAGCGCTTCGAGGGATGAGAGGCGTATGCGGAAGCGCCCCTGCAATGCAATAATTTTTTTAAGAAGCGGAACCAGGCCGCCGTCGTAGCGCCCCAGCCTGACCCCGGAAAGAACGATCTCAGGGTAGCCGTTGGCCACAAGTGTACGTATTTCTTCCACGGCAATGGCAGTGGGTTTGCTCCACATTTCCCGGCGTACGAATGGGACGATACAGTAGGAACAGAAACTGTTGCAGCCGTCCTGGATTTTTACGAAAGCGCGGGAATGGCCGTCGAAAGCCGTGATGGATGCGGGAGCGCTTGCCGTTAAATTTATAGAGGCGGCGCCTGCAATTTCAACGCGTGGCGAGAGCTTTTTCAGCTCGCCCGATGCCCGTGCGGCATAACAGCCGGAAATTAAAATTTTGGCGCCAGGGTTTCTGTTTGCCACCTTGCGTATCAGCTGCCTGCACTGGCGGTCGGCCTCGGACGTTACGGTGCAACTGTTTATAAAAACCGCATCCGCGTCGTAAATCGTGTCCGCCCACGAATAACCGTCGCGGGCGAGGCGTTCGCGCAATAACTGGGATTCATATTGATTAACCTTGCACCCGAAGGTAAAAATGAATGCTTTCACCTGAATTCACCGGCACAGTTTAGAACCAGTATGGCGGCAAGCAGGCCTGCCGTTTCGACCCGGAGAATGCGTTTGCCAAGCGTTACGGGCATTAGCCCGCGATCTTCGGCCTGCCTAATTTCATCGGCGGAAAATCCGCCCTCGGGTCCGATGAAAACCGTAACGCCGGAAGCTCCTGATATGGCGGGCGCGTATTCATCGAGTGTTTTTGCCTCTTCCGCTTCCCAGGGGATAAGATTGACGGTTTGCCGTGATACTTGCGCGATCGCGGCGGGAAAATGCTGCGGCGAGTTTATTGCCATTATATCCGGGCGGCGCGATTGCTGGCTCGCCGCCATGGACAATCGTTTCCAGCGCTCCAGTTTAGGCGGCTCGATGTTTTTTATTATGCTGCGCGAGGTTACAAGCGGTGTAATGGAATGCACGCCGAGTTCAGACGCCTTTTCCACCATCCAGTCGAATCTTTCACCCTTTGGAACTGATAGAAAAAGATGAAGGCGCACCCGTGGCGGCGCAAATGACGTTTCGTTTATAATCGTGCCGCGTATGGAATTTTTTTCTATTTCGTCAATGCGGGCGTTGTATGTTTTCCCCGTGCCGTCGAATAATTGAATTGTTGCCCCGGCGGCGCAGCGGCGCACGCGAATAAGGTGATGAACCTCGTCTCCCGTAAGCGTAAACTTATTGCCGGCGATGTTTTCAGGAGGTATAAAAAAATGAGGCATACTACCCGAAAACCTTTTTGAAAATGCCGTCGGAGCCGGGGACGTCTTCGCCTACGGATTGCGCGAACTGGTGCAGGGCTGCTTTTTGCTTATCGTTGAGGTTTTTGGGTATGACTATGGTTGTTCTCACAAGTAAATCGCCGCGTCCCCTGCGGTCAATGTGCGGGAAACCTTCGTTCCTGACGCGGAACGTCGTGTGTGGCTGAGTGCCGGCGGGAATTTTCAACGTTACTTTCCCGCCGATGGTTGAAACTGCAAACTCGCCGCCCAGCACGGCATGGGAAAACGCAAGAGGCAGCTCGGTTATAAGGTCGTCGTCCTCGCGGCTGAATACCGGATCTTTTTTGAGGTGTACTACGACATATAGGTCGCCAGGAGCGCTGCCCTTTTCGCTTGCATCGCCGGCCCCTGCGACGCGCAGGGATGTGCCTTCGTTGATGCCGGCGGGTATGCGCACAGTAATGCGGTGAGTGCCTTTTACCGCGCCTTGCCCGTGACAACGAGGGCAGGGCGTATCAATGGTTTCGCCAGTGCCGCGGCAACGGGGGCATGTCTGGGCGAATGAAAAGAACCCTTGTGAATAGCGCACTTGTCCCGTTCCCTTGCATTGCGGGCATGTTTTTGGAGATGTCCCGGGTTTTGCGCCTGAGCCGCTGCAAACAGGGCATGATTCCATGCGCGGGATTTCAAGAGGGATTTCCGCGCCGCTGAAGGCCTGATGCAACGTAAGCTCAAGGTCGTAGCGGAGGTCTGCTCCCTTGCGCGCGCCGCCACCTCTTCGGCCGCCCCTGCCTGAGAACACATCTCCGAACATATCGCCGAAAATGTCGCCCACCGACGAAAAATCTCCGAAATCAACATTTCCGCCGGTGGCATACCCGCCGCCTGCGCCCGGCGGCGGTGGCGCCGTTCCCACCCCGGCATGGCCGAAGCGGTCGTACTGCGCGCGTTTCTGTCCGTCGGAGAGCATTTCGTATGCCTCGTTGATTTCCTTGAACTGCTCTTCCGCAGCCTTGTTGCCCTGGTTCTTGTCCGGGTGGTATTTAAGGGCAAGCTGGCGATAGGCGCTCTTTATCTGGTCGGCCGTAGAATTTTTAGCTACGCCGAGTATTTCGTAATAATCCCGTTTCACTTCTTTTCATCCTTTACGACTTCGGCTTCGACGACATTTTCTTCTTCCTTCCTGGGTTCTTCCCCTTGAGGCTGCCCGGCGCCCTGTTGTTGCTGGGCGGCTTTTGCCTGCGCTTCCTTGTATACTGCCTCGGCCAGTTTGTGAGATGCGGCGATAAGCGCTTCTTTTGCCTTTTTTATGGCTTCAAGGTCGTTGGTTTTAAGGGCATCCTTTGTTTCCGTCAGCGCGCGCTCTATCTGCAGGCGGTCGTCCGGCGATACTTTGTCGCCGTAATCCTTGAGGCTTTTTTCAGTGGAGTAGACAAGCGTGTCGGTTTCGTTCTTTACCTCTATCTCCTCTTTGCGTTTCTTGTCTTCGTCGGAGAATTTTTCGGCTTCCTTTACGAATTTATCCACCTCGTCCTTGGACAGCTTGTTCGGAGCGGTGATACGGATGGATTGTTCCTTTTTGGTGCCGAGGTCTTTGGCAAGAACATGCAGAATGCCGTTTGCGTCTATGTCATAGGTAACTTCTACCTGCGGAACGCCGCGTGGAGCGGGCGGTATGCCTTCAAGGAAGAAGCGTCCGAGGGAAACGTTGTCTTTTGCAAGCGGCCGTTCGCCCTGCAATACGTGTATTTCCACTGAAGGCTGGTTATCCGCCGCGGTAGAAAATACCTGGGAGCGTTTCACCGGTATCGTAGTATTGCGGTCTATTATCGCCGTGCGCACGCCGCCGAACGTTTCAACGCCAAGGGTAAGCGGAGTAACGTCAAGCAGCAATATGTCCTTTACTTCACCTGTCAGTACTGCGGCCTGGATTCCTGCGCCGATGGCTACGCATTCCATGGGGTCAATGCCGTGTTCCACTTTTTTGCCGACAAAATCCTCGACGAATTTCTGGACTATGGGCATGCGGGTTGGGCCGCCGACGAGGATGATCTTGCCGATATCGGCAAGGGAAAGTTTTGCGTCGGTCATTGCCTGGTCTATGGATTTCCGGCAGCGGTCAACTATCGGGCGCACTATATTTTCAAGAGTTGCGCGCGTGAAACGCATTGTAAGATGTTTCGGGCCGGACGCATCCGCCGTTATGAACGGCAGGTTTATGTCGGTTTCCAGCACGTTTGAGAGTTCAATCTTGGCTTTTTCCGCCGCTTCCTTAAGCCGCTGGAAGGCCATTTTGTCAGTACGCAGGTCTATGCCGTTTGATTTCTTGAAATCATCGGCGATGTAGTCAATCAGGGAGTTGTCCATGTCCGTGCCGCCAAGCTGGGTGTCGCCCGAGGTTGAAAGCACCTCAAACGTTCCCTCCGCGCCCATTTCCATGATGGTTACGTCCAGGGTTCCGCCGCCGAGGTCGAACACCAGGATCTTTTGTTCCTTGCCGCCCTTGTCAATTCCGTATGCCAGCGATGCGGCGGTGGGTTCGTTTACAAGCCGAACAACTTCAAGGCCTGCGATGGAGCCGGCGTCTTTTGTCGCCTGCCTCTGGTTATCGTTAAAATATGCGGGAACCGTGATAACCGCTTTTGCTATCGGTTCTCCCAGAAATGCCTCGACGTCGCGTTTTACCTTTTGCAGTATGAACGCCGAAAGCTGTTGCGGCGTGTATTCCTTGCCGTGAATCGAATACTTGAAGTCTGTTCCCATTTTACGCTTGAACGCCGTTATCGTTCCTTCAGGGTTGGTAATAGCCTGCCGCCTGGCCGGTTCGCCGATGAGAAGCTGGCCGTCCTTTGTGAAAGCTACGTAGGACGGGAATGCCTTGCCGCCAAGCGTCGTGCCTTCCGCCGAAGGTATGATAGTTGCCTTGCCGCCCTCCATAACCGCCGCCGCAGAATTAGATGTGCCCAGATCGATGCCGATTATTTTTGCCATTGTCGTATCCTCCTTTTATCGGATATTTATTTGTCGCAGTTGTCAGCGTTTGCTTTTTTTCCCTTTGACACTTTTACGCGTGCGGGGCGAACCATCCTGTTGCCTATCTGGTAGCCCTTCTGGATAACTTCGATTATCGTGCCTTCCGGCTGCTCGTTTTCAATCTGCTCCACCGCTTCGTGTAGCGTCGGGTCGAACGCGCCGCCTTTGCACTCCATTTCCGTCACGCCTTCCTCGGACAGGATTTTTTTAAATTCCTGGTGAATGAGGTTCATGCCGGTTTTTATGCTTTCAAGATTAGCTCCGTCTACGGCCGTTGCCTGTGCCTGCTCCATGACGTCCAGGAGACGAATCTGTTTCAGCAGAATTTCTTCCTTGCCCCAGAGAAGATGGTTGTGTTTTTCCTTTTCCGCGCGTTTGCGGTAGTTTTCGAAATCAGCCTTGAGGCGCAGAAGCTGGTGGTAATAGTCGTCCGCGAGGCGCTTTTTTTCTTCAAGCGATTGCTGCAGGATTTCAAGCTCGGACACCTTTTCCGCGCGCGCTATGTCGGAAACAGCCTCCGGCGTATCTTCAATATTGCTATTCATTCATCAACCTCCCTTGGAAAGAAGTTTATTAAGAATCTTTGACACCGAACTTACCAACGCCATCATCTTGTGATATTCCATGCGCCTGGGGCCTATAATCCCGAGAACGCCGATAGGCCGCGCGCCGTCTTTGTAAACCGTGCTTACGACGCTGAGATTCTGCAATTCCCTGCACGTGCTTTCAGAGCCGATCATCACCTTGACCTTGTCCGACGTAAGATCTTCCTGCAGTATATGAACAAGTATGTCTTTCTGCTCGCTAAGCCTTAAGATGCAACGCACGGGTTCATAATCCTGGAACTCCGGAAGCGCCAGTACATTGGTTGTTCCGTCCATATATACTTCTTCTTCGATGTCGAAAATGCGCCCGCTGAGATCCCTTGCAAGAAGGAACAGTTCGCGTTCTTCCCTCTCGGCTTCCTCAATCTTTTCCAGAATCTGCTGTTTTGCCTCAAGCAGCGTAAGCCCTTTAAGCTTACTGTTCAGCAGCGCATTAAGCCGGTGGAGTTTTTCCGGGGCGATGTCAGCGTCTATCATCTGGTGTTTAACGAACCCGGTATGCGTTACCAGTATAACGAGTATTTTGCGGTGCGCTACCGGCAGTAATTCCAGGTATTTAAGTTTGTTTCTCTCAAGTTTCGGGGTAAGCACAAAACCCGTGTACTGCGACAGCGCCGAAAGCACCTTGGATGTTTTAACAAGTATTTCCTCGAGTTCCTTCACGCGGCCGTGGTATTCGTGCCGAACCCGCGATTCCTCTTCAAGTGCCAGCCGCTGTAGCTCCATCAGGGAATCAACGTAAGCGCGGTAGCCCTTGTCAGTCGGTATTCTGCCGGCTGAGGTGTGCGGATGCGTAAGATAGCCGTCGTCCTCCAGCTCCGCCATAAGGTTGCGGATAGTGGCGGGCGACAGATCGAATTTATAATCGTCCGTCAGAATATGCGAGCCTACAGGCCGCGCCGTTTTAATAAAATGATGTATAACGGCCTGTAAAACCTGCTTCTTTCTTTCCTCGATAATTTTTGGATCAATCTGGCGCATAAATTTATTCTTAGCACTCAACACTGTCAAGTGCTAACATTATACCACCAACTAAAAATAATGTCAAGCGGCGGAGTTCATCCGGCAATTGGCGGGATACAGCCGTGGAGCGTAGGGATAAAATCGTCGGCTAACTGTAACAGCCGGCGCGATACGGGAATCGCACCCTGCAAACGGCACTGCGCGTAACAGCAGTTGGTTATGCTAAATGTAAAGACCCGACCCCGGTTGTTCACAATTAGTGTCTCTTTAGCAGTTTGAGGTCATTGCGAGCAAGAGCGAAGCAATCTCGACGTTGCTTCATATGAAAGCGGGATTGCCGCGCCCTTTGGGCTCGCAATGACGACGACAACTTCTAAGCGCTAAAGAGACACCACAATTTCTACTTCTGCGAAGGCCATTGATAAGTAGCAGAGAAACCTTTAAGCGTCTTGTTATCTGCAATTGCATCATGTGGAATGAGCAGGTATATCCATGGTTTGCCATTATGCTTCTTTTCATGCTCTGTGGCATGGGCACACCATTGGGTGGCGGCGCGGGCCTTGGCCTGTACATCGGCATCCTGCAGTTCATCGGCAGCTTTGGGCTCACACAGGTACTTTGCCGTTTTGGTCTCAACCACAAAATCCGGTTCATAGGCGGCATCGTTGCGGTAATGAATCTGGAAATCGGTACGGGCAGGCTTGAACCACTTGATCACCTGTTCATCGTTCTCAAGGATCATGGCAAAGCGGCGCTCCGGGTCGGAATCGAACTTCTGCTGTCTATAGAGACATTTTGAGAAACCGGTGAAAATCATTTTACGGATATTCTGCCGGTCTTTTACCGGCGCACGGAAGTCGCAGGCGCTTTTATCATCCTGGCAGGAGTATGTTTCCGGCCGTAACGTCATAAAACCTTTGCTGACATGCGCTTCGTATGCCGTTGCCTTTTCAACAAAATGCTCCTGCATCTGCGCGTGTATCAGGTTCACAAGAACCGGCAGATGATACCTAAGTGCATTCAGCACTTCGCCCTCGTCTTTCAGATAGCTCCGCAGATGTTTTACCACCTGCCCGGCCAGCGCATAAAGCAGGGCTGAGTGTTCATCATATGAGATATCGTCGAAGTTAATCAAACCGCGCACCAGATAATCTTCCAGTTTGGCTTCCTGCACGGTATCGGCCTCACTCATAAGCCGGTATTGCTCGCGGCGGTGCAGCTCCTGAATAAGTATCTCATTGTCAACCGGCATCACATGTACCGACGAAAGATCAAGGGCAAATGTCTGATACCCTCTCGTTACGTTGCCCACCGGTTGAACAGTTATACGGGGAATGTCTATTGATAAGTCGTTACGCAGTTTTATTGCCTTGGAAACGATCTGTGCTACATCCAATGGATTTACAACTCCCTGCAGTTCCTGTTGGGACGGAGCAATACGTTGTTGTACCTTTGCAACGATCTCCTGCCGGATCTCAGGCCTTGAAAGTTCGGACGAAGACGGCAGCCGCTCATATTCTTTTTGAATGATATCGAATGTTGCCCGGGCGGCATCCTGCTCAGCAGGGCTTTCAAACGTCAGTTTCTGCTGCTCTCCTGCGTATTCTCCGTCAGCCCGCTCCATAAACAGCGGCTGTACCGTAACCACACGCGTCCGCTCATCGCTAACGTGAATGATTTTCATTCCGCCGCGTATAAGCGATTCGGGGCTGTTGGCATAATCCACTATCTCCTGAAATTTATCATGGGAGACAATTGTCAGCCGGTCAACTGCGGCTACTCCGGTGCGTTTACCGTATGGCAGGCGCAGGCCGCGCCCGATGGATTGCTCCACCAATGTCTGGGAGTTAGCAGCCCTGAGCGGGACAATTGTGTACAGGTTGGTAACGTCCCAGCCTTCTTTGAGCATGTTAACGTGGATCACTATTTCGGTAGAGTTATCCGGCCTTTCCACATTGATTAGCTGCTCTATGGTTTCGTCCCGTTCCTCGCCGGACTGCCTGGAATGCACCTGAATTACCTTGCCACGGTACTTGCCGCCAAAGAAGGAATCGCTTTCAATGAATTTTAGCAGCGTATCGGCGTGTTCAGTATCGCGTGCGATTACCATCATAAAAGGCTTTACGAAGTGTTTATCATTTTCCCGTGCATACACTTCCAATTCAACCTTCGTATTTTCGTGAATCCGCACACCGTCTTCCAGTTTCAACTTTTCAAGGGCGACATCGTCATATCCGGACGGGTTAAAGTTCTCGCGTGTCGCTACAGCGGGCTCCTTGACGAAACCGTCTGCCATGGCATCGGACAACGGGTAGCTGTAAATAACGTTTTTGAAAGCCTGTGTACCGCTCCCCTTTTCGATTTGCGGCGTTGCCGTAAGTTCCAGCCCAAGTATCGGGGACAGCTCGCTAATCGCCTTCATGCCGGCTGATGCGCGGTACCTGTGCGATTCATCCATTATCAGCACCAGGTCATCAAGCTTTGACAGATACTCAAAATAGCTCTGCCCGATGTATTCCTGCAAACGGCGAAAGCGCGGCACATTGGTTTTTGCAGCGCCCTTCGGCGTTTCAATGCTCGTAATCTTTGAAATATTGAAGATATTGACATGCACGGCACGGTCGCCAAAGAGGTCAACATTGCGCACCCCGCGGCCGCTTTCGTAGTTATCGCCCGTTATGATCTCAGGCGGTTCAACCGCAAATTCGGAGATACCCTGGAACACGTATTTGGACGTATTGGGTGTAAAATCCGTTATCAATTTGTTATATATCGTAAGGTTCGGCGCCAGCACAAAGAAGTGGCGTATGCCTTCGGCCTTATATAGGTATGAAATGAACGCGCCCATAAGCCGCGTTTTGCCAACGCCCGTGGCCAATGCAAAGCAGAGCGAAGGGAAATCCCGTTCAAAGTCGGCAACCGAAGAAAACTCGCTCTGAACCCTCTTCAAAACTTCGGTAACGTCGCCGCCTTTTTCCAATGGTACTATATCGCACAGGCGTTCCAATATCTCCAGCGATTGCCGCTGAGGCGGGCGCAGGCTGAGCCGGTTGGCGATGGTGTTAACGTGCTGGTTCATTTGCGTTTCCTGTTTGAATGCCTGGAGTTGTTCTCAATTTGTTTAACCGCACGGTCGAAATCGCTGATATAGTTCCTGTCATTCTCCCGTGAGTATTTCTCAAACTCGTACTGGGCTTTTTTTGCCGCCTGCTCTGCGCTTACGCTGCCGGAATGATGCAGTAATGGTTTTTCGCTGATCCTTAGAAACTCGTCAAGTTTAATGATCCAGTCTTTCATCTTCATCAGCCTGCCATTGGAAGCCTGCAATTCCGCAAAATCGATATACAATGAAACGATCAGGTTAAGCTGTTTCAGTTCATCTTCAGAAAGATAGTTCTTCGCAACTTTCGTATCATTCGAGGTGATGAATTTTCCTTTGAAGCTGGTTAAACCCATCAATGGTTTTTTGCAGTCAACCCTTTTCACTATAATTTCAGCTGCGGTATGGCCGTGAACGGCATAGTGCATTTTGTTTTGCACCGTAGCGAAAAATTCTTTCGTGAGTTCATCATCTTTGCGATAATCAATGCTGGTTGCATAAATATCGGTAACCTTCTGGTAAAAATTCCTTTCGCTGCTGCGGATGTCACGAATACGCTGAAGCAGTTCCTCAAAGTAGCGGGATCTGCCGCCGCCCTGTTTCAGACGTTCATCATCCATCGTGAAACCTTTGATGAGATATTCTCTAAGCCGTTGAGTTGCCCATATGCGAAACTGCGTACCCCTGAGTGATTTAACACGGTAGCCAACAGAAATAATTACGTCAAGATTGTAATTGTTTGTCGGTTTGGTAGAAAATTCGGAATTTCCGAATTTTTTCATCGTGGTTGAGATATCAAGCTCTTTTTCATTATAAATGTTCTGAATGTGCTCATTGATGGTTGATTTTGACTTATCAAATAAATCTGCCATCTGCTCCTGGGTAAGCCAGACAGTATCATCCTCAAGGCGTACCTGTATATGAGCCTGCCCGTCTTGAGAAATGTATATTATTATGTTCGAATCGGCTTTATTCACATCATATTTATCGTTCATGGTTTATCCCTTCGTTATTCTTCCTCAAACAAAAACGGTTGCTCTACGGCCAGGCGGCGCTGCTGCTTTGAGCGTGGTGCGGCATCCTGCGGTTTTCCCGGTTCATCCGTTTTTAGTGGGAGATTTTTTATCTCAAGGCTATAATCATCCCGGCTCCACTCGCAGCGGGTAAGCACGGCCTTGGGGATTTTTTTAACCGTCAGATTAGGGAAATCCTCAAGGTTCTTTGCGCGAAATGCCCCGCACATCACCAGCAATGAGCGGTTTTCCCCCACTTCGTCCGACAACTTCTGCAACTGCTCGCGCGTAAACATCTGCGTGGTCACATAAATATAATCGCGCTCGGTAGAATGCCCTTGCTGCCAGTACCAGGTGTCACTTGGGTCAAAGGTGAATCCTTCCAGCTTGCACATCGCCTCGGCCAGCATAGACGCATTGTATTGCTTGCTGATAACCCAGTTACCGAACTGATCCTTCTCAAGCAGCGAAGGCGCCAGCCGGTAATACCGGAAACCGCCGCCGCCCTTCCACCCCGCCGCTTCGGTAATACCGCCCTTATCCTCGCCGTCAATAACCTTCTTCATGCGCGGGATAATATGCGTGTGGCAATGCTCCCCCAGCTCCACCATAATCCACCGCCGCCCCATCTTATGCGCCACCGCCCCCGTGGTACCGGACCCGGCAAAAGAGTCGAGAACCAAGTCTCCCGGTTTTGTTGCTATTTGTAAAATACGTAACAACAGCTTTTCGGGTTTAGGTGTTGCAAATGATTCGCCAGTGAATAAATCCTTTGATTCATATTTGGCTATTTTATTATCATCTGCAAAATCTCGGGGCCACCATGTCTCTGCTGTTATCCCATCTTTAACTTCAGTCAAAAACTTTTTGACCATTGGCCTGCCAGTTCCTTTTGTACCAAACCATATTCTGTTGTCTCTCAATAATTCTTCATATCGAGTTTTTGAAACTATCCAAGAACGCGTTGGAGGTGGCATAAATTTTAAACCTGATGGGCCAATGATGGGATAGATACAACTCTCGGAAGGAGTTTTGGCCGACAAATCACTTGCACGCCAAAGTCCTCGCGGGTCGTTATCCGGGTTCTTATA
>Ga0156410_1098_pt1 | contig 35662 bp, 37 predicted proteins | sample RifOxyA2_FD_108053 | JGI IMG/M metagenome (GOLD analysis project Ga0156410, IMG submission 108053) | Elusimicrobia bacterium RIFOXYA2_FULL_50_26 | reverse complement strand
GATTGCAAGCGTGAATGGAATAATATTATATAACCTTGTAATACGCTCATAAGCCGGGTGAACTATGCCGCCCAGTTTCATAATAATAGGGTTATATATGACGAAAGCTATTGATAGAATGCTTGAGAAAATGAACAGCGCCGCGCGGCCGGATCTGGCAGAGAAAACAACGAAAGTAAATGAGACAACCGCCGCCGTAACCAGCGGGTCTAAAACCAGCGTATTAAGAGCGACAACCGGCCATTTTCCGTAATAGGCGACAGGCCAGCTTCCGCCGGTGCCGTTAACCGTAAGGTATGCCGGATTTATATTCGGTGTAAGCACAAGGAAACCGTATGCGAACAACACAAGCCCCGCGCAGGAAGCAAGCGCGACGGCTGAAAGCCTTCTAATATTTATAAATTGCGGCCTCGCCAGCAGCGCCCAGAAAAGAAATGCAAACAGGAGAAAGTAAGTTTTGGATTGAATATATAAATGTATCGTGCCGTCCGCAAGAAAAAGCAGCGGGAAGAAGAAAAGCAGCCGCCTGTTGCCCGCCGAAACGTAATCCAGCGCAAGAGTCAGGATCACTGGCAGAAAAATTCCAATGGAAATATAGTTGTTGCAGGCGGCAAGTTCCGAAAGCAGCCATGCCTGGCCGCCGGCCGGCGCATTGGGGTTATACACGTAATAATAAACAAAATAAAAAAGCAGCGAAAGAACCGCAAGCCGGTTGCTGCCGAACAGCTTGCGCGCGAAAATAAACTGTGCCAGAAGCCCTATGGGGACTATAAACTGCGGCAGGTAAATCCATATTTTCACGGGATCAATTTTCGTTATCCAGGAAATGGCGCCCATCAGCCCGTAATATGAATTGTAAAGGTTTAGATTGTGCTGGAAATCCTTGAAATAGCACGAGTGCTGCTCAAAAAAACCGAACGCGGCTATTTTCCGTATTGCGCTTACATGCACCAGGAAATTCCCGCTTGTAAATCCGCCGAAATAGTCCGCCATAAGCACGCCCGCAAGGATTATCGCGCCCAGCAGCAAGGCCGTCCATGACTCCATACGCATTGCGGTAGAATAAACTGCGCGGCGTTTTTTAATGTAAAGCGCATAAAAAACTATCCAGACAAGCACGACGGAAAGATAAATCGCGCAAAAAGAGCCGACGCCGAGTTTCGTCACATAGGCGAGAGTAGTCCATGGAAATATAAAAACGTAGCCGGCGCACAGGCTGTATGGTATTATCTCAAGCAGGTCGTATTCCTTGTTTTTAAGAAAAACTTTAGCGAGAAAATAACCCGGCAGGTAAATGAATATATAATAGTAGAACCCTATGGCAATATAAGGCGATAGAATGGCGGGTTTTCCGGTAAGCGTTACCAGCCCGAATACAACCAGCGCTATGTTAATGGCAAGAAAAGTCATGGATGATACAGCCTCCGCAGAGCAAGCAGCCTTGAGAACATTGCAAAGCTGTCGCGTAAAATATGCACACGGGATACCGGCGAGTTAAGCCATTTTACCGGCAGCTCCTTTATTTTAAAACCGCGCCGCTGCGCGATGAGAAGCGCTTCAACGTCGAACGCAAAATTTGAGGTAAGCATGTCGCCGAATACTCCCGTGGCCGCGCGCCGGTTGAACAATTTAAAGCCGCATTGCGTATCGCGATAATTAAGCCCCACGATAAGGCGCATGAAGAGGTTGAATATTTTCCCCATCCATTCCCTGTAGAACGGCTGGCGCAATGCGATGAGGGAATCCTTCAATGCGCGCGAACCTATTACAATATCGCAGCCGCCGTCAATTTCTTTTTTCATGCCGGCGAATTCCTCTATCGGCGTTGACAGGTCTGCGTCCGTAAAAAGGACGTACTCCCCGTTTGCGGCAAGCATACCCGTTTTTACCGCGCAGCCCTTGCCGCGGTTTGGCCTGTCAGCGATAATTTTTACAGGGAAAGATAACCTGTCGCAGACTGAGCGCGCCACATCCGCAGTGCCGTCCACGCTGCCGTCGTCTACGACGATTATCTCAAATGCCGCATTGGACGCGCGAAAATAATTAATGATTTTTTCCAGGGTCAGGGAAATTCGCCCCGATTCGTTATAGGCGGGGATAACGATGCTTATTTGCGGAGTTTCCATATTTTTCCGAACAGGTACGAAAAAAAGTTTACCGCTCCTCTCATCTTCCGGTAGAGGTCCGGCAATGATTTTGTTGAAAAGAGAAAACGCAGCATGAAGGCGGGGCGCAAATAGAAGGATTTTAGTCCTTTGTCAACGAAATAATTTATTTCCTTCTGCGATATGTTGGGATAGGATACTACGCCCTGCTGTTCGCCGGAGGCGTTCAGCCAGCGGCTCCACTCCCTGGTGCGCAGCCAGCCGCTTTGTTCGCAAAGCGTAAAGAATTCGGTGCCGGGGAAAGGTACGGCGCCGGAAAACTGGGCGGTGTTAAGGCCAAGCGACATGGCAAATGATATGGTTTCACGCGCCGTGGCAGGGGTTTCGCCGGGCAGGCCGATGACGAAACACCCATGCACTGCAAGCCCTGCCTCTTTGGCAAGCGCGGTGAGGTTGCGGGATTGTTCAATTGTTATGTTTTTGTGCATGGCATCCAGCACGCCTTGCGATCCGGACTCAAAGCCGACCAGAAGCTCGCGGCAGCCGGCGCGTTTCATGAGGCCGAACAGCTCACGGTCTGCGGTATCAACACGTGCGTTTACCGAAAATGTAATTTTGAGGTTGCGGCGCAGTATCTCCTCGCAAATGGCCGATGCCCTGTTCTTGTCAACGGTAAACGTGTCGTCCTCGAAGAAAAACTCCCCGCCTTTTAACACCTGCGGGCAAAGGCGGATGTCATGCTCTATTTCATCGGCCACGTTTGCCGGGCTGCGGAAACGGTATTTATATCCGTGCATCACCTGCGGCCAGAGGCAGAAGATACACTTGTTCGGGCAGCCGCGGCCGGATATTATATCTATGTACGGGTATAGTTTCCCCCCGTCAAAGTAGTTTAACAGGTTCAGGTGCTGCCATGCGGGGAATGGCAGTTCGTCGAGGTTATTTATAAGCGGCCTTGGCGCTGTAATGTGCGCCTTGCCGCCGTTGTAATATGCTATGCCCGGCACGGAAGCGGGGTTTTTGATATTTATGATCGCATCCCGCACGGTGTAATCGTATTCGCCGATGCAGGCAACGTCAACGCTGCCGCGCGCCTTGAGCAAGGTTTCTTCCGGCAACGAGGACACATGAGGCCCCACCATTATAACCGTTGCGCCGGAAACTTCTTTAACAATGGAAGCGCACTCGATGTCGGAATCTATCGAGGGAGTGGTAGAATCAAGAACGACGTAATCCGGACGCTCCGCACGCACTACTTGCGCGAACTTTGATTTATCCCAGTTCATCGCAGGGAAATCATACAGCTTAACCTGCGCGTTCTTTATATCGCGTTCAAGCACGGCCGTTGCGTACGCAAGCCAGTCCGGCGCGCGCAACACCCTGCCCCGCGTACGCGCAGCCCAGCGCTGTGTCCGGCAGAAGTCAGGCACAAAAGGTTCGTTGATTACAAGTATTTTCAAATTAAAGGTACTCCTGGATAGTGTTGTAAATTAACGGTATTTGATGTTGAGCATACTTGCCAGGAAGGCTGTAAAGATTGTTTGAATTCCCATGACTATGAGGGTAAGGGAAAACAGTCCGGTTTTTACCTGGGCCAGGGGGCCGAAGTTGTTTTGCGCCCATACGTAAACAATGTAGCCTATGCCGGCCGTGCCGGCAAGTATGAAAATCAAGCCGGTAACAAGCGAACGTTCAAGGGTAATCATGTCGAGTATCTTTTTGGTGGCGGGATCCTGCTCGAGGGCGATGGCATGGGCGAATAATTTTGCGGCGTGGCCGAGGTGCAATATCTGCCAGCCCAGCAGCGTAAATAGCGAGCAAAACACCATGACATGGAGGTCCCATGGCCTGCCGAAAAGCATAACCGGGCCGGCAAGCAGCCTTGCGAACGCTATGAAGCTTGTGATAAATATGGCAAGTCCCGGCCATAAAAACACGTATCCGGGCGAGTACAGAAGCATAAAACGCATATGCCGCCAGGCGTCACGAATCGAAGAAAGCTTGGATTCCCCCATTCGCGGGTAATAAGTTATGGGAATCTCGGCTATTTTAAGTTTTTTCTTGAGTGCATGAATAACCATTTCCGACGCAAATTCCATGCCGGTGGTGTGAAGGTTCATCCTTGCGTAAGCTTCTTTTGTAAAGCTGCGAAGGCCGCAATGGGAATCGGAAACCGTGCCTCCGAAAAATAGGCGCAATATGCCGGAGAGTATGGGGTTTCCTATGTAACGGTGGGACCAGCTCATGGCGCCGGGAAGTATCTTCCCCTTGAACCGCGAACCCATGACAAGATCGCAGCCCTGCCGCAATGGGGCTACAAACTGATCTGCCATTGAAAAATCATACGTATCGTCGCCGTCGCCCATTATTATAAACTTGCCGTAAGCCTCATCTATGCCGCGGCGAAGGGCGCTGCCGTATCCTTTTCGCGTTTCAAACAACACGCGGGCGCCTTCGCGCCGGGCGACCTCTACTGATGCGTCGGTTGAGCCATTGTCAACGACAACTACTTCGCCGCCAAGGCCGGCGCGCTCAAATCCCGTTTTTGCCTTACGGATGCAGGCCGCGATGGTTTTTTCTTCGTTCAGGCATGGGATGACTACTGAAATTTCCACCGGTTTATCGGTCATACAAACTCCATGAATACCTGGTTTGCAAGAAGTTTCCCCTTGCGCGTAAGACGGATATGCGAACCTGCTGTTTCGATAAGGCGGCTGGATGTAAGCTTTTTAATGGAGTCGCCGTAGATGTCGGTTATGCCGGTTCTAAGCGCAACGCCACCGTTAAGCCGGAGTTTCAGTATCATCTCTTCAGCAAGTTTAACCCGCGTGCTGATTTCATCGGTTTCCGATACCGCGTTTTTTCCGCTCTTAATCGCAGAAATGTAGCCGGATACGGAATCAATATTCTTGAACCTGCGGCCGTTTAGATAAGAGGCGGCAGCGGGGCCAAGGCCGATATACGATTCGTTATTCCAGTACACAAGGTTATGCCGGCAGGCGTAGCCCGGCTTTGCCCAGTTGGACAACTCGTACTGCTCAAATCCGCAGCTTTGGAGATAGTCCATCGCAATCTCATAAAGGGCGGCCTGGCTGTCCTGCGAAACAACCGTGCCGGCGCGGCTTAAAGGAGTGTCGTGTTCTATTGTCAGAGGGTAGATTGACAGGTGGTCGGGGCCGAGAGCCATTGCGCGTTTAAGATTTTCAAGCCATGCGCGTTCGCTTTGCCCGGGGAGGCCGTAGATGAGATCAATGCTTACGTTTTTGAAACCCGCCTTGCGCGCGCGCAGGAATGCGGCGACGGCATCGCGTGACGTATGGATTCGTCCCAGCATGGCCAGTTCGCTGTCGTTAAAGGATTGAACTCCTATGCTCAGGCGGTTAACGCCGTTTTCAGCGAATGACTTGCATGCGGCTGCGGTTAGCGATTCGGGGTTTGCTTCGGCGGTTACCTCTGCTGATTCGCTTATGTCAAAACTTGAGCGCATCGCGGCAAACAATTTGTTTAGCAGGCGGGCGGGAAGGATGCTGGGCGTACCGCCGCCCAGATAAACCGTGCCTGCCCGCGCGCCGCCGTGGAATGACATTTCATTTATCACCGCATTTATTAAAGAAGCGGCATGGCGGGGATTGAAGTCCGTGGAATAAAAATCACAATAGCCGCATTTGCGCCTGCAAAACGGGATATGAATGTATAACCCGGCGGGAACGCGCTGGCTTATTGCATTTTTGCGTAACATTAAATTTATTTTGCTTTTTCCTTGAATAGTTCGGCTACGCCCGCAATGGAACCCATGACTCCGCTTGTCTCAAGCGGCAGGAATATCTTTGTCGCGTTACCGTCGGCGACTTTTTGCAGCGTCTCAAGGTATTTTATTGCGATAAGGTCGTTTGAAGGCTTACCGGAATGAATTGCATTGTAAACAATTTCTATCTGGTATTTTTCCGCGTCGGCAACGCGGCGAATCGCCTCCGATTTTCCCTCGGCCTCAAGAATTGCAGACTGTTTCGCGCCTTCGGCTTTCAGTATCGCGGCCTGTTTGAACCCTTCGGCGTCAAGTATCGCGGCGCGTTTTTCGCGTTCGGCCTTCATCTGCTTGGACATCGAATCGGTAATATCCTGGGGCGGATCAATTTTCTGTATCTCAACGCGGGAAACCCTTACGCCCCACTTGTCGGTGGCTTCGTCCATTACTTTGCGCAGTTGCACGTTTATCTGTTCGCGCGAGGTCAGCGTCTGGTCAAGCTCCATGTCGCCGATGACGTTACGCAGGTTGGTCTGTGCAAGTTTCAGCGCCGCGATTGCAAAATTTGCGACGTTGTATACAACCCTCGTCGGATCCGTAATCTGGAAATATATAATGGCATCTACGGTAACAAGAACATTGTCGTTGGTTATAACATCCTGCGGCGGCACGTCAATAACCTGCTCGCGCATGTCAATCTTGCGAATGGCCTGGAACGGCGGAAAAATAATTACAAGTCCGGGGTCCGCGGTGCGGGTGTACTGCCCCAGGGTCTCGATTAACGCCTTTTCATACTGCTGAACAATGCGAACAGCCCTGAAAACATAAATCACTGCGAAAATTGCAAGAATAAGTAATAATGCCGGTGGCATGGTAAGCCTCCTTTAATTAGTTGAAGATTTCTTTACTTCGAGATGCGTGCCTTTTACTGCAACTATTTCGACATACGAGTTTTCACTTATTTCAACGTCTGAAAATGCGCGCCAGACGTCTCCCTGTATTTTTATCGTTCCCGGCTGCGGCGGGCGTATGGGTTCTATCACCCAGGCTTTCTGCCCGATAAGGGAATCAACGTTTGACTTGCGCGGCGAAACCACAAAAAACCTGCGCGCTATCGGCCGCAGGAAATATATGGAAAGCATGGAAACAAACACGAACACAAGCCATGGAATCCAATACGGAGGATGCCCGTAACAGGAAACCGCCGCGCCGAGTGAGCCGATGGATAAACATGCGAAAAAGAAAACACCCGGCGTCAGAATTTCTATAACAAGCAATATTACCGCCGCTATAATCCATGTTGAACACGCCATTTTAACCTCCCGTTATATTAAGCAACCGATGTTATGCAAGAAATGCCAAAGTTACTGTCATCGCGAGCGTACAGGCCGTGTCATAATTACATTTTATAGTCAAAAGCCACTGTTTTCGTCACTCCGGCGAAAGCCGGAGTCCAGATCTTCCGTCGAGACTGGATACCGGATTAAGGCATTTCCGGTATGACGGACGGAGCAAAAGGCAATTATGACACAACCTGGAAGCGAAACAATCTTGTTGTTTCATATCAAAACGACGAGATTGCTTCGTCGCGAAGGCTCCTCGCAATGACACGTAACGTTAGCGGATTATGCGAAAGCGTGAAAGTGGCCAATACAAAAGCAGCGCGCGGCCTTTGAGAAGGTTGTCCGGCACCGGGCCCCAGAAGCGCGAGTCAAACGAACGGTCGCGGTTGTCTCCAAGCGCGAAATAATGGCCGGGCGGCACTATTATCGGCCCGAAATTGTCGCGTATCATATCCGGGGAAAGGTTTGCGAATTTGCCGCTTTCCCATGAGCGCTGGTACTGTTCCGAAGATGAGAAAAATTGCAGCGGCGGATAAACGTTTTCGTCCACGAACTGGGCATAGGGTTCGTTTACCGGCGTGCCGTTTACTATCAATTGCTTGTCCTTAATCTGCACCATATCTCCCCCTACCGCCGCGCAACGTTTAATAAAATCCTTTTTGATTTTTTTCTCGCGTTCGGTAAGAGACAGCCCCTCGGGCGGGCATTGGAAAATTATTATGTCGCCGCGCTGCACTTTGCGCAGCGGCCATTTACGCACGCCGCCTGAAAGCGGCATATGAAAGCCGTATACGAATTTGTTGACGAACAGGTGGTCGCCTTCAAGCAGTGTGGAGCGCATGCTTCCCGACGGTATTTTAAAGGCCTGGATAAAGAAATACATCAGGAATGCGGCCAGAAGCACGGCAGACCAGCCCGTTTCCACCCATTCGTATATTTCGTTGTAAATTTTCTTCCCGCGCGTCGAGGTGTCGGTGGGGCGCCAACGTTTCATGAGGAGTGATAAAAAGAACAGCGCGATGCCGGCGATCAGCAGTTTGAATTCCATTGAGAGTATCCTTTTATTCGCTTATTTTAAGTACGGCTATAAATGCCTCGGGAGGGATTTCGACTTTTCCGAACTGGCGCATTTTCTTTTTTCCCTCTTTCTGTTTTTCCAGAAGCTTGCGTTTGCGCGTTATGTCGCCGCCGTAGCATTTGGCAAGCACGTCTTTGCGCAGGGCGTGAATGTTTTCGCGCACTATTATCTTGTTGTTGATGCGCGCCTGTATCGGTATTTCGAACATCTGCCTGGGAATTATGCCGCGCAGTTTCTCGGCAAGCATGTGGGCTGCGGCCGAGGCCTTATCCCTGTGAACTATCAGGGAAAACGCATCAACCATTTCCTGGTTTACAAGTATCTCAAGCCGGACAAGATCGCCGGGGCGGCTGCCGATATGCTCGTAATCGAACGAGGCGTACCCCTTCGAAACAGATTTGAGCGCATCATAAAAACCTACTATTATTTCGGCAAGCGGCAGCTCGTATTTAATGACGACGCGTTTTGTGTCTATATAGCGCAGGTGCGTCTGCGTTCCGCGGCGTTTCTGGCACAGCTCAAGTATTTGCCCGAGGTAGTCCGACGGGCAGATTATCGTGGCAGCGACATAGGGTTCATTTATCTCAAGTATATCGCCGTAAGGCGGGAACTTTGCCGGGTTGTCTATCACGGAAACCCCTTTTGCCGTGGTAACATGGTATATAACGTTGGGCGCGGTAATAAGCAGGTTAAGCCCGAATTCGCGCTCCAGCCGTTCCTTGACTATTTCAAGATGAAGCGATCCCAGGAAACCGCACCGGAAACCGAAGCCCAGCGCCGTGGACGTTTCCGGCCCATAGAACAGCGACGAATCGGAAAGGTGCAGTTTCTCAAGCGCGGTTTTCAGCGCATCGTAATCCGATGAATTGACAGGATAAAGTCCGGCGAAAACGAACGGTTTTATCTCACGGTAACCGGGATGGGGTTTCGTGGTGGGGCGTCCCGCCTCGGTAATGGTGTCGCCGATTTTAATATCGTGGATATCCTTTATGCCGGCCACGATATAACCCACTTCTCCGGCGGAAATATAGTCCGACGGCATGGTTTTGAGTTTCATGTAGCCGACCTCTATTGCCTCGTACACGGTGCCTGAGAATACGAGTTTCAGCTTCATTTTGGGGCGGACCACGCCGTCAATTACCCGGACGAGAACTATCGCGCCCCTGTATGGGTCGTAAAACGAATCGAATACCAGCGCTGCAAGAGGCTCATCCTTCTTCTGTGAAGGCGGCGGCACATGTTCGATAATGGCTTTTATGACGTCCGGTATGCCTTTGCCTGCCTTGGCGCTTACAAGGATCGGTTCATCGTAAATCTCGAGCCCTTCATGAATCTGTTCGTAGGTTTCCTCTATGTTGGCTGTAGGCAGGTCGATTTTGTTTATGACTGGTATTATTTTCAGTTTGGCCTGGCGCGCCAGAAACGTGTTGGCCAGCGTCTGGGCTTCAACTCCCTGGGATGCGTCAACTATCAGCAACGCGCCCTCGCAGGCCGCCAGCGCGCGGGAAACCTCGTAAGTGAAGTCTACGTGGCCGGGCGTGTCAATAAGATTTAATATGTAATCCGTGCCGTTCTCGTCGCGGTAATTCATGCGGATGGCTTTGGCCTTGATGGTGATGCCGCGTTCGCGCTCCAGATCCATGCCGTCAAGAATCTGGTCTTTCATCTCGCGCCGCGATATTGTGCCGGTGTATTCAAGCAGGCGGTCGGCCAGGGTGCTTTTACCGTGGTCTATGTGGGCAATGATACAAAAATTGCGTATTTCCATTGTTATATATTAGTTCCTTTGAACTCGCGGCGCTTGATTTTCTGGATGATAACCTCGCGTTCCGTGGAGTTTAGTATTTCAGTAACAAGCGCTTTCGCTTCCAAAAGCGAGATGTTTCGTATAATTTTCTTTATCTTAGGCACCTGCGCCGGAGAAACGCTGAATTCATTTAAACCTATCCCGACGAGAACCATTGTAAAGTTGGTGTCCGCGGCCATTTCACCGCACATTCCCACCCATTTGCCGGCATTGTGGCTGGCATCAACTACGGTTTTTAGAAGCCGCAAAATCGCAAGATGCAGAGGCTCGTACAGGGACGCGACATTTTCGTTCACGCGGTCAACGGCAAGCGTGTACTGGATAAGATCGTTTGTGCCTATTGAAAGGAAATCGGCTTCCCTGGCTATGAGATCCGCCGTCAACGCCGCGGACGGCACCTCGATCATGGCGCCAACCTCTATGTTTTCATCGAACTTTTTGCCCTCGCGCCGCAATTCATCCTTTGTCTCTTCCAGTATTTTGTTGGCGGCGCGCAATTCGTATATGCCGGATATCATCGGGTACATAAGGCGTATTCTTCCCTCGGCCGAGGCGCGCAGAATGCCGCGGAGCTGCGTTTTAAATATAGAGGGATATTTCAGGCAAAGCCTTATGGCGCGTAAACCCAGAAACGGGTTATTCTCAACAGTTATTCCCTCGAGTCCCAGGTGGGATAACTTGTCCCCGCCCAGGTCTATGGTGCGGATTATGACGCTGTAGGGCAGCATCTTCTGTGCTACGCGACGGTAGTTCTCGTAATGCTCGTCTTCCGTCGGAAGTGTCGAGCGGTTAAAATACAAAAATTCCGTGCGGTAAAGGCCTATGCCTTCCGCCCCGTGGCTGAGCACGGATTTGACTTCCTCGGGGTTATCAATGTTGGCGGCTATCGTAACGCGATGGCTGTCCGTTGTCTGCGCGGGCAGATCGCGCAACTTTTCAAGCTCGCGTATCTGCGCCAGCTGGATCTCCTGCTCGCGCCGGTAATTTTCAAGCATTTCGGCTGTGGGATTTACTATTACTATCCCCTGGTTACCGTCAACGATTATTACGTCGCCTTCCCTTGCCTGGCCTGTTATGTTGCGCAACCCCACTACGGCCGGTATCTCCAGACCCTGTGCCACGATAGCGGTGTGGGACGTGCGCCCGCCTATATCCGTGGTAAAACCTTTGACCAGGTTTTCACGCATGGATATCGTGTCTGCCGGCGTAAGGTTGTGCGCAACTATTACCGATTCCGAGGTAATGTCCGCCAGTACGCGGCGTTCTTTGCCCAGGAGGTGACGCAGGATCTTTTTTCCGACATCCTGTATATCGTGCTTGCGCTCGCGGAAATACTCGTCGTCTATCATCTCGAAGGAATGGATAACTTTTTCAAGGATACGGAACAGCGCGTATTCGGCGTTGACGCCTTCCGCGATTTTCTTTATCACGTCCCTTGTTATTAACGGATCTTCAAGAATCAGCAGGTATGCGTCCGAAAGGCGGGCATATTCCTTGCCGAGAGTTTTATATATTTTTTCCTGCGTTGCAATCATCTCCGCGCGGGTTTTTGAAATAGCTTCACGGAACCGTATTACCTCTTTTTTGGCGTCTTCCTTCGATATTTCTTTTTGAACGAGGCATAGCTCCTCGTCTTCCATCAGGAACGCCTTGCCGATTACAATACCGGGCGAAGCCGCAATACCCTGCAATATAAGCGTTTTTCTGTCAGGCATTTATAAATCCCCCTTCATCAATAAAGACATTACTCTTCTCCAAATCCTGTTTCGAACAGGGCGACTATGGCATTCGCGGCATCAATCTCGTCGTCACCTTCCGCCATTATGCGGACATTCGCGCCATGCGCCGCGGCAAGCGTCATCAGCCCCATAATGCTTTTCCCGTCAACTTCCTGGTCGTCTTTGAGTATTTTTATGCGGGATTTAAAGCGTGCCGCGGCCTGCACCATAAGCGCCGCGGGCCGCGCATGTAACCCGAGTTTGTTCCTTACCAGAGCAGTTCTCTCTTGCATTGTAGTCTTTCCTCGTTAGATCTTTCCGTGCAGCCAGGTGATTGCCATGCCCGAAAGAATAATTATGTAAAACATTACGGACGCCGGTATCCTGAGGCATCCCAGTAAAACAGTCGCTAAAAAAAATACTACGAATAACGCGCGTTCGTATAATGAGTGGCCGAACCCCAACGTGTAAAACAATACTATGACGGCAAGCACTATAAGCCCGGCGAACTGCACTATATCTATCGCTTTCTGGAACTCAAGCCCCGCTATTATGCGAATCATCCGTGCGCGCAGGTGATAGCTTAGCCTCAGGCTCCAGTAGCGGAACGAAAGATGCACCAGGTTAAACGAAACCAGGAAAAACAGCGGCGCAAGCCACGTGCCGCGAAACGTTTCGGAATGATAGAAGAAAAAAATCAGGCTTGCGGCCAGCAATGCCGTAAACGGCCGCCATGTAGCCCAGAAAAACGTGTCGCCTATCGCGGCAAGCGGGCCTGCCATGTTGGTTTTAAGGGTGTCCATTTCGGTATAGTCGCTTGATTTTTTTTCAACGATATCATTTTCCATTGATGCGACAATGCCCAGGATTATGCTTACCATGTAGGGATGCGTATTAAAAAAGCCCATGTGGCGCAGCAGCGCGTGGCGGCGTTCGTTTTTGTACGGATAGAGCTTGCGAAAGAACGGAAGCAGCGAAAAAACAAACCCGACGTTTTGCATGCGTTCAAAGTTCCAGGTTGACTGGATAAAAAATGAACGCCAGAAAGTTGACTGGAATAATATCCGTTTCATTTGAAGCATGGGAATTTGGATTTCCTCAGATTCAGGAAAATCATGCCGCAACCCGCTATAGGCAGCAGTTTCCAGCACAATTCAAGGCCTGAAATAAATGATGCCGGCAACAGTGCGTGCGCCTGCGGCAGCGCCCACTGGCCAGCCATAATAAGAAAAATGAAAAACACGAGCGCCTTTAAAAAAAACAAGGCCAGCCCGATATAAACGCCGGCTGCAATACGGCTCTCATTGCCCTCTTTTACGCCTTTTTCAACCCAATGAACAAGCCGGACGTTGTATGAACGTAACAGTATGTCCCCCTGCCTGAACAGTATGCCGGCAGGTATGGCAAGCGCGGTGGATAAAACCAGCGCGCTTTTCTGCCCTGGCAGCGAAAACAGGCTCCATGCAATCGCGAGTATTGTAACAGTCGTAGTGTCTGCCGGTATGGCGGCGCCCATTGGTATTTCACCGCTCCAGAACAATTCGATTATCATGCCCAGCCATAGCCCCGCTTTTATGTCTCCCATTATGTACCCGAACAAAGGGCCGCATACTATGGGGCGGGAAATCATGAACTGCCCGAAGGCCGTAACATCAAGGCTTATCACCGCCGCGAGCAGCGAGAGGAGAATGATTTCAGTCATAAAATTTTTGTTGCCGCGTCAATAGCAATTGTCTCCGAAGCGCCGGCGGCAAGGGTGAGACGGTAAAGCGCAAGGAGAACCGTTCCCTGGCAGGTTTTTTCAAACCCGCCTTCCGAAAGCGACACGGTTTCAAGCGGATGCACCCACAAATCAGCCGGGGAATGAAATTTCATCCTCAGCTCAAGGCCGGCATGGTTATCCTTGCGAACCCATTCCGTTACTGCGGAAAAGGCGCCGTTGTCATCGCCGGCCGGACAGGAAAACGCAAAATTAAATTCCGGCGCGAACAGAAAAGTTGCCGGGTGTTCCCCGGGATTTTTTATCGAGTAGCGCACTTTTATTCCGCCGTCGTAAGGCATTATGGTTTTGCTTACTTCTATGCGAGTTGCCGCATTGCCGTTCCATATAGATCCCTGCCGCCGCAGGGTAAGCCCCTCGTTTCCTGTCTCCGCCACGTATGAGCCGAGTATGAAATCACCCTGCTCGCCGTACTGGTTTGTGCGGAAATTATCGAACGTGGTGTCCGGGTGAAGGAAATGATCCAGCAGCGATGCGCGCCGGTACCAGTCGAAATGAAGGCTCTTGTCGAGGTTGTCTTCCTTTACTTTTACAATATCATGAATGGTTTTAATTCCCGAATTGTTGTTGCCGGGATTAGAGAGAAATTCGCGCAGGCGCTTGTGATAAGCCTCCGGGCGCCGGGTTAAAACGTTAAGGATGTTCAATTTCAGCGGAACAATGTCCCATTCGAAAATAGAACCGCCGCCGGACGGCGAAACGTAGAGGTTCTGTTTATCGCTTTCATAAATAAATTCATCGTTTCCATCCTTGTCGAAGTCAAAACTGTTCCATGCCGATGAGTGGGCGCCAAGGGCGGATTCGGCTTTTATAAGCTCGTGGTAAACGGCTGTTCTGAGGTGCGGCAGGTACAAGCCGCCGAATACGCCGTGCCAGTAGGCGCAATTGCACTGTCCCGCATACAATGCATCAGTCGCTTTTTGCAGTTTGACAGCGGCGGCGCGCTGGACGGCCTTTTTTGCCTTCGGGGTGGCTTTATTAAGCGCCCGTGCGAGTTTATCGCTGACATAGAGCATCTTCTTATGCATGTTATTGGATTCGGCGTACTTGGTAAGAAAATTACGCCAGAACCCGCCCCTCAGGAAACGCTTTACGTCCGGACGCCCCGAGAACTCCTTCACGATCGCTTCAAAATCTTCCTGCGCGGCGGACGGCAGCGACCATTCAGACATTTCAAAATAGGATGCTGCCGGTATATACACCCTGCCCAGCGCGGGGAACCTGTCGCGGTATTCCGAAAAAGTCATGGTTTCAATCCATTCACCGTTGCGTTCAATAGTGTCAAGAAACCTGTCCAGCCATCCGTCCTGGTATACGTGCTTGAAAGTTTCCGGCCACAGGCCGAATTTTTCCCCGTCGTCAGCCATTACCATGGCGGCATTCGGCGTTTCCTTCGCCCATGAGGCCATGTACTCGATAGTTCTCTCAACGGGTTCAAACGGTATCGCGTAGCGCAGCCGCTGGCTTATGGGAAAAATTGAAAGTGCCGTTCCCTGTTCTTCGGTTATGTAATAGCCGCGCAATTTTTCAACATCCCTGCCGGCGGCGGCGAAATGAGCGTCGTCCACTATCGTATACTTTACGCCGGATTCGGAAAGAATTTTTGCTATATGCGGTTCCCATATACGCTCGGCAAGCCACATGCCCTTTGCCTCAACGTTGAACCGGCTGCGAAGAAAGGATGTAAGTTTTTCTATCTGGCCTTTTTTGTCCGCGTCCGGTATGCTTGTAATTATAGGTTCATAATAGCCGCCCGTAAGAAGCTCCACCTGCCCGCGCGCGGCCATTTCCATTACAATATCGCAATACTCGGGATGTTTCTCGACGATAAAATCCCACAGTACCCCGCTGCAATGCAGCGACCATTTGCATTTGGGGTGCCTGTTCATTGCCTGGAGAAACGGCAGGTACGCGTCGTTGTAAGCTTTCTCGAAAACCTCGGGAAAGTTGCCGACAGGCTGATGATTATGAATGCCGAATAAAAAGTATAGTTTATTCATTGGCTTCCTTATTGACATCATCGCCGGCTGCCGGCGGTTGTGTCTCACGTCCTATAACTTCCATGATATTTATGCGTTCGTCGTCGGGCAATACGCGCCCCTCAAGTTCCACGCCCTGTTTTCCGATTTCCATAAGCGTATCAATGTCGTCCTTATCCACGCATAAGGTGCGCAGTATCTGTTTCTTCCCGGGGCCGTAATGCATGCCACCTACGTTGACGGATTCGAATTTTACTCCCAGCCGCAGCAGGCGCAGCAACGGTTCGGGGCCGGGAACCAGCAGCAATACGCGGTCCTTGTTAAAAAACCCGTCATTTATTTTTTTTGAGCCTTCGTCTACGGACAGGCTTGTAAATTTAACGCCCTTCGGCACGGCCATGCCCAGCAATATCTGCTGCATGCGGTCTCTTGCGACGTCGTCCGAGATCACCAGAATGTGATTGGCATTTATCGGTTTAAGCCAACCTTCGACAATCTGACCGTGAATAAGGCGGTCGTCAATCCTGACAAGAATGATGGACATAATGACTACCTCACACCTCTTTCGGTTTCATTTTCTGCAGGAATATCGCCTTGACATTCGCTATGTTTTTGGCGGCATCCGTCATGACTTTTTTTGCAAGTTCAGCCAGCGTCATGCGTTGGCGATTCATAAAAGCCGACAGCAGCATGTACAAATTTATGCCTGACACGATCTCGATATTATGCGTTACCGAGAACGGCAGGGAAGCATTGCACGGCGTTCCGCCAAGCATGTCGGTTAATACCAGCACGCCGTCGCAACTGTCGAGAGAGCGCAATATGTTTTCAGTGCTGGCGCTTATGGTTGCAAGGCTGTCTTCCTGCTGCAACGGCAGAACCGCCACGCCTTCCTGCCTTCCCACGATGCTTTCGGCCGTGCGAACCAGTTCCGCGCCAAGATGCCCGTGTGTGATGATTAAGATATTTATCATAGCACAACGCTCCGTCGCCTGTTTATTAACCGGAATATTGCGGATGCCAGCTTGTCGGAATCGTGGCGTGCGTATTCATAGTTTGATATGACGTCCGCCTTAATTACTGAAAGCTTCCGCAGCCGTTCGTCAAGTCCCGCCGCCACGGGGTATGAATCCTTGCGCGCGTAACGCCTGGCAACGGCGGCGGGTATCGGCGCGGAATTTATTATTACGTGATCCAGGAACCTGCCGCCGGCGTGTTTTTCAATAGCACGGACGTGATCGTGCAGCGAATAGTTGCTTGTCTCGCCAGGTTGCGTCATTATATTGCCTACGTATATTTTCGGCGCCTTGTTATTATTCATGGCCTCTGCAACACCCTCGACAAGCAGGTTGGATATTATTGAAGTATATAAAGAACCCGGCCCCAGCACTATTGCGTCGGCATTCGCTATTGCCTCCAGCACCTGGGGAGCGGCCGGCGGCGGAAAAGGATGAATATGCAGGGACGTAATTCGTTTATCGGAACGTGAAATATTGCTTTCCCCCCTGACAATCCTGCCATTGGCAAGCTTTGCCCGGAGCGTTACGGAACGCAGGGTAACGGGAAGCACCCTGCCCCGGATAGCAAGCACTTCGCCCGCGCGGGCTATGCCGGTGTCAAAACCGCCGGCCAGCGCCGACATTGCCGTCAAAAAAAGATTACCGAACGAATGGCCTGAAAGCGAACCTGCGTATGGGAACCTGTACTGGAACAGTTGCGCCATCAGGTTTTCTTCTTCTGAAAGGGCTACGAGGCAATTCCTTATGTCGCCGGGTGGCAGTATCCCAAGTTCCCGCCTCAGTGTGCCGGAACTGCCGCCGTCGTCTGTAACGGCCACGATGGCCGTTATTCTCGATGTATACCTCTTCAACCCCCTCAACAGATTGGAAAGGCCCGTCCCCCCGCCGAGGGCAACTATGTGCGGTTCGAAATGTGTGTTATCGCTCATGATTTCAGCGGTACGCTTCCACGCCCCGCTCGATATCACGGTGGTAAATCTTAACCGGGTACCGGCTTTTCCTGAGGAACTGGGCGATATGTTCCGCCACGACGACGGAACGGTGGCGTCCGCCGGTGCATCCGACGGCGATAGTCAGGTAACTTTTTCCTTCGCGCACGTAACGGGGAATAAGGAAATTTATCAGATCCAGGAAACGGCGAAAAAACTCCCTGGCCGGTTTCTGCCGCTGCACGTATTTTTTTACCGCCACGTCCTGCCCTGTTTTAGAGCGCAAGGACGGAACATAGTTCGGGTTTGGCAGGAAGCGGACGTCTATGACAAGATCCGCGTCCGTGGGAATGCCGTATTTATATCCGAATGAAAGCGTGGAGATCATTATCTTGCGTATGTATGATATTCCCATTACACGCGCAAGTATTTCCTTTAATTCCGCCAGTGTAAGGTGCGACGTGTCTATAACCTGGTCTGCAATGGAAAGCACCTTTTCCATCAACTTTCTTTCTTTGTGAATTCCGTCCACTATGCGTCGTCCCAGCGGGTGACGGCGGCGGGTTTCGGAATAACGCTGCAACAGTGTCGAGTCGTTGGCCGTGAAAAAAATTATACGGTATTTTATTCCCTTTTTTTTGATTTCAGAAAGAACGCCGTCGAGTGAATCCAGGGATGGTTTGCCGGCGCGAATATCTATGCCCAGCGCAACGCGCGAAAATTTGGCGCCTTGCGCCCTGCAAAGGTCGGCAAAACGCGGCACCAGCGCAACGGGGAGATTGTCCACGCAGAAAAAACCCATATCCTCCAGGATTTTCAACGCCTGGCTTTTGCCCGCCCCCGATAACCCTGTAACAATGTAAAACTGCATATAATAATTCCCCGTTAATCAGATTTATCGTGCCTCTTTAGCATTTTGAAGTTGTCGTCGTCATTGCGAGACCAAAGGGCGCGGCAATCTCGCTTTTCATCAGAAGCAACGCCGAGATTGCTTCGCTCTCGCTCGCAATGACCTCAAACTGCGATTTATCTTTGCGACATTATTTGTATAAGGCGCTGGTTTAGCTGTTGCGCCGTGTAGTGGCCGCGGTTTTTCAGGCGCTGGTTGAGGCTTGCAATCTCAACGAGAACGGCCAGGTTTCTTCCCGGGCGCACCGGCAAAATTACTTCAGGAACCTTAACGTCGAGGATAGTGGTATAATGCTCTTCCAACCCCACCCTCTCGTATTCGCGGTTGGCGTCCCAGTCTTCAAGTCGGATAACAAGCTCGATCTTCGACTGGTCAAGTATGAATCCTATGCCGAACAGGCTGCGAACGTCTATAATACCAAGGCCGCGCACTTCCATATGATGGCGGACTATCTCCTCGCCCTGGCCGATAAGAATGCCGCCGGAACGCTGGCGCACCTCAACCACGTCGTCGGCTACCAGCATGTGCCCGCGCTTTACCAGCTCCATCGCGCACTCGGATTTTCCTATGCCGGCGTTTCCTATAAGAAGAACCCCCAGCCCGTATACGCTTACCAGCACTCCGTGCAGGGACGTCGATGCGGCCATCTTGTCTTCAAGGTAAAAGATCAGCTCTCCGGCGAGAGGCGAAGGTTTCATCCCCGTGCGCAGCAGCGGTATTTTAAATTTCTGGTGAAGCCGCAGCATTTCCGGCAGCGGATCGAATTCGCGTGCAAGTATCACGCAGGGGAGCGACGGATAGGACAGAATTCTTTCAAGCGTTTCGGTAAGTATTTCCGGGGCAAGCGAGCTTAAATACGAGTATTCTGAAAGCCCTATTATCTGGATACGCTCGGCCGGAAAATGTTCCATGTATCCGGTAAAAGCAAGGCCTGGCCGGTTAATTTCCGATACTTTAATAAGGCGCGGCAACCCCTCAACGCCGGTGATAAGCTCCAGCTTTAAATCTTCACTTTTTTCCTGTAAAAATGTTCCTACGGTTATTTCTGGCATATAAGGCGAGATAACACGCTAATACGCATCTTCCTGCTGAATGATTTTTACTATTTCCTCGGTGGATTTGGCGTCGCGGAGCGCCTGTCGGAAGAATTTGTCTTTGAACAACCGTGAGATCCTTGCCAGCGCTTTTAAATGCTGGCCGGCGATCTCGGTGGGGCCTACAAGAAGGAATATAAGGTATACCGGTTCACCGTCAAGCGAATGAAAATCAACGCCTTTTTGGGATATACCGAGTACGCCGATCTGCTCGGAGACGGCGTTGGTTTTGCCGTGAGGTATGGCTACGCCCTGGCCTATGCCGGTTGACCCCAGTTTTTCGCGCTCAAGAACAGCTTCCACAACCTCGGCGACCTTTTTGGTTTTTTTTGTTTTGTGAAGCATTTCGGCCAGTTCGTTTATGGCCGATTTTTTGTCCTGTGCCTTCAGGTCTATAGTTATGGTCTCAGGACAAAGAAAATCCATAATTTTCATCCGTTTTCTCCCTCGTCCGCCGCTTGCCGGCCGGACACAATACGTTATTCCATCTCCGGTTCAATAAGCCCGAGGGAACCGTTATCGCGTTTATACACGACATTTAACTGTGACGTTTCCGCATTAAGAAACATGAAGAAACTATGTCCCAGCAGTTCCATTTCGTCAATGGCTTCATCTACGGAAGACGGCTTTATGCTAAAACGTTTTACTTCGCTTATAAGATGTCTGCCTGTTTCAGGCTCGGTGAACGTTGCGGGTTGTGTGGATGATTTGAGGCGTTTTCGGGAAGAAGCGGCGCTTTTTGATTTCCTGTTTGTCTTTACTATTTCCTTGTGTTTTCGCAACTGCTTGTCCATTTTATCAACGGCAAGGTCAATCGCGGCGTACATGTCGGTTGACTCTTCCTTGGAACGGAATGTTATTTTGCTTGCATGAATAACGAGTTCAGCCACCTGCCGGTACTTTTCCACGGATAAAATAACCTGCGCCCATACAAGGTGATCAGAAAAATGCTCGCATTTTTCAATCTTTTTATAAACATAGTTTGCCAGCGCAGGGGTAAGTTCCAGATGTCTTGCGGTGATATTTACTTGCATGTATCTATCCTCCATTAGTGTTGAAGAGTCAGACAGGTTAATCAGAAATATATCAAATTATGAACAAATTATCAAATTTTGTGTCTCTTTAGCATTCAGAAGTTGTCGTCGAGATCAATTCACCTGAAAATTTATATCTTATAAGGAATGTCATTGCGAGCGAAGCGAAGCAATCTTGTTGTTTGACGATGATAAAGACGAGATTGCTTCGTCACTTCGTTCCTCGCAATGACAGCATGTTGCTTCAAAATGCTAAAAAGATATCAAATTTTTACATTTTGAAGTTTTCGCCAAGGTATACACGGCGCGCCTCGGCGCTTTCCAGCAGGTCGCTTGCGTTGCCTTCAAGCAGTATTTTGCCTTCATGTATGATGTATGCGCGGTCAATTATTTGCAGGGTTTCACGCACATTATGATCCGTTATAAGTATTCCCAGCCCGCGTGCCTTCAGGCGGGCAATAATCTGCTGGATATCGGCAACCGTTATAGGATCAATGCCTACAAACGGTTCATCCAGGAGCAGGAACTTTGGATCGGTAACAAGGGCGCGCGCTATCTCGCAGCGCCTTTTTTCGCCGCCGGAAAGTGTTACGGCAAGCTGTCCCCGCAGGTGCGAAAGCCCGAGGTCGGACAACAGCGTCTCGGCCTTTGCCTTGCGTTCCTGCTTTGAAATCGGCAGGGTTTCAAGTATTGCCTGGAGGTTTTCCTCTACCGTCATCCGCCTGAAAATTGAAGGTTCCTGCGGCAGGTAGCCTACACCCATGCGCGCACGCTGGTACATTGGCATGGTTGTAACGTCAGTATCATCAATAAGCACCTGCCCGCCGTCGGGAGAGATAAGCCCCACCGTCATGTAGAACGTGGTTGTTTTCCCTGCGCCGTTGGGCCCGAGAAGTCCGACAATCTCGCCCTGGCGCACCTCGATGCTTATGCCGTTGACGACCGCCCTTTTGCGGTACATTTTTTGCAGGCCGTTACTTTTTAAAATCATATAATATCCCGTGAACGTTCCCTTTCAGTTCCGCAGAATGATCTTTCATGAATATCGTTATGGAGTCTGCGCTGTATTCACCCCTGTTGCTGCTGTGGTAAACTATCTTTGGCTGAGGGGAGCCGGTAAGAAATGCTTCATTGCTGCGCTGCATGAACATGACGCGGGGCGCGTAGGCGCATGCGGACGAAGATATTACCTCTACGCCGCCTTCGCCGGTTATTTCCTCGCGTTGCTTGTCGAAGCGTATTACATCGGCGAATATCTGCACGGGCGTCGTTGATTCCCTCACGTGCCAGGTAACGTGCGGCCTGCCCTGGCTTAATTCGCCCTCGCCAAGCGTAACGGAGTACCTGGCTTTTTGCCCCGTGGCATGAAGCGGCTCGTTTTTTTCGGTAACCGTGTCGAAGATTATGTTACCCGTAGCTTCAACGGTATTGTTTGCCTTGTCATGCACTATTCTTTCGGCCTTCAAAGAGCTGTCGCCGCGTTTTACCATCGCGTTTCCATTGAAAATGACAGCCGATCCGTTTTTAATTATCTCCATCTCGTCGCCAGTTATAACGGCTTTAGGCTGTCGCACAGTGGCGGCAGCGCAAACAAAAAAAACCGCCGGCAGCAATATCAGTATATTTTTGTGTTTCTTTAGCATTCCGAGGTTCTCGTCGTCATTGCGAGCCCGAAGGGCGCGGCAATCTCGCTTTTCGTCAGAAGCAACGTCGAGATTGCTTCGCTGCGCTCGCAATGACCTCAAACTGCTAAAGAGACACCTATTTTTTAACTTCATCGCCTTCCTTTAGTTCTACCCGCTGCTTCTTTATAATAATGCTTTCAAGATCAGGCGTCGCTTCCATGCCCTGGCCGTAAATTATCTCCTGCGGCCGCACCAGTTTTACCTTTTCGTCCGTAATAATTTTTCGTATATCGGAGCGGTAATGAAGATTTCTCGTTTCAAGCCTCTCGCCTTTTGCGGTTGTTACTATACATTTTTCTTCGCCCCATATGTCGTATGTTTCGGTGTTTATCCTGCCACGCTCGGCAACCAGGGTCGAAACGTATTTGCCTTCCTGGTAAAACATGATTTTCGGAGACTGGACGATGGCGATTTTTTCAGTTTCGATGATCTGGGCTGAGGCCGCGTCAAGCGTCCAGCTTGGCTTGCCGTGGCGCGTTTCCATAACCGTAAATTGCTCAATGGCCTGCTCAGGAACGGCCGGGTTATCGTTAGTAATTTCTTCCCTCTTGGCACACGAGGTAAAAAACAGCGCGGATAGCAATAGGATTAGGTTTAACGTTAAGTTATTCATTTTCTCTGGTTTTCCAGCGGTCGTGCATCCATACCCACTGGCCGGGATAAACGCGGATGTGATCCTCGATTTTTTGTGTAATAAGTTGTACGTGTCTGGCTATGTCGGCTTCGTCATTTCCCGTGCGCTCAAAATCGAAAGGGCCGGACAAAACAACTTCGTGGCTGTCATCCGGAAGGCGCACGTCGAGCGCAAGCACCACGCTTGCGCCGGTGCGCATGGCAAGCGTGGCGAGTCCCGACGGCGTCCATGCTTTTTTTCCGAAGAAATCAACGAACACTCCCGGCACGGCGGTGTCCTGGTCTATGAGAATGCCGATGGCCTCGTTATGGCGCAGGCTGCGCAGTATTTCCCGCGCCGATTCTTTGCCTGAACGCAAAATGACGCGGACGCCCTTTGAGAGGCGCAGGTTCACCAGCATATTGTTCAATTCTTCTATATAAATGCGCCGCGCGATGACGTTTATCGGAAAACCGGACAGCGAAAGCGTCGCGCCCATCATTTCCCAGTTGGCGCAATGCGCGCTTGCTATCAGAACGCCCTTGCCTTTCTTAAACGCTTCCGTCATGATTTCGCGGTTTGAAATCCTGCACAACGAAAGCATTTTATCATTGCTTAGTTTGGGAAACGAAAACAATTCGAATAAATTTTTTCCCTGGTTTAAGAAAACCGAGCGCGCCATTGCGCGAATTTCAACCTCGTTTTTCCCTGGAAATGCCGCGGAAAGGTTTAGTATTGCGCGCCGGCGCGAGGCACCGGTAACATAGTATGCCGCCAACCCCAGAAGCCCCCCGGCCGTTACCGCTATCCTCAACGGTATCAGCAATATAAATTTCGACAGCAATGCGGCAAGGAGATAGTAACCTCTGCGCAATACTTTTCTTAAATTGTGTCTCTTTAGCGTTTTGAAGTTGTTGTCGTCATTGCGAGCCCGAAGGGCGCGGCAATCTCGTTTTTCATCAGAAGCAACGTCGAGATTGCTTCGCTGCGCTCGCAATGACCTCAAACTGCTAAAGAGACACCTTAAATTAAATGTATCCACGAGTCGCTTTTTCCCATAGGCCGCGGGATTTTAACACCAGTTCCACCACTTCGCGCAGGATGCCTTTGCCGCCTTCGCATGAGGCTATGAACGTGGCTTCGCGTTTGACTTCCATGGGCGCGTCTTTCGGACAGGCCGACAGCCCCACGTAGCGGAAAACCGGTATGTCAACAAGGTCATCGCCGATGTAGATAACTTCTTCCGGCGTAATTTTAAGTTTTTTTATGATAGTTTCCATCGCATCCCTTTTTTTCATGCAGTCCTGCACCAGGATGTCAATGCCCATGTCCTTTGCCCGCTCTTTTACCTGGCGCGACTTGCGCCCCGTGATCCATGCAAATTTTATTCCGTCGCCGGAGCGTTTGGCAAGGTAAAGCCCAAGCCCGTCCTTCACGTTCCATGTTTTTACTTCCTCGCCGGATTCCCGGATAATTATGCTGCCGTCGGTGAGAACACCGTCAACGTCGGTCGCAATCAACCTGACTTTTTTCGCTTTGCTTATAATAGTTTTTTTCATTGTTTCGGCATCTCTTTCAGCCACGGGGTGATGTCCTTCGGAATCTGGCGCAAGTATGGTTTCAGGACGTGGTTAAGCGCAAAAAACAATACGATGAGCGATGCGTAAATGACAAGCAGCGTTTGCGCGTGCCATTTCCAGGAAGGCTTCCATAATGGCGCGGGTGTCATGTCCGTCCCGCATTTGCGGCAGAACTTTATTCCTTCCTTGTTATCAATCTGACATTTCGGGCATTTCATGCTTTTCTCCAATATTATCCTTATTTGTGTCTCTTTAGCAGTTTGAGGTCATTGCGAGCGAGAGCGAAGCAATCTTGACGTTGCTTCTGATGAAAAGCGAGATTGCCGCGCCCTTCGGGCTCGCAATGACGACGACAACTTCTAAACGCTAAAGAGACACCCTTATTTTACCAGGCGGTCTAATGCGATGATTTTCTTTAAAAGGGCCGGTAGTTCGTCTAACGACAGGCTGTTTGCGCCATCCGATAAAGCTTTGCGGGGGTCGGGATGAACTTCAAGAAAGAGAGCGGCTATTCCTATGCTGACGGCCGCTTTCGACAGGGGTTCAACGAACTGGCGTTGCCCGCCCGACGAAGAACCTTTTCCGCCCGGCAATTGCACGGAATGCGTGGCATCGAATACGACGGGGCATGACGTTTCCTTCATAATCGGAATGGAACGCATGTCAACCACCAGATTGTGGTAACCGAAAGATGAGCCGCGCTCGGTCAGCATAATATTTTTGTTGCCCGTGCTTTCAGCTTTTTTGACTATATGAATCACATCGTCGGGCGCCACAAATTGGCCTTTTTTTACGTTCACCGGAAGCCCCGTCCGGGCACAGGCGACAATAAGGTCGGTCTGACGGCAGAGGAATGCCGGTAACTGTAAGATGTCGGCTACTTCCGCGGCGCGCGCGGCTTCCTGCGGGGTATGAACGTCGGTGATGACAGGCAGGCCGTATTTTGCCTTAACCCTCGCAAGGATGCGCAAACCCTGTTCGATGCCCGGGCCGCGGTATGAGCCTATCGAAGAGCGGTTGGCCTTGTCATATGATGCCTTGAAAATAAGCTTTATGTTTAAGCGGTTGGCTATGGTTTTCAGCCGGGACGCAATGTTCAGCGTCGTTATTTCGCTTTCAATTACGCACGGACCCGCTATAAGCACAATGGGCTTGTTGTTTGAAAGCGTAAGTGGCGTTGCGCGCAGCCTTATTTCCCTGTATTTCATAATGGTGTTTTTGTGGTTTCCTTCTTAACGCGATATTCAAGCGCCGCCGTCACAAAATCACGAAACAGGGGGTGCGGGCGGGTAGGGCGGGACTGGAACTCAGGGTGAAACTGTACGCCGACGAACCAGGGATGGTTTTTCAGCTCGACTATTTCCGGCAGCTTTTTGGCGGCGTATTCGCCGGTAACGCGCAGGCCGCGTTTTTCAAATTCCTTGCGGAAGCGGTTGTTCATTTCAAAGCGGTGCCGGTGGCGTTCCTGCACGGTGGCGTTGCCGTATGCTTTGTGCGCGTGAGAGCCGTGTTTTAACACGCATGGATAAACGCCAAGCCGCATGGTTCCGCCCTTCTGGCTTACTTTCTTCTGTTCCCGCATCAGGCCTATTACGGGATAAGCCGTCCGGGGATTAAATTCCGTCGAGTGCGCGTCGCGCCAGCCGCATACGTTGCGCGCGAATTCTATCACCGCGCATTGCATACCAAGGCATATTCCTAAAAACGGTATATTCTTGCTGCGGGCGTATTCTATAACCCTTATTTTACCTTCTATGCCGCGGTCGCCGAAACCGCCCGGCACGAGGATTGCGTCAACGGTTGCAAGGTCGTCTTCCAGCGTATTGCTTTCAACGTCAACATATTTTACTTCCACGGCTGTGGAGTTTGCGACTCCGCCGTGTTTTAAAGCTTCCCAGATGCTCTTATAAGCGTCTTTAAGCTCGGTATATTTGCCGGCCACGGCGATTGTAACGGCATTATCCGGAAATTTGAAATTGTACACCATTTTTTCCCATGCCTTAAGGTTGTGCTTTTTGGCAGGCATGTGAAGATATTCAAGTATAAGGTCGTCAAGTTTTTGAGCCTTTAGAAGCAACGGAACCTCGTAAATGGATGCGCCTACGTCCTTTTCCTCGATAACGGCGCGCGATTCGACGTTGCAGAACAGTGAAATCTTGGCTTTAAGGTCGTCGTGAAGCGATTTTTCCATGCGGCATATAAGGATCGTCGGCTCTATGCCGATTTCACGGAGTTTCATTACGCTATGCTGGGTCGGTTTTGTTTTCAATTCGCCTGCGGCGCGTATATATGGTATTAGCGTTACATGCATGTATATGACGTTGTCGCGGCCTATGTCCAGTCGGAACTGCCGGATAGCTTCCAGAAACGGCAGGCTTTCAATGTCGCCAACCGTGCCGCCGATTTCGACTATGACGACATCATATCCCTTTGCAAGTCGGTGGAGCCGGCTTTTAATTTCGTTGGTTATATGCGGGACAACCTGTATGGTTTTGCCAAGGTAATCCCCGCGCCGCTCGGCGGAAATAACCGTCTCGTATATTTGCCCCGAGGTAACGTTGTTTTCCCGCATGGTGGCCTGGTCGAGAAAACGCTCGTAATGCCCCAGGTCAAGATCGGTTTCGGCTCCGTCAACGGTAACGAACACCTCGCCATGCTGGTATGGCGACATTGTGCCGGGATCAACGTTAAGGTACGGATCGCATTTTAATACGTTGACTTTCAGGCCGCGGCTTTTTAAAAGACAGCCGACAGAAGCGGCGGTTATGCCTTTGCCTAGAGACGAGACTACACCGCCCGTAACAAAGATGTACTTAGCCATGTTGCCCTCTTTTTCGTAAGATAGTTTCGATTTTTTCTATATCTCCGGGGACGTCAACGCCGAAGGAATCCTGCGGTGAAGCTACAACCTTTATCTTATAACCTTTTTCAAGTATTCGCAATTGTTCCAGCATTTCCACCTGCTCAAGGCGCGTTGGTTTCCACCTGGCGAAATTCAGCAGAAACTGGCGCCTGTAGCCGTAAATACCGAGGTGCTTGAGGCAGCCGGGCTTGCGTTTGGCGCGCGCGTAAGGCACGGGCGAACGCGAAAAATACATGGCACAACCGTTTTCGTCGGTAACTACTTTCACTATATCAGGGTTTGCGGCGTCTTTCGTGCCATTTATGGGATATGCCGCCGTAACGCATGGAATAGAAGGGTTGTTATTGAGCGCCAGCACAAGGCGGTCAATCAACGCAGGCGATATAAGCGGCTCATCACCCTGGATATTGATGAATACGGAAGCATCTTTCGCGTATTTGCGCGCTACTTCGGCGATCCTGTCCGTGCCGCTCGCGCAGGCGGCTGAGGTCATAACCGAGTGCGCGCCGAAAGCTTCCGCCGTCTGCCGGATACGCCGGTCGTCGGTGGCTATTATTACCTCGTCGAGCTGGCGGCATAGCGATGCGCGGCTCCAGACCCTCTCGATAAGCGGTTTGCCGTCTATAAGCGCAAGCGGCTTGCCGGGGAACCTGGAAGAAGCATACCTGGCAGGAATAACACCAATGGTTTTCATCAAGCTTTATAATTCAATATCGCGTTGCGCAGTTCTTCCGGGGAAACCGTGGCAGTGCCAAGTTTGCCCACTACCACCCCGGCGGCAAAATTGGATATCTCGGCCGCTTCGACAAAACTTGCTTTTGCCGCAAGAGCCAGCGTAAAAGTGGAAATTACGGTATCTCCCGCGCCCGTAACGTCGTAAACTTCCTTGGCTCTTGTCGGAATATGCGTAATTTTATTGCCGGGTTCAAACAGGGTCATGCCCTTTTCACCACGGGTGATAAGCACGGAATCGGATTGCAGCCGCTTAAGTATTTTTTTGCCGAGATCATATATTTCACTTTCGCCCGCTATGTCACGACAACGCATACCTGCTATGGCTTCGGCCATATTCGGAGTGATACAGCTAACCTTGCGGTAGCGAAGGAAATGCTCTATTTTAGGGTCAACCGTAACCGGTATCTTGTGCTGATTTGCAAGCTGTATAGCCCTGGTCAGCACCGGCTTGTTTACGACGCCTTTGCCGTAATCTGAAATTATTATCGCGTGCGCCTCGGGAATAATGCGCTCAAGCGTTTGAATGATATTGGCTATGATGCGCGGCGAAAAATCACCCTTAATTTCCTTGTCAACGCGCACGATCTGCTGGTGGGAGGCTATTATCCTGGTTTTTACTATTGTGGGGCGTTCGTCGTCCCTTACTATCCCGCGAACGTCAATCTTTTTTTCAAGAAACTCCTTAAACAATTTATCACCGGAGAGATCATTTCCGACAACGCCTACCAGCGCCACCTCGGCGCCAAGCCCGAGCAGGTTGTTCGCCACGTTGCCGGCGCCGCCAAAGGCGTAGGATTCCCTGGTTATTTCCACCACCGGAACGGGGGCTTCCGGCGATATGCGCGAAACTTTTCCCCAGACGAACTTATCTATCATAAGGTCGCCCAGAACAATGATTTTGTGGCGCGTAAACTTCGGTATCAGGTCGGTAAGCTTTTTCATTTTTCCACTCCGTCAATCAGCGATGCATATAACAGCGGAAACATTATTTCGTGATGGCCTGTAAAATCGTAACCGCGCCCGTTGCCTTCCGTCGGCCTGCTTACTATATTCTGGTGCGGGCGGTACTGGCGGATCATGTCGAAATTTGCGGTCGTAAAATTAAAAACCTTATAACCCAGGTTGCGCGCAACGGTAAGCGCTTTAAGGAAAACCTCGGGCAGTATAACGGCGCTTCCGAAATTAAGCAGCGCCCCGCCGGAACCCATGCGGGAAACTGAATCCGCGAACTTTAGAAAATCATTATAACTGGCTTTTCCCCACGCCGCGCCGTCGCATTGAGGATGCTGGTAAATGATGTCAGTTCCTATGGCTACGTGGACCGTTAAAGGAACTTTAAGCCGGTGCGCAGCCGCAAAAACACTTAAATTTCTGTGCGGCAGTCTGGCTTCTTCTATGCAGCGCCCTATGGTTTCGCCGAGGCCGCGGTTTTCGCTCGCCGCGCGGGCGGCGGCGTTGTTTAGGAATTCGCCGGTTTCGCGCGTCATGCCGAAAGAGCCGTCCTTTAGCCGCGCTGAAACATCTTCGGATGTGCGTCCCGTGCAGGCGAGTTCAAAGTCATGGATGCTTGAGGCGCCGTTTGTGGCAATAGCCGTAATAAACCCGCGTTCCAGAAGATCTATGACAAGAGGCCCAAGCCCGCATTTAAGCAGGTGCGCGCCAAACGTCAAAATGACGGGTTTATTTTTCTTCCTCGCAGCAAGGACTGATTTTACCAAATTTTTGAAACTATTTCCAATAAGAATGCCGGGTATCGAATCAAGAAAATCGTTAAACTTTACAGGCGATTTTAACGTTTTCGCAAAATGATCCGTTTTAACCTTGCTCGGCCTCTTATGCAGTGAAACGGTGGTAATCCTGGAAAGGTCAATCCTGCTCTTCATAATTTTTCTCCAAATTAATAACTGGTGTTACGCAGTTCTCTTTAGTCGTTTGAGGTCATTGCGAGCGAGAGCGAAGCAATCTCCACGTTGCTTTTGATGAAAAGCGAATTGCCGCGCCCTTTGGGCTCGCAATGACGACGACAACTTCAAAACGCCAAAGAGACACGAAACTCGAACAATAAGGCTGTTCGGTTTCAATATGCGAGCCGAAACGCAGGAAAAGGTGGGCGCGGCGTAGCGGTAGCTACGTGAGCCCACATTTTCCGAAGTTGCAGGCCGCAGATTGAAACCGCTAAATGACTATATAACTGCTTGATAAACATAAGCCGTTAGTCGTTAAACTTAACTTCTACGAGGCGGGCTTCTATGGCGCCTACCTTTACTTTTGAGCGCATCAGTACGGGAAGTTTTTTTTCGTCGCAGGTCAGCCAGACCTTGAGTTTGCCGTCTGCCTTGAAAATGCCGGCTCCATCGCGCAATGCGGGTTCCACGACCCAGCAGGTAAAATTGCCGGCCGCTGTTTTTACTTTTTCGCGTCCCGTAACGTTAACTATCAGCGGCCAGGATTTGTCGCCCGAATGCGCGTCAATGGAATATTCTTTTCCAACGGCAAGGTCGCGTGTGCGCAGGTAATACATGGATGACAGCACGTCTTTGACCCATGCCGGCGTGTTTCCGGTTTTCCCCGATTCGGTTATCGTAAATTTCCGGTTTTGCTGGTCAATTATTATGGTTTCGTCTTTTTTATAGTTGCCTTCCGATATGTGACTTGAGAATTTAAGCGAGCTTAAACTCTCGGTATCCATCCATGCCTCGTTGGTGTCGCGCACCTTGAAAAAGGTGTCAAAAAACGGCGCCGAGGATGCTTTTGTTACTATGTGGTATGCTTTCCTGCCGTTAAAATCAACAATACTGTCAATCTCCATCGAGGCCGAGCCGACGGTGAGAAACTGCCAACGAACGTTAAATTGCAATACTTCCCCGGGTGAAAACGCGGTGTTTGTCTCCTGTAGCCATGCAAATGCAGGCGCAACGATCTCAGGCACGTTTGCGGGCACGGCCGGGTCCGTTTCATTGGACGGCAACGGCGTAATGAGATAAAAACACAAACAGGCCGCTGCCGCTATCTTTCGATGAATACTATTTTTTTTACACATGATTATTGCCGGGCAATCCACTTCGCGGCTGCGAACAAATTCCTGAATGTTTTGTCCGGCGACAGTTCTCCTTTGCTGCTTTCAATCTTCTTTCTTTCCCGCCTGCCGTGTCCGGTAAGCACGAATATGCCTTTCCCGCCCATGTTCTGTCCCAGCAGGAAATCGTTGGTATGATCGCCGACGGCATACGAACGGCGCAGATCCAGGTTAAATTCTTTTTTTGCCGCATTTACCATTCCAAGCCCGGGCTTGCGGCACTTGCAATCCTCATCCGGGTGGTGCGGGCAGTAATATATCGCATCAAGGGCTGCACCTTTCTTTTTCAAAAGCGCCGATAAATGGAGATGCACCTTGCGCAGTTGCTCCTCGGTGAAATAACCGCGGCCTATACCGGACTGGTTTGTTACCATTATGAGCGCATAGCCTGCCCGGCGCAGCAGCTTAAGCGCCTCGACAGCGCCGGCAATAAGGCGCACGTCCCTGATTTTACTCAGGTAGTTCTTTTCGCGGATTAGCGTGCCGTCCCTGTCAATAAAGACGGCAGGGCGTTTTGCAGGATGTTTTCCCACGTTGGTTCTCCGGGCATGAATTCAAGCCTGATTTTTGCCGCATAAAAATGTCGCGTCTTCTCCGGCGCAAGGCCTTCAAGAAGCGGCGCAAGGCGGACGGCATCTTTCTCCGTCGTAACTATCGGTTTGTTGGCGGCAGCGGTTAGAAGCGTATTAAGTTCACGGGATGTAAACCAGTGATGATCACGGAAGGCTAAATGCCGCTCCACGATGAAACCATGGTTCTTAAGAGTGGCCGTAAAGCGGTTATTATCGGCTATCGCGGAGAGGGCTGTTACCGGTTGGGGTATTATATCTGAAACGTTCATAGGGGTGTTGTCGGTAAGCTGTGCTAAAGAAGTAAGAGCATATCGCGTTGCAGTCAGCGGGACGGCGGTTTGACGCCGGATCGTTTGTTTCAGGGCGGCCAACGCACCTGCTTCAACCGTATCGGCATTAGTTATTACGATTGCCTGCGCACGGCGCAAGGCGGAAACAGGCTCCCTTAAAATGCCTGCCGGTATAAGACGTCCGTTGCCGAACGGGTTGCCCGCATTAACACAGATTATATCAAAATTACGGCGCAATTCCCAGTGTTGGAAGCCGTCGTCAAGTATGAAAATGCCGGGGTTAAAGTTTTCTGCGGCAGCCATGCCGGCTGAAAACCTGTCTGCGCCGGACATTACGATAGCGCCCGGCACGCTTCGCGCGATCAACGCCGGTTCGTCGCCCGCGTCAAAAGGCGTTGCGATGATGTTTTTTCCGTCGCTGACTACCAGTGGTTTCCTTGCGCGCTTTTTCCTGAGGTAGCCCCTGGAAAGTATGCAGGCTTGTATATTATTGCGTTCAAGAAACTGTGCAAGCGAAATTACCACCGGTGTTTTCCCCGTCCCGCCCCACGTCAGGTTGCCAACGCTTATAACCGGACGCGGCAAGGCCTTCGGCTTTGAAAACATCTTGTGAAGGCGTGTTCCCACGCCGTAAAGAAACGACAACGGAAGCAATGTTACGCTTATGAAAATGTGTCTCGTTAGCGTTTTAAAGTTGTCGTCGTTATTGCGAGCCCAAAGGGCGCGGCAATCTCGCTTTTCATCAGAAGCAACGTCGAGATTGCTTCGCTGCGCTCGCAATGACCTCAAACTGATGAAAATATTATTAAGGTTAAACAAATCTCAGCCTTCTTTCGGAGTGGTAACGTCCACTAGTTCCCATAGTTTTATGTATTTGATCATGGTGTAATAGCCGTAGAGAAGAGAGAGTATAAGCCCGACTTTGCCGTCCAGGAATCCGAGCTTTGCCACATACATTCTGAAAAACATGGCGGCGGGGTTAACCAGCAGGTGATGGATTCTAAAGCGTTTGCCGTCCGCAAACATTTCCCCGGCCCGCAAGGCTGAATAACGGTCCATTTTCTTTAAGAACTGGTCCATGGATAAAAACGGGAACTGCAAAGCATGGCCGTTGAGACGCGAGAGTTTACCGTCGAGAATATATGTCTCATGCACTTTTTGCAACGTGTACTTCATTTTTTGCCTGTTAAAAAACTGCGGCTGGCGGTAATCCGGGTACCATCCGCAATGTTTAACCAGGTGGTTTAGAAAATAGCTTTTGCGCGGCACAAGGTAGGCGTCGGCATCCGGCCCGTCGCCGGACAATCTGGCGCGGATCTCGTCGCGCAACTCCGGCGTGGCGCGTTCGTCGGAGTCTATGCTTAACACCCAGTCATTGGTAACGTGGGACAATGCGGTGTTCCTGAGCTCGCCGAACCCGTTGAACTCATGCTGGTAGATTTTGTCGGTGAACTGCCGGCAGATCTCAACCGTTTTGTCGGTGCTGAATGAATCCAGCACCACGATCTCGTCAGCCCAGGTTACGCTTTCAAGACATGCCCTGATTTTCTTTTCCTCGTTAAATGTAATAATGTACACGGAAACTTTACGTTCGCTCATTTATCGCCTCGTCATATATTTTATTTACGGCTTTTACCATTGAGTCAATGCTGAAATATTTATGCGCACGCTCAAAACCATTGTTGCCCATGCGGGCGCGCAGGCCGTTATCCCCGAGCAGCCGGCATATTTCCACGGCCAGCGCCGGCGCGTCTTCGGGCGGGACAAGAAGCCCTGACTCGTTATTTGAAAAAGTTTCGGGTATGCCGCCCACATTAGTGCCTATCACCGGTTTGCCCATCGCCTGCGCCTCGACAAGAACCTGGCCGAAACCTTCCGTATCCCACGAAAGCAGGCAAACGATGTCCATGGCGGCGATGAACTGTTCGACTTTTTCCGTGTGGCCGGTGAAGATGATTTTATCAGCAAGCGGCGTCTGCCCGGCCATCTGCTCAAGGCGCGCGCGCAAAGGGCCGTCGCCGACTATAAGGTAACGGGTATCGGGATACTGCCTGGAAATAAGTTGCGCCGCCTCGATAAGATACTGCTGGCCTTTGCCTTTGGGCGGGTTCATCGCGGCTACCGTGCCTACCACAGGGTAAGAAGCGAGATTGTAGCGCGCGCGTATGCCGTCCGCGCTTACGCCCGGGCTAAACCGTTGTAAATCTATACCGTTATAAACAACCTCGATTTTCGAATGCGGCACTTTTTCCCTTTTTTCAAGCCCTTCGGCAACTACCCTGGAAATTGCTATCACTTTATCCGCGAGCCGGTAATGCAGGCGGCTGTAAAAACGATGAGGCAGTTGCGCATGACGGTGAAATACTACCTTTAAGTTTAACCGGAACAGGGACAGAACTTTCATGAATATGCACGGCCAGAAAACCTTGCCCTGATGGGCGTGTATAATATCAATGCGCTCACTTACAACTATTGACAAAAGCCGCGCAATGCCGACAGGGTCGAACGACCCGCGAATGACTAAAGCGCGGCGCGCAAGCCCCATGGCGCCGGCCTGCGCGAACAGAAAACTGTCAGGCGGCGCGGCAATAACGTTCCGGTGCCCCTGCCGTTCAAGCCCGGAAGCAAGATCCAGCATAACCTTCTCCGCGCCGCCGGATGTGCGGGATGAATAAATGTGCGCTATCCTGTATGAAGTCATTTTGCGGGTTTTAACCTCTTCAAGCGTACGATTAGTTTGAAGTAGGCGAGTATGGTTCTTGTTACCTTCATTTTGCTTGCGCCTTTTTTGTTGTCGTATCTGAGTTTCAGCGGCACCTCGTCGAATTTTCCGCCCGCAAGGCTCGCTTTCAGAAGCAATTCCAGGGTTGACGAAAAGCCGCTTTCCTCGACCAACTTTTCCCCGAACATGGCATGAAGCCTTGTAATCATGGCATATGAATATCCGCGAAATCCGGATGAATAGTCGCGAATATTTTCAACCGGCCAGAGAATGCCGAGGCCTGAACTTGCGACATGGCTTAAAAGCCGCCTGAAAAGATTAACGCCGTTTTCCTGTCCGCCGGAAACAAAACGTGACGCCACCACGACGTCCGCGCCGGTTTTTATTTTATTTATAATGGCGTAAACCGTATCGAGAGGATGAGTGCCGTCGGAATCGGTTGTAATTAGAATATCGGAATCCTTTATGCGCGCCAGTATCTCCGAAAACCCCGTGCTTAAGGCCTTGCCAAGCCCCCGGTTCTTGTCGTGATGCACGGCAGAAAGCGACAACTTGTTTTTATATTCCTCGATTATCGCCGGTGTTTTATCGGTTGAGCCGTCGTTGACTATAATAATATGGTACGGGAATGAAAAATGCACCGAGATAAACTCCTCTAAAAGTCGCGGCAGGTCATTTTCCTCATTGTAAGCCGGCAGCAGAAAATAAATCATTTAATGTTCTCCCTTTTCAGTAAGTGCAATATTGACTTTTGCAGGGATCGTTCCCAAAACGATCCGGCCTTATACGTCAATGGAGTGTCATTGCGAGCGAAGCGAAGCAATCTAGTCTTTTTAATACGAAACAGCGAGATTGCTTCGCTTCGCTCGCAATGACAGCAGTCTTGGCATTTCTTGCGTAACATCAGTTAGTAAACAGTATGACGTTTTTGGCACGGGCGGTTTCTTTTGGCGCGCGGGTGGCGGATTTTTTAAAATTTTCGTAA
>Ga0156410_1099_pt1 | contig 36167 bp, 33 predicted proteins | sample RifOxyA2_FD_108053 | JGI IMG/M metagenome (GOLD analysis project Ga0156410, IMG submission 108053) | Elusimicrobia bacterium RIFOXYA2_FULL_50_26 | reverse complement strand
GAAGGCCCCGCAATACGCATCCAGGCCGAGTAGAAAACTTTTCCAAAAGCTGATCCATGGGTATAATTAAAATAGCCACCGTATTTATCCAAATCATAGGTAATGCGAATTGATTTATTTCCACTATGCGCCTGAAGATTATCATAATGCGGAGCATCAAAAGTTGTTGCGGCCATGTGATAACTCCAGTTTGGCGGAGGCGAAAATTCAGCAGCGACGTTGCCCAGCTCAATATTGTCACCCAACCACTGTATATCACCTGTTCTCACGGCACTGTTTGATCCATAGCCTGAACCCGAGATTGATATAAGATTTCCATTATTAGGAGCGCCGGAAAGTGAATCAATTGTTACAGCCAGCGCATTTTTTTCAAAACCAATCACAAATAGAATTGAAAAAAAGGACATAGCAGTTGGTACGTTAATGGCGATTTTTATATGCATAGAACTTTGGGGACGTCCTTAGGTAATACGGTATTCGTTTTTTTTCTGACAAATTTCCGTCCATTTCACCTGGACGTAAAATTATTATCACAATTATGCCGCCCATTGTCAATACCTTAATACCTAAGGACGTCCCCTAAAACTTGTGTTACTTCTTCGGCGGTTATGTTTTCAAGGCATTCGGGTTTGGTTTTCAGGCAGCGGACTATTTTGCCGGTGTGGACGTTTATGCAGGGGCTGCAATCTATGTTTTTGTAGAGGATGGTGTGGTTTTCGCCTACGGGGGCGTAGAGGACCGGGGTTTCGGGGCCGAAGAATGAGATGGTGCGTGCCCCCACGGCGGCGGCAAGGTGAAGAGGGCCTGAGTCGTTTGAGATCATTAACGTAACACGTTCCATCAGCGCGGCCAGCATTCCAAGCGAAAGTCTGCCTGAAAAATCCAGCGCCGCGTTTGCAGGGAGCGCACGATGAATCGTTCCGACGTAAGCAGATTCCGACGCATGGCCTATAAGGATTATCTTTCCTTTAAAGTTTTTTGAGAGTTTTTCGATCAGAGAAATAAAATGATGCGCCGGCCAGCGGCGTTCGTGCGCAAGTTCGCCGGCGTTGATGTTTACTGCGATTATGCGTTCCCCCCCGGTGATATTGTTTTCCGCAAGCAGCTTTTGCAGCGAGTCGCGGTCGCCGGAGTTTATGCGAGGGCGCACCAGAAGGGTATTTGCGCCGGTTTCTATTGCGGCGCATTTTGAAATCAGGTTCTCAAAATTGGTTTTTGTGTGCCAGTAGCGGTTAAACGGAACGCGCACGCCGTGCAGGTACCCGCGGTATACCTGCCTGTCATAGAAACCGCCGGATGCCGGCGCGCCGATAAGCGCGGTGATGACGGCGGAAAAACGCGTAAAAAATTCAAGGTCAATAACCATGTTTATCTTTTGCTTCTTCAGGCGCGCGATAAGCCGGAATATGTCAATGAACAACGTTATCAAGCCTCTGTCCGTGTTTATAGTTTCTACACGGCTGCATATTTCAAGGCGGCTTAGTATTTCGCGGTTACTTTCCATTGTAAGAAATATGATTTCCGACTCAGGGTAAGATTTTTGAAGTTGCCTTACCGCGGGCGACGCAAGCAGAATGCTGCCCATGCCCCAGAATTTCATGATAAGAATTTTTCCCGGGCGCGCGGCTAAATTGCTCCGGCGCCGATTGAAAAAAGATTGCGCGTTTTTATATGCGGTAAGCAGCAGGCACAGTCCCGGGCCGATTATCCTGTCAATGTGTTGTTTTGTTTTCAAGTTCATTTTATTTTGTAGAGAGTTACAGCGCCTTCCACGTGCTCTTTCTCAAAATAAGCCGGCACGTAATCTTCAATTTCCCAGCGCATGTCAAGCCGGCTGGAATAGTTGTTTTCGTAGTAGCTTCCGTTTTCGGAAGGCGTGTAGTAATATTTTCGCATCACGATGTAATCTATTTTATCATTTCTTAGACGATTTAACACCTCGTTTATATCAGAAAGTGCAAGCAACTCCGGCTGTGCTACCACGACGCGCATGGAGTAATAATAAGGATCAACAAAAAAATATCCCGGGAACATTACACGGCTTTTACGGGAAACGTTTTTATTAAGATAGTCAATCATCTTAAGATCTTCGGCATTTCCCCATTCATATTCCGAGAGAATATATTGGCCTGGGGATTGCAGCCCGGTAAGAAGCGGTATGCGCTTTGCGCCAAAATAAGCACTGAACGCAAGGCCGGGGAAAATGAGCGGCGCCAAAAATATAGCGGCAAGAATACGCCGTGCATCCAGCAGCGCCGACAACCGTTCAAACCCGTAAGCGGCGACTATATAAAGAAGCGCAATTGCCAAAAAGTGATAACGGGCGCAGGTTTTGTCATAGGGCAGGATCAAAAAGACGGTTGCAAGAATTGCTGTGGCGAATATGGCGATGAAGAGTATCTTTTTATCAACGTTTCTTAAGAATATAAGGGGTAGCGCAAAAACTATTATCGTCGGGCCTGCCGCTGTTACGGGATTGCCGAGAAAAATTTGAAAAAAAGACAAAGCTGTTGCAGAGATGCCAAAACCGACCGGCTTGCTGTAATAATTGCCGCTGATAGCAGTCATGGGGTGGAGTTTCATGCCGAATGCGGCAATGTCAAAAAATGGAAACGGATTGCCCGTGTGGATGAAATTGCGCACAAACCACGGCAGTGCAATGAGCGCAGGGATTACCATAAATGCGAGGATCACGTTAAGCGCGAGGCGTGCCGGCATTTTATTTCGCATCACGTATAGTATGGCTGTTACAGCCAGGCATATAATAAGAGGGGCGTTTGAGAGCTTTGTGGTAAAGCTTATAGCTGCCATGACGGCGCTAAGAAGGCACCAGCGCTGGTTGTGCGTTTCAATCCATTTCATTATGCTCCAGAATGCGGCAAAGGCAAAAAACGCATACATTATATCCACGTTTGCCACCCCGGCCGCGTTGATCGCGGGAAGCGAAAGATAAAATGCCGCGCCGGCAAGCAGCGCGGTTCTTCGGCCAAAATATTGCCGCGTAAAAATAAGCAGCATTCCGGGAAACATTATGGTGAAGAGGTAACTAACCAGTTTTGCCGTAAGCCCCCCGCCGAGAATAAGCCCCCATGTATAAATCATTTCTCCGGAAAGAGGCATGTATGAAAGAAAGTTTTCAGGCAGATGGATTATCCTGTGATAATCAATAAAAAGTTTGGGGATCCCTAGATGGTAGAGAAGCGAATCTGTATCCGTAGGCGGAGCGTAGGCGAATATAAGGTTAAACAAGGCAGCCAGGAGCATTATGCCGGCCAATAATTTTTCAAACGGTGAATATCCCGGCGTTTTGATATTGCGAACCAGTGCAGCGGCCCCGCTAAACAGGTAACGTGTTATATCCAATACCTGCCTGCGCGAGATTATGATAATTCCGGCAAGGGCGGCTGCAAAAATGGGACGGTATATCAGCCCGGCAAAGCCGGTGATCATGGCAAAAACGGATAAGCCGGCAAAACCCGTTGCCGCTGAAAAAGCAAGTTCTTCATCCTTTGAATAAAAATTAAATCCGGTGCGCGCAAGGACAAGTTTCCCTGCCGCCGTGGCGGTTAGAAACAGCAGCGCCGCTATAGCCAGATGCAGTGCCATCATCTTATTTTCTCCGCTATGCGCGCGCACATTTTTTTAACGGCCGGGTAAGCGGCCACGTTGTGGTAGTAGGCCGCGTACACAACCATAATGTAAAGCAGGAGAATAATCAGCGCGGTTTTTTTCAAAAAAAATCCTTGCTCCAGGAACTCCCCCTCATCCTTACCTTCTCCCCGCCGGGGAGAAGGATTTAAGCTGTAACCCTCGCCCCGTCGGGGAGAGGGTAGGGTGAGGGGAATTTTCATGCTTCATTTTTAACGAAATTTTCCAAAAGATATATGAAGTAATCAATATGCTCTTTTCCTATGTCCTGGTGGATGCCGATGTGAAAGCCGTTTTTGCTTACCCATTCCGCTTCGGGGAAGGCGTCTTTCGGGTAATTCAGGAATTCAAATCCGCGGCATTGCGTGGGCATGGACTGGAACAGGCTGCGTGTGTCAACCTCATTTTTTTCCAGATAGGCAACCAGCTTGTCTTTGGAAAACCGTGCCTTACTCCCGACCATAACGGCAAAGGCGTAAGGAGCCATTGTATCGTGCATTGACGGGTGGATGGTTGTTAAGAGAGGCTCGAAACGGGCGAATTTCTCGTGCAGGTAATTGAAATTTTCCAGGCGCTTTTTATAAATCTGAGGGTATATCTCAAGATAGCCAAGCCCCACGGCGGCTTCCAGCTCGTTCATCTTTGCCGAGAATCCGATGCGCTCGAAAACGAAACGGATGTCGGTATCATATTTGAAGCGTTTTGTGCAGTATTTTGAGACGGTGTTTAGCAGGCATGTTTTACATTTGCAGGCTCTCCCGTGAGCGCGCAGTGAGCGCAGTATCTCGGCATAGTCTTCGTTATTTGTAGTAACTATACCGCCTTCTACTGTGGAAATAATGTGCGCGATATACAGGCTGAAGGCTGCCATGTCGCCTATGGCGCCTATTTCTTTTCCCTTATAGCGCGCGCTTTGAGCCTCGGCCGCGTCTTCAATTACCGTTAGTTTGTGCTTGCGCGCTATCGCAAGTATTTCATCCATTTCAGCCGGTTTGCCCATTAAGTGCACCGGCATGATGGCGCGTGTTTTTGGCGTAATGGCCGCTTCTATTTTTGCGGGGTCAATATTTAACGTTTCGCGCCGGATGTCTACGAAGCGCGGTATAAACCCGGCTTGCAATACGGCGTTTCCCGTAGCAACGAATGACAGCGCAGGCACTATCACCTCGTCGCCTCTTTGTGCGCCGAAGTCATAAAGCACGGCCATGGCAAGCGCATCGGCGTCCGTGCCGGAGCTGACCGCAACCGCCTCTTTTGTACCTACGAGCGCCGCAAACTTTTCTTCAAATTCGCGCACCAGTTTTCCGCCTGAAACCCTGGTGGAGTCGAGCGCCTCGCCAATAAGCTTTTTAGCCGTATCGTTGATGGTAATAGTTCCGAAAGGGTACCTGATTTTTTTCATAATAAAGTCCTTACCCCTTCTCCCCTTTGGGGAGAAGGTTGGGATGAGGGGCATTTTTCAACCGAGACAGTAAAAAAGCTTGCGCCTTTTGGAGGCGTTCGGGTGTCCCGATGTCCAGAAGCGGCTGGCCTGAAAGGTAGCCGTAGCAGTTTTTGACTTTCGGGAACACGTCCAACTCCAGCGAATATTTTTTCCCGGCCGGTATGCGCGAAAGGATACGCTTGTCGAACAGGTATATGCCGGCATTCACAATGCCCGGCGCCGCCTGCGTTCTCTTTTCCGCAAACGAGGTTATCCTGCCAGAGGGTTGGCGCTTAACCGAGCCGTAGTCGGCCACTTGCTTCTGCCTGGCAAGCGCGATGGTAACGCCTGCTTTTTTGACGCGGTGAAACTTCAACATTTTCCCAAGGTCTGCCCTGCACAGGGAGTCGCCGTTTAAAATAAAAAACGTGTACGAGCCGATATGCGGGGCGGCATTTCGTATTGCGCCCGCGGTGCCAAGAGGTGTTTTTTCCTTCAGTATGCGCACGCCGTTTTTTGCGTAATAATTTTGGATGATGCCGGATTTATAGCCGGTTAAAAGCACGATGTCTTTTATTCCGCAGCTTTTGACGTGTTCCAAAACGTAATCAAGAAACGGCTTGCCGTTAACCAATGCCATCGGTTTGGGACGGTTACGCACAACCGCGCGAAGACGTTTGCCTTTTCCCCCGCAAAGAACCAGCGCACAGATATTTTTCACTTGAAAATCTCCGACTCGTTTCTTCTCCCCGGCGGGGAGAGGATTAAGGTGAGGGGGAGCTAAAGATTCTGTTCCCGACGACTTCCCCCTCATCCTTACCTTCTCCCCGTCGGGGAGAAGGAACTTATGTATAATCCTTGCCCCGGCGGGTGAGGGGGCATGATTTTATTCAATGCGTTTCCGGCGTATAGAAAATTACCTGGCTGCCCAGGTTTTCGAACTCGAACGGTATGTGAAGGTAATCCTTAAGGTCGGTTTTAATTTTTTCGTGCAGTTCAGGGCGCGCGAAAATCAATAAAAAGCCGCCGCCGCCCGCGCCGAGTATCTTTCCGCCCGTAGCCCCGGCTGCAAGCGCGCGCTCATAAATCCGGTCTATTACGGGGTTTGATATGCGGTTAGTCAGGCTCCTTTTGATTTGCCAGCTTTCGTGCAGCAGTTTGCCGAAATCGTTGATGTCGGATGCGCCGTTAAGAATATTTATGCCTTCCTGCACCATCTGTTGCATTGCGCCGAACTCGCGTTTTTTTGCCGGCATACTTTTTATAACATCGCCGGCTATTTCCGAAGCTGTGCGCGAAAATCCCGTAAACAGGAGAAGCAGGTGGTCGTGAAAAAGCTTCTTGCGTTCCGGCGTGATAATTAAAGGGCTTATGCTGAATTCATTCTCCGTCTTAAACTCTACAAGGTTCAGGCCGCCGAAGGATGCAAGTATCTGGTCCTGGCAGCCCACGTTTTCTTTCAGAAGGTTTTGCTCAACGTGAATAGCTTCTTTTGCAAGCTGCATTTTAGAAATGATTGTTCCTTTGATGGCGTAAAGGCTGTGAAGGAAACTGACTGTGAAAGAGGAGCTTGAGCCAAGCCCGGTGCGCGCGGGCAGGTCCGCATCGTAATGAACCTCGACGCCCTTGTTTATCCCCATGTATTTCAGGCATTCTCTTACCGACGGGTGTTTGATGTCGTTTATCTCTTTGACGCATTCCGTCAACGACCAGACTATCCGCGAGCTGTATTCAAAAAACGGCGGCAGATAGCGCAGGCTTATGGAACAGTACTTGTCAATCGTGGTTGCAAGAACAGTCCCGCCGTGTTCTTTAAACCAGGCAGGGTAATCGGTTCCCCCGCCGAAAAACGATATGCGGAACGGTGTTCGCGTTATAATCATCGGGGCATCTCCGGTGCGGCTATAATGTTATTCTTGTACCAGCTTATTGTTTTTTCTATTCCCTCGTCCAGCGAAACGGTTGGCGACCATCCGAACAGGGCTTTTGCCTTTGAGGTGTCAAGGCACAGGGTTGTTTTTATCTGGGGCTTGGTAAGGTCGTGTTCCAGGCGCAGTGTTTTGCCCGAGTGGCGTATGATGTTTTTTACAATGTCCGTTACGGAAACGGCGTTTCCACAGCCAACATTGCACAGTTCAAACGGCGTTATCTGTTTCTCCATGGCCAGCTCGACAAAATTTACAAGATCCGATACGTATAAAAGATCCCTTCCTTCCTCGCCGCTGCCCCAGACAGTTATTTTATCGCCTTTTGCCGTCATAACCTTCGTTACCGTGGCGCCGAATACGTGCGAGCGCTCAAGGTCGTATTTATCGTACGGGCCGTAAATATTGGAATGACGCATGACGGTATATTTTGTTGAGCCGATCCTGGAGTAAAACTCGCACATCTTTTCAATGTAAAGCTTTGTCCAGCCTACGCCGAAATAATTTTTGTTTAGTTCCCTGTTGGCGTCGAAATCGGTTTCCTTTATGGGTTTGTCGCCCGAAGGATACATTACCGTGCAACTGAAAAAAAGAACGTGCCCGACCTTGTGTTCGAATGCGGCGCGGAACAACAGCGAATTCATGACCGCGTTATCCGTAACGTGGTAATAGGGCTTGCTTACTATCTCCTTTGCGCCGGAGGTGGTGGCGGCCGCCTGCACGATGATGTCCATGCCTTTTACCACTCTTGAGACGTCGTCTCTCGTCGTGAGGTCTGCCTTTATCATCTTTATTCGGGGGTTGTCGGGCGGCTCGGACTTAAGATATGTGCCGTAAACTTCAAGGTCATTTCTGAGGGCTAAACGCTCGGCAACGTTCCTGCCTATAAAACCGGTCGCCCCGCACACGAGAACCTTTTTTTTCATGGTAAAACGTCTCCTTTGTTTCCCTCGCCACTTCGCTTATTCCCCCTCATCCCAACCTTCTCCCCGGCGGGGAGAAGGGGAGTTATGTTAGAAATTCTTTTAGCAGCATGTACAGTTCGTAGGTGCCGTTTTTAAGCGGTTTCATCTTGCGCACTCCGCCTATGCGCGCGGGTTCATCCGCCGGAATTTCTGTAATGCGTAATTTCTTTTTTGTCGCTCGCATCAGCATCAGGCTTCCCCAGCATGGCGTCGAGGTTATGATGTTCAAGTTGGCGACGATCTCCCTGCGGAACGCGCGGTACATTACAAGGGTGTCGGTGTAATGTGTTCCGAACAATAAATTGGTGAGGCTTGTAAACATCCAGTTGCCGAAAGCCGTAACCGTGTCGTCGTCGTAACTTTTTGCGCCGTTAAGATAGCGGGATGCGATAACAAGGTCGTAGCCTTCCTTGATTTTTTCGACTAACTGCGGTATAGCTTCGGGCAGTGAGTTGCCGTCCGGGCTGAAAATTATCACTATATCGCCGGTGGCTTTCTCTACGGATTCGGTGAAAGCGGCGCCTGAGTCTTTTCCTTTTTGCACGAACAGGTAATAGCCGTTGTCGCGCGCGTACTCGATGGTGCCGTCGGTGGAGCCGCCGTCAACTATTATAAGCTCGTCATACCATTCCTTTTTTATATGCGGCATGACGGCTTTCATTCCTTCGATTTCATTTAATGTAAAAATTATCAGCGAAACTTTCATAGTATGCTCCTGCTCTGGCCGCCGTCAACGGGTATGGACGCCCCGTTAAGCAGCCGTGCGTTTTCCGAACAGGCGAAAACAACCACCTGCGCCACTTCTTCCGGCGTTCCAAGCCTGCCAAGGGGCAGTTCCTGCTTGATGAAATTTTCAAGCTCGGCCGGGTTTTCATTTTTAACTTTTTCCCATCCTGTGTCCGGTATCATGATGGCGCCGGGCGCGATGCTGTTAAATGTTATGCCTTCGCTTGCCAGGTAAGGCTGGCGCGCCATGGCTTTCATCATGGCGCCTTGCGCCGATTTCGCCATGGCAAACCATGGCCTGCCGCCGGCCTCTCTGCCGAATATGGATGTGATGGTTACAACCCTGCCCCATTTCTGCTTACGCATATGCGGTATGGCAAGTGTAGTAAACTGCGCCGCCGTCAGCGCATTTTTCTGGTAAACCTCGAGCCAGACTTCCGGCTTGGTTTCCTCCACTATTTCACGTCCCCATCTTCCTCCTCCGCCGACGTTGTTTACAAGGATATGAACGGTTTTCCAGTTTTTTATAATCGTGTCCATAACTTTCGTTACGTCCGCGGGAACGGTTACGTCCGCCGCTACGCCTATGGCATCAACGTTTTTTTCTTTAATCTCGCGCACGGTATTCTCCACGCGGTTTTTATCGCGCGAACACACCGCCACGTTGCATCCTTCCCCGGCAAGAGCCAGCGCGATGCTGCGGCCTATACCGTGCGTGCCGCCGGTAACTAGTGCGAACTTTCCCTTAATTCCCAGATCCATGGTTACCTCTTATCCATTGCAATATGGTATTTTTTATGCCGCCCGCGTCAATGTAATAAAAAGAATGCAATGTTTCGCGCGTGCCGCATTCGAAGCAGTGATCGTCGGGCAATCCTATGCGTTTGACGGGTGTTTGCCTGCCGTTGTCGGCCAGCGTTTCGCATACCGCGCTTCCCATAGCGCCCACTAAAGTATTTTCTTCCAACGTTACTATTCTTTTTGAGACGGCCGCTATTTCAAGCAACTTTTTGACGTTTAACGGTTTTATTCGATAGAGGTCGGCCACGCCTGCGTTAATTGAATTCTTTTTTAATTCCTCAGCTATCGCAATGGCGGCGTGCGCCATTATGCCGGTGGTGATAATGGTAATGTCGGTTCCCCTGGCAAGCTCCGAGATGCCTTGAGTAAAATCTTCCGTATGGCTGTGGATAGACGGCAGCACACCTTTGTCAATCCGGACGTAGACAGGGCCGGCGCTGCGGTATGCCTGGCGGCAGAACTCTTTGGTGCTTGCCGGGTCGGAAGGATTGAGTATTGTAATCTCGGGCAGTGTGCGCATCAGCGCTATATCCTGAGTCGCGTGATGTGTAGGCCCGTCGCTGCCGTAAGTAAGCCCCGGCCCGACGCCGACTATCGTAACCGGCAGGTTCATGCAGCACAGGTCAACTTTAATCTGCTCAAAACAGCGCATTGTAACAAACGGGATAATCGTGTATATGAAAACCTTTTTGCCGGTAAGCGCAAGGCCGGCCGCGATGCTTACCATGTTCTGCTCGGCTATGCCGACGTTTATATACTGTTTCGGCAGGTCTTTTTTAAACTGAGTAATACTGTAGGCTCCCATGTCGGCGCTTAGCAGCACGACGTCCGGATCATTCTTCGCCAGAGCGTAGAGTTCGTCGAAAAAAGCATCCCGCATGTCAATACCGGATTGCGGAGAGTTCATAGTTCTTCGCCGCCTTTCCCCTCAAGTTCCTTGAGCGCGGCGGCGTATTGCGCGCTGCCTGGCACGCCGTGGTGCCATGCGGGGTTATTCTCCATGAACGAAACGCCTTTTCCTTTTACGGTGCGGGCGATTATCATGAGAGGTTTACCGGAAACTCTTTTTCGGAAATTGCTGAAAGCGGCAATTATTTCCTCAAAATCATGGCCGTTGACCGGCATGGTATCCCAGCCGAAGGCTTTCCATTTATCCTCGAGCGGTTCTATGCCTGCGCAATCCGAGAGAAAATCTGTGGAACATATGCCGTTGTTGTCTATTATGCAGGCAAGATTATTCAGCTTATGGTATCCGGCAAACATGGCGGCTTCCCACACGGAACCCTCGCAACACTCGCCGTCGCCGAGCAGCGATACGGTCATGAAATCCCTGCCGCTCATTTTTGCGCCGAGCGCCATGCCTGCCGCTATCCCGAGCCCGTGGCCGAGAGAACCGGTGTCCGCTTCTATCGCCGGTATTCTCTTGTCCGGGTGGCCGCCCAGCAGGCAACCCTGTTTCTGGTAATTGGCCAGTTCCGAGGCGGGGAAGTATCCCAGATCTGAAAGAACCGCAAAAAGTGTTGCGGCGGAATGCCCCTTGCTTAAGATAAAACGATCCCTGTCCTCCCACGCCGGGTTGCGCGGGTCGTGGCGCAGTATACCGCCATAATAAAGACTGACCAGTAAATCCGCGCAGGAGAACGCTCCACCGATGTGTCCCTTGCCGGCGCGCGAGATCATTTCCAGCACCGTTCTTCTTATTTGCAGCGATTTATTTATCAGCCTGCGCGTGTCAGTATTCATTATGTTATTTTCCGGTTTGTAGTGTATGCGCGGATATTTCTGAAAACCCGGCGGAGAACGCCTTCCAGTTTTGTGCTGCTTGCGCCGCCGTATAAGTTTCTAAATATTTTTGCGATGCGGACGGGATGCGTTAACAACATGATTTTATAAAAACCGGCAAGCATGAACAGCCGCATAAAACGCAATTGGTGCGGGGTAAAATGCCGCGACCATGAAACAGCCCTTCCAAGGTCTGCGTATCCGAACAGGCCGTAAAAATAATTATTTTCCAGTTTTATCTTTCCTTCCGCGGCAAGCGAGTAAAACAGTTTTGAGCCGGGATACGGAATAAAAGGAAAGACGTTGAGTTCATTTAATCCCCGGATAGCCAGCCGGAACACAAGCGCGCATGTTCTTGCGAAATCCTTAAATGTTTCCTTCGGAAGTCCGATGACGATGTTTACGCTCAAATTTATTTTAAGAGCCAGCGCCTCGCTTATTAATTTAGCCATTTTTGCAGGGTCGTTTTTTTTGTTTACATCGCTTAATACTTTTTCCGATGCGGATTCAACCGCGAAATCAAGCTCGCGGCAGCCGGCCTCGTACATAAGCTTTAGAACGTCGCGGTTTAACGCCTCGGTTCTAAGCGTTGGAAGCTGCCAGGTAACGTCTAATTTACGGCGTAAAATTTCCCGGCAGAGGCCGGTTATGCTGTTGCGGTCAACCACCGCGGTAAGGTCCGAGAAAACGAAATTATTCGCGTTATATTTGCCGATGTGCTGTTCCATTTCATCCGCGACCAGGCTCGGGTTCCTGGCGATCCATGGGTTAGACCACATTTTGGCATTGGAGCAGAAAGTGCATTGGTGCGGGCAACCTCTGCTTGCAAGCATGGGTATCGTCCTGCCGCGTTTCACATGGTAGTTCATACTGCGTTTTAAATAATTCTCCATTGGTGTCAAGTCCCATGCAGGAAGCGGCAGGTTGTCAATATCGGCTATCCTGGCGGCGCGCGGCGTGGATTTAATTGAATTTCCCTCGCGGTAAAAAAGCGAGGGTACGCCCGAGAGGCTTTCCTTGTTTTCAAGCGCCTTGAGCAGTTGAACGAAAACGTTCTCGCCTTCGCCGACAACGCATATATCAAGAGCGGGGCAATCTGCGAGGCAATATTCGGGTATTGCCGATATGTGTTCGCCGCCGGCTACTATTACGCTTTCGGGAAACAGCAGGCGCACGCGCGCTATAAGTTCCCTGTGAAAGACCCAGTCCTGCGAAAACGTGCAGCTTACGCCGATCAGGCGGCTATACCGTATGCGTTCTCCAAGCGCGGAAAACGGCATACCGTAGGCGATATAGTTTCCTTTAATGACTTCGGTGCGGTCAATTTCTTCGCCGCACATGTCTATTATGTCAACATTGTGTCCGTTAATTCTTGCAGCCGCCCCGATGTAAGCTATGCCCAGAAAGGGAACGAGTTGCGCTCCCATGATTCCTGCGCTGTATGAAGGAGGACGAAGAAGTGTAATGTCCATATAATTATTTGCGGACAAGGCCTGCCGTGCTGCAACAGCTGCCGTTTTTATTTTTACGGTAAACCGGGTGCGAGTACATTTCTTTCAGCAGCTTTTGCAGGGATTTATCCTTAATGTTTCCGAAGGTATCCGGGAAGGTAACGCAAAGCTGTATGTCGCCGTAGGGCGATATATTGAACATTTTCCCGCTCAACGACTGGCATACTTTCTTTTTATTCCTGACGGAATAGGCTCCCTCGATAAATGCAAACGAAGGGTCAATGTTCTCGATAACCAGCCGTTTTTCCTCGTCCGTAAACTCCTTCGCCTGGTCGTGTTCCCATTTGCCGGATATTATTGGAAACAGTATGCGTATGGCAGTGCCTTTCAGCTCTTTTGCAAGCGAAATAATTTTGGTAAGCTGGCTGTTATCCTCTTTGCCTTTTCCCAGGTTGATTATGCGGTTGCGGGTTACGTAGGTTGAAAGTATGCAGGGTATGCCTTCCTCGTAACAGTAGCGCACGCCGTTTATGGCTTTTTTATACAGGCCCGGCAGCCCTCTTAAAGAATCGTGTTTCTCTTCCGACACGCTATCGAGGCTGATATTTATGCAGCCTATGCCTGCGCGCTTTAATTGAGCGGCGACTTCTTTCGTCAACAGCCAGGCATTCGTAGTTACGGACATGTACAGCCCTTTTTTTGCGCCGTAACGCGTCAGTTCAACGATGTCTTCCCTGATTAGCGGTTCGCCGCCGAAAAAATCAACCTTCGGTATACCCAGTGCCGCAGCCTCATCCAGGAGCTTTTTTATCTGCTCCGTGGTAACCTCGTCGGCTTTATTGGCCTTGTTGAGGTAATCGCCTACCGAGCAATGCGTGCATTTGCACTGGCAGCGGTAGGTAACGGAGAATTCAATAAGCCAGGGGATATTCATGCCAAGCAGGTGCGCGCTTATCCAGTAACGCGCCATCCTGTACGCCCTGGCCGGCGTCATGCCGGATAGCCCTACTTTAGCGTACAAAACCGCGGTCCCGGCCAGGCGGCCTATATTCTTTACAAATCCCATTTTTTATTCTCCTTATTCATAATATTTAACTTCCCCCCTCACCCTGCCCTCTCCCCGCAGGGGCGAGGGTATGCAGTTTGGAACTCCCCGCAGGGGCGGGGGTGCGAAGTTTGGATCTTTCCGTTGGGGCGGGGGTGTGAATTTTGGAACTCCCCGCAGGGGCGGGGGTGTGAAGTTTGGATTTGTTCCTCCTCTCCCCATCGGGGAGAGGATTGAGGTGAGGGGGCTTTAATTGCGCGTTTCCAATTATAACCGTGCATACTGCGTCAATATTCCTCAATATGTCAGCATTGCTGAATCTTAATATTTTTATGCCTGCCTGAGATATTTCTTCGTCTCTTTTACTGTCATTCTTTTGGCATACGTCACCGTAATGATGTCCGCCATCGGCTTCTATTGCTAATTTATGGTCTGGAGAATAGAAGTCCAGAATATAATTACCGATTGGAAATTGTCTTCGGAATTTTATTCCATTCAATGAGCGATTTCTTAAAATTGACCACAGTTTTCTTTCAGTATCGGTTTGACTCTTTCGCAGGTGCCTGCTTTTATCAATATTTATTCTTTTCATTTCATTCCCCCTCACCCTGCCCTCTCCCCGTTGGGGCGAGGGTATGAAGTTTGGAACTCTCCGCAGGGGCGGGGGTGCGAAGTTTGGATCTCTCCGTTGGGGCGGGGGTTAATAGTTTTTTGGTTTTTTCCATTATGCATGGCTTGCAAAGGTAGTGGCCGTTTGAGCATAGTATGCGCGAGCGCTGTTCCATGCCGCAAGCTGAACAGGCAAGCTTCTTTTTTAACGGCCGGACTGCCATCGAACTGCCGCATATAAGGCACGGCATCGCATGCAGGGAGTACGGCGCGATATTCTTAAAATAAAGCAGGTTTTTCATTATGAACGACAATGGCAGCGGCAACGATCTTTTGTGCAGGCGCATCCTGCCGGAGCAAATGGCGGGTAAGATCTGAGCTTCGTTATCCGCCGCAACTTCGGTGAAACTATGTCCTATATAACCGGAATCCATTGTGTCTGTTGACGCGGTCTGAGGCAGTTTTCTTTTTTTCGCGGCATACTTCGCCCGCAGGTTGGGAATAATGTATGGGCCTATTATGCCGTTGTAGGATTCCACGGCGTCAACCGGCGCCGAATATACCTTGTCTCCTATGCCGAGAAAAAGGTACGGGTGAGGCGCTATGGCGATGCCTCCCTGGGCATGGATTTCTTTTATAGTCTCCTCGGTATCATGAAAATCTTCTATCACCTTTCTGGTACCCAGCCCGATGATGTGGCCGCCTTTTGTCCATATCTCCTGGCCGGCAAGTATTATAAAATCGGTTATATTTTTTTTCAGCCAGAGAGCATGAGACATGTCGAAAAAATTAGTTATGGCAACGCCGTGAAGTTTCCCTCGCTGCAAGGCGGAGCGCAAATTTTCGGCGGTAATATAAGTTCTGCCGTGCGATTGTGAATGAACGTGCAAATCCAGCCTTAATGCCATAGTAATTTTGCCATCTCGCGGGCTATCATGGGATAATAGCGGGGCGAATAAAGCAGCGCGGTTGACATCGGCAGTCCCCAGTGGCAGTTGCATTTTTTTTCGACGCAACTTTTTTGAAAATCGCGCATTCGTTGCGAGCGCAGGATTTTGTCCATGTCGTAACCGCATTCTCTCAGGTTTCCGACAGACACCCACAGGGGTTCGCACGGGAAAACCTCGCCCGTTTCATTTATGGCTATAACACGTTTTCCCGCGCCGCATTTTTTATACATGTCTTTTGTTTTAAGAACGTGTTTTAAAAATTTGTTTTTCGCTCTTCTGAGCGCCACGGTAAATATCGAGTGCAAATCAAAGTTTTTAACGCGGCCCGCGGTCATATTAAGTTTGTCGCATAGCCGGAAATAATTATTCCAGTCAAACGAGGCCGCTTCCTTGTCGCTTACGCTGCCGTGGACAACGGAAAAAACTATCCTGTCAAATTCGCTGAAATCCGTGGAAAGCAGGTTGAAAAGTTCTTCGATGTATTTTTCATTATAGTGCGAGTATACTATGCAGGCCTTTAGCCTCAAGTTCGGGTAATCCTTTTTTATCGCAGCAAGCCGGCGGTATGTCTCTTTCATGCGGGCAAAACCGCCGGGGATGCCTCTTATCTCGTCATGAACGTTTTCGGGGCCGTCTATTGACAGCTGAAGGTCAACGATCATTTCAGGGCAGTTTTTTGCAATGTCCTGTGCCTGGCGCAGGACGCTGTCCGTGAAAAAACCGTTGGTGGGGAGGTCAAGCACAAGCGGACGGCAGTGGTTGTATATGATTTTTACTATTTCGGAGAGGTCGTTTCGCAAAAACGGTTCGCCGCCCGAGATGCCGGCAATGTTTACCGGTTTCATCGAGCCGCATATTTTTTCGTATTCTTCAACGGTAAGTTCGTTGCCGCCGGCCGCGCTTTTATCCATGGAATCCTTGTAGAAGCACATTTTGCACCTTGCATTGCATTTGCCGGTTACGAAAAATACCGCGTAGGACGGATAATTAAACGAAGCAAGCCACCGGTATATTTTTTTAAATATCATTTTTTCATCTCAACGAAACCGGCGTATAATTTTTTGAGGCGCAACCGCAGTGGCATCAGCGCCGCGGCAAGCACTTTTATTTTGTTTGTGTAGCCCGGAATAACCCTTATTTTGTTGTCCCTTAATCCATGAAGCGCTTCCCGCGCTACGACTGCCGGATCCATTGCGCTTTCCCATGCCTTGATTTTTCCGCCGGTGGCGCGCGCGGCGAAACCGGTTGCGGTATTGCCCGGGTAAACGCCCGTAACGTGAACCCCGAACCGTGCCGCCTCCTCGTGAAGCGCGTCGGTGAACGCAATTATGAAATGTTTAGTCGCGCAATAAAGTGCAGAGCCGGGTATGGAAAAAAACGAGGCGATGGAGCCAACGTTAAGTATGCCGCCGCCGGATTTTTTAAGCATGAAAGGAAGAAATTTTCTTGTAAGCGTAACAACGGCGGAAATGTTTACTTCCTGCATCGAGATTATCGTATCTTCGGGCGTTTCGTCGAAGGTGCCGATATGCCCGAACCCCGCATTGTTTACAAGAATGTCAACACTGTACCGTGAACCTATATTATCGGCCAACTTTTCCACGGATGCAGAATCAGAGAAATCACATATGAATGTTTCGATGGCCGGCGCACCCTCGGCGGCCATTTCCGCCGAGACCGAGGCCATTGCCTGTTCATTTCTTCCGCACAAGAGTACCTTTGCGCCGGATGCGGCAAGCAGTTTTGAGATTTCCCTGCCAATGCCGGAAGTGGCGCCTGTTACCAGCGCTACTTTTCCCCGGCACCATTCGCCATCAGACGAATTTAGTTTCCGTGAACACATTGTACCTCTTTTGCGCCTTGTCTTTATTTTTAGCGTACCAGTCCATCGTTTCCTTAATGCCGTCCTGTATGGAAACACGCGGTGAAAACCCGAGTAATGTTTGCGCCCTGGCCGTATCCATCAGGCGTTTCCTGTCGCCGGATGGTTTTGAAGCGTCCCATACAACTTCCGGTTTTTTGTCCATGTTTGAAACGATAATATCCACTATTTCCTTTATGGTAACGCCGGTCCCGCTGCCGAGGTTTACCGGTTCGTTGACGCCTTTTTCCATGGCCATAATCATTCCCAGGGCAACGTCCCGCGCATGAATAAAATCGCGCACGGGGCTTCCGTCCCCCCACACCGACAACGGATTTTCGCCGTCGAGAGCGCGCTTTATAAGCGAAGGAATGACCATCGCGTTGCCTGGATCGAAATTGTCATAAGGGCCGTACACGTTTGCCGGGCGCACAATGCTTATGTCTTTCCAGCCATATTCTATGCGGTATGCTTCCGCCTGCAGTTCCCCCATGCGTTTTGCCCAGCCGGCGAACTTGTCGTTTTCAGACGGGAAGGCCTTCCAGACATCGTCTTCGCGGAATACCTCGGCCGGCGCATAAACGCCGACGGTGCTTGTATAGAGGTATTTTTTTACCCTGCTTACCCTTGCCGCTTCCATCATGTTTGTATTCATCAGTAACAGCGGGACAAAGAATGAAGCGGGCTTCTTCTGCGTCATCGCGGGCGAACCTTTGATGCCAGCAAGATGAAACACGTAATCCATACCGCTGCATATTGACGTGCAGGCGTCGAACTGCAAAATGTTTACGCGCATGAATTCGGCGCGCTCGTCGGCGCGGGACGGGTCGTCAAGCGAAGCGATGCGCACTTTCGCCCCGCGTTCCAGCAACATCTCTACAAGCGGCCTGCCGATAAGCCCCGTCCCGCCGGTGACTAATACACTCTTGTTTTTAAACATGGTTTTCCTCGGTTATTCATCTTATCCCCCTCATCCTTGCCTTCTCCCCGACGGGGAGAAGGGAGTACATTTCTTTTACGGTTTTGATTATTTCGGGTACTCCGGGGTAGAATGCGGCTTCAAGCACGGGGCTTGCGGGCGTCGGCACATCGGGCGATGCCAGGCGCCGCATGGGTTTTTTCAAGTACTGCATACCGCGTTCCGCTACGGTTGACATGATCTCCGCGCAGACGCCGCCGGTCATCCAACCCGTGTCAACCACCAGCAACGCCCCTGTTTTTTTTACGGATTGAAGAATTATTTCCGTGTCCAGGGGTTTTAGTGTGCGCAGATCAATGACCTCGGCGCTGATTCCGATTTTTAGAAGTTCGTCGGCAGCCCGCATGGCCTCTATTATCATGTGCGATGTGCCGGCTATGGTTATGTGCCTGCCGGCCCTGCGCACTATGCCTTTGCCCAGTGGAATCGTGTAGAGTTTTTGCGGAACGGGGCCGGTGTGTTTAAGCGCCCAGCGATGTTCAAGAATTATGACGGGGTTTTCATCCAGCACGCTTGATACCAGCAGCCCTTTTGCGTCGTAGGGAGTGGAAGGCATAACGAGTTTAAGTCCCGGCACGTGCATGAAAAGCCCCTGCAAAGCCTGTGAGTGCTGCGCGCCTGATCCCCATCCCCGGCCGATACATGCCCAGATAACAAGCGGCACGCTGGTTCTTCCGCCGAACATGTAATGCCATTTCGAGGCGTGGTTTACAATCTGATTCATTGCAAGAAGCAGGAAATCGGGGCGGTTGTGCATGTATATGGGGCGCATCCCGGCAAGCGCCGCGCCGACGGCAATGCCTGTCATGCCGTCCTCCGAAAGAGGCGTGTCGAACACCCGCGCCGCGCCGTATTTTTTGTGAAGATTCAGCGTGGTGCCGAACATTGCAAGCGAGTCGTCCACGCCCTGGCCCATGATAAACGCTTTGTCGTTGGTGGACAATATTGCGTCGAAGGTTTCGAACAAGGCTTGCGAGTACGAAATATTGCGGCAGTTGCCTTTTGAGGCGTGATTGTACCCCGGTTCGTCCCTGTCTATGCTTTTTCTGTCCCAGTCGAAAATTATTTTTTGTGCCATGGATTATTTTTCCCTGAAAACATATTTTGACAATTGCCCTGCATCCGGGTAGGGGCTGGTTATGGCCGATGCGAATGCCTGTTCTATTTCCGCATTTACGTGGTTGTGAATTTTAAGTTTTTGCTCAGGCGTCAATATGCGCTCGCGCATAAGCCTTCGCTCCAGCGATAACAACGGGCATTTTCTTTTCCAGCGGTCAAGTTCCTGCTGTGTGCGATAGCCAAGGCTGACATCGGAGCCGCCGCCCGCATGCCCGCACCAGCGGTACGTGCGAAACTCTATCAAAGCCGGGCCTTTGCCCCCGCGCACGCCGGCTATTATGTTTTTTGTTTTTAAATACACGGCAGCAACATCGTTGCCGCCGATCCTTGTGCCGGGAATGCCGCAGCCGGAAAGCCTGCGGTAAATGTTATCCAGCCGCTGGCGCGCCCTTTGAGGCGAGCAGACGGCGTAGAAGTTGTTTTCACATGCAAATATTACGGGCAGTTTTTTTAACACGGCGAAATTGACGCTTTCATAAAGCACGCCCTCGTCAACAGCTCCGTCCCCGAAAAAAACCACGGAGACTCTTTTTTCCCGCATCATTTTAAATGCCAGCGCGGCGCCGGCCGCTATCGGTATGTTTCCCGCAACTATGGATGATGCGCCCATCAGGCCTGCCGACGTGTCAACAAGATGCATGGAGCCGCCGCGGCCGCGAGAGCAGCCGCTTTCCCTGCCGTAGAGTTCGGCCACAAGCGCAGCGAGATTCCCGCCTTTGGCGATGTAATGCCCGTGGCCGCGGTAATTCGAAAAAAGGTAATCGTCGCTGTTGAGGTGGGCGCAAAACCCCGCGGCTATGGCCTCCTGGCCGGTGTAAAGATGAACGGGCGTTTTCATCCCGTCCTTGGGATACTCCTCTTCTATCTTGTTCTGGAGGTTGCGTATGGTAAGCATTACGCGGTAGAGGTTAAGCAATATTTTCGGGGGTATGGTAACCATATTTTATGCGGTTTGCGCCTTGCGGCAGTATTCGAGAAGGTAGCGGATGCTGTCCTCAAAGTTATACTTCGGTTTCCAGCCGGTTGCATTCTGGAATTTTGAGGTATCCGGTATTTGCAGTGTTACGTCGGCAGGCCTTAACAGCGCCGGGTCCTGGCGCGTGGCAATAGTTGTTGAGGACATTTTCTTTAAAAGCTCGAGCAGCTCGCCTACTTTTATTACGGTTGTGCCGCCTATGTTATAGGCCTGGCCGAATTCGCAGCGCGTCGAAGCCACCCAGTAGGATTCCATGGCGTCGCGCACGTCAATGATTGTGCGCACGGAATCAAGATTGCCATGCACAAGTTCCTTTTGCAGCCCGCGTTCTATGCGTGCTATCTGCATGGCGAACGACGTGGCAAACAGGTCTGCGCGTCGGGGATTTAAGTATGCGAACATGCGGGTGCGGATAATTTTCATCCCGTAACTGCGAAAATAGGTAAACCCCATCAGGTCCTGCGCGGCTTTTGATACTGCGTAAGGGCTTGAAGGGTTAAGCGGGCATTCCTCGGTAATCGGCACATTTTTCGGGTCAACCTGGCCGTAAACCTCGGACGTGCTGCATAACTGGATGACAGGCTCAATGCCCGCCGCGCGCACCGCCTCGAAAAGCACGGCCGTTCCCATGATGTTATTGTTTAGCACCGCAAGCGGCGTTAAAAACGAGGCGCGCACGTTGGCATAGGAAGCGATGTGGAAAATTGCGTCAGGACGGACGCCCGTAAGAACAGGCAATACTGAGGAAAAATCGGTGAGATCGCACTCGTGGAGTTGTATTTTTGAGGAGCATTTTTCGAGGTTTTTCTGAACGCTTGTGCTGTGCCAGCGGGCAATGCCGTGGAGTTCTACGCCGGGATGGTGTTCCGCGATATAATCTGCCAGGTAGCTTCCGCCAGATCCCGCTACGCCGGTTATCAGCGCCTTTTTAATTGTTCTTTCTTCCATCAGTTGTTTCCGTATTTATTATTCCTGATAATGGTGTAACCTTTTATGAGTTCCTTTATTCCTTCATCAAGCCCGACCGCCGGTTTAAAACCGGTTTTTTCTATTTTTTCGTTGGAAACAAGGTAATCACGCTTGTCAGTGTCTTCGCCGACGGGAGCTTCCATGTATACGAAACAGGGAAGCTGTTGTTTTATGCGGGCGCAAAGCTCTATTTTCGTCAGATTCGCCTCGGAAAGCCCGACGTTATACGGTTCGTTTTTCATTGCGTTAAAATTTTCAAGCACGTGGAGAAAAGCCCGCGCAACGTCCCTTATGTGTATAAAGTTGCGCCGGAAATGTCCCTCGAACAGAACGATAAATCTGTCTGTAACGGCGCGATGAACAAAATCGTTTACCATCAGGTCAATGCGCATACGCGGCGACATGCCGAATACGGTGGCAAGCCGCAAAGACACCGCGTTGCCGCGCCCAAGTATCGCTTTTTCCGCCTCAACCTTGGTTACGCCATATAGCGATATGGGGTTCATCGGGGTTTCCTCGGTGCAAAATTTATCTTTTTGCCCAATGCCGTAGCCGGAGTTCGTAGTAGGCATTATTATCCATTGAGAAGGGGATGCGTTACGCGCGATAAGGCTGATGGCGTCCGTGTTGGTTGAGCGTGCGGCCAGGCGGTCCCGGTCGCATAGCGGAGCTCCGACGAGAGCCGCGAGCGGGATTATAACGTCATGCGTTTTTATCAGTGATTTTACAAGGTTTTCATCGCGCGCATCGCCGCGCACAATCGAAAACATGGGGTTGATACAACACTCGACAAGCGAGTTTTGCCCGTACATCAGGTTATCTACTACGGTTACGCCATGGCCTTCAGAAAGAAGTTGCGGCACAAGCACCGAGCCTATGTATCCCGCGCCGCCCGTAACAAGTATTTTCATCAATTATCCTTTTTGAATTTTGTATTGAAATAACGATATAAATTATACCTATTTTTCAAATTATTGTACAGTAAAACGGCGGTGTTCCCGTGATATGTAAACACCCGTTCAACCCTGAAATTTTGTTCCCGGATAAGTTCGTCAGCCAATTTGCGGGGCTGCAATTGTAAACTGCAAATTGTATCTGCGTACGGAATAAAAACGAAGTCGAATTCCGTCGCTGCAAGATGGCGTTTAATCGAATCGTTTATAATGGGATACGGTATTTTCCTGTCCCAGTGTATTTTTTTTACAAGCCCGTGTTTGGCAAGATAAAAATGGCTCGGGTCGGTTTCCATGGGCGCATAGACACGTACATTTCCTTCAATAGTATTTAAATATTCCATTAACTCATTATAAGGAAATACCTGGGTGTAGCGTTGCAGCAATGTCGTTCTCTGGAATGGATTCTCCTGCAATAGCGAATAATAAACCGCAAAAGTAATAATGCATATTTGAAAGGTAAGAGTCACCGCCCTTGAAGGAATCTTTCGTAACATTTCCGATAGGAATATGATAATGAATATGGCCAGCGGCAAGTAAAAAGGCTGGGAGTGCCGCGTGTAACCGATGGCTTCGGTAGCCGATATCATTATGTAGTAAACAATAAAGAGCGCCATTAGATAATTAATGACAGGATTCTTCCACTTGAAACGCAGCAGGACATAGGCGAATGAAGCCGCCGCAATAATGGCAAGTACATATCCAGTGGTGAGTGGTACATGGCTTATATTTGTAGCCAGTATCCGGGGGTCATAAAGGTTGGACAGGATAAGGCCGGCGTTGCGTATGTAATATATTTTTCCTATCAGGATAAACGGCATACCCGCGGCGATGGGTATCCAGAAACCTTTGAGAAAGTTCCAGTAAAACGTGCGATTTTCTTTTTTAAAGATAATAAGAGCAATAGTTATAGCGATCAAAAGAAATAGCAGCCCCATTAGAAGGCGCTTGTATAAAAGGCCGGTAGCAAGGAAAACAAAAGTTAACAGCATATCCCTGTATGACATGCGCATGGCCGCCTTGCAAAAATGGTAGGATGCCGCCGTAAAGAAAAATATGGTTCCACCCTCAAGTTCAGCGCTGTTGGCAAGATTGAAGAAGGAAGGAAACAACATAAAAACTAATATTGCAAATGGGCGCTGTATCTTTGCGCCTGCAAGTTCGGCAAAGGATGCGGCATAGGCCGCGGCCCCGGCTACAAAAAGCAATTGAACCAGCCGCGGCGCCCATTCGTGAATACCGAACAATCCGTACGCGTAAAGGTATAAGAACTTGCTTAACGGCGGATAGCGAAGGATAGTCTGCCATTTGCCGATTTCCATGTAAAACCCTTTATGTGCCAACACAAGAAAATAAAGGTTTACAATTATAAAGCCAATTATAATAATCGCTGTATTTCCCGTAGGTTGCCAAAGCTTTTTCCGCAGGCGTACGGCGATAAAAATTAGAAAGGCGGCCAATGCGGCCATAAACAAATGTACGATAAGCGGGTTTATCGCGGTAAATACATGGCCAAGCAGGTAAGCGGCCGGGCCGGCATGAGACTGCTCATCACCGCCTATAAGTATGGGAGTGTTGATGATCGGTATATGCAGGGCTGATACAAATATAACGGCAGCTATTTCCCCTGCGCGCGCCTTTAGCCGGGTCGCGAAAGTTGAGCTGGATATTTCCGTTGTTTCATCCCTCATACGAATGAAAAGCATGGGGACGGCTATGAGGAAATAGAATGCATTCAACAGCAAAAGCCTGACCGGCATAGGTACCGGTTGTAACCAGATAGGGTAGAGACAGTAACTGAAAATGAGAAAAACAAACAGGAAAAGCCTGATGTTAAATCCAAATTTATCGTAATGGTTTTCCATGCTGTTGCTGATTTGTATTCCCATATAGCCTATCTCCTTACACGAAAAAAAATTGCATTACCTGTTAGGTGTCTCTTTAGCGTTTTGAAGTTGTCGTCATTGCGAGCCCAAAGGGCGGGCAATCTCGCTTTTAATCAGAAGCAACGTCGAGATTGCTTCGCTCTCGCTCGCAATGACCTAAAACTGCTAAAGGGACACTCGGTTAGTATTTTTGATTATATGAATAGCCGCAAGCGATGCGGCAATTTCGTGAAAATTGGTTGTGGATCGGCCATATTTGCGGTTTACGAACGTTACCGGTATTTCGCCGAAAGTAAACCCGGCCATGAACAGGATGTACGCTATCTCGGACAATGCAATATGGCCGCTGGTGCGCAGGCCTGTCTTAATAATTGTTTCAGCAGCGGCTCTTGAGTAGACACGGTAGCCGTTAGTGCAGTCATTTATGGGCAGGCCGAGGTTCATGCGTATATACCGGTTTGCGCACGCGCTTAAAATTTTGCGGCCCGCCGGCCAGTTAATTATGCTGCTGCCGGCGATATAGCGCGAGCCTATAACGACGTCCGCTTCTTTCGTTTTTTCAATCAATTTCGGGAAATCTGCAGGGTCGTGTGATAAATCAGCATCCATCTCGGCTATAAGATCGAAACCGTTATTTATACCGAATGCAATGCCCTCGAGCACGGCGCTGCCGCGGCCCTTTTTCTTTTCCCTGGCAACCAGTTTCACAAGATGGTCGGCCGCCGACAGTTTCTCCACGATGCGCGCGGTACCGTCCGGCGAATTATCGTCAACAACGAGAATCGTGGCCTGCGGCGTGGCAAGGCGCATCGCAGGTATAACCCGCCCGATGTTTTCGGCCTCGTTGTATGTAGGTATTATTACAAGAGTATTCATTTTATCCATCAAAAATCATTTCCGTGTCATTGCGAGGAGCCCTGGCGACGAAGCAATCTCGTCGTTTTGATACGAAACAGCGAGAAGGCAGTGTCATAATTACGTTTTATAGTCAAAAGCCCCTGTTTTCGTCACTCCGGCGAAAGCCGGAGTCCAGATCTTCCGTCGAGACTGGATACCGGATTAAGGCATTTAAGGGATTCCGGTATGACGTACGGAGCAAAAGACAATTATGACACAGTCTGTTCGCTCGCAATGACAGCAACTTTGGCATTTCTTGCGTAACGTCAGTTCATAAATTATACGCCCGGTGCCAGAGTTCCAGCATCAGAAGGCTCCAGAGCCTGTAGCCGTGTTCCGCCGCTCCCTGGTTGTGTTCCTTTATCAGCCGTTCGACGGCATTTTTATCGAAATAGTTTCTTTGCAGAAATTGCGGAGATAAAAGGATGTCGCTGATATAGTTTTTCAAATCGCCGCGGAACCAGTGATGAACCGGTATCGCGAAACCCATTTTTTTCCTGTTAAGTATGGCGGCGGGCAGCATATTTCGCAGCGCTTTTTTAAGGATATATTTACCGGTCAGGCCGTGCAGTTTTAAACCGGCCGGCATGTGCGCGGCAAGTTCTATAAGCTCGTGATCCAAAAACGGGCTCCGCGCTTCAAGTGAATTTGCCATGGATGCTATGTCCATTTTAACCAGCAGGCATTCCGGCAGGTAGGACATTATATCCGTGTATAGAAGCCGGTCAATGTCATTATTTGCAGGCGCCCCGATAAACAAGTTTTCAAGGTGTGAAGAACAGTTTTTGCCGTCCAGGAGATTCCTCATGTCTGCGGAATAAAGAGCCGCCTTTCGTTCATCGTTGAAAATGCTGTGCCAGCGCAGGTTGCGCCTTGCGGGCGGTTCGTTCATTGCGGATAAGAAAATGTTAAGCCTGTTGAGTAACCTGCGCACATTTGCGTTTGAGGTATGTTTCAACAAAAAAGATGAAGCCGGCAAAAGCGGCGCCGACAACGTTTTTGCAACCGGTGCGACGGCTTTCGACAGCACAAAAGCGCGGTAACGGAGGTAGCCGGCAAAACTTTCGTCGCCCCCGTCGCCGTTAAGGGCTACGGTAACGTAGCGGCGCGTTTCGCGCGCAACGTAATATGACGGAAGAGCCGAGGAATCCCCGAACGGTTCATTGTAATGCCAGGCCAGTTTCGGCAGTATGTCAACTGTTCCAGGTTCAACTATCAATTCATGGTGATCGCTTCCCACGTGGCGCGCAACCTGGGCGGCGTACTTTAACTCGGAGTAATCCTCTTCCTTGAATCCGATGGAAAATGTTTTTACCGGCGTTGAAGATCCTGCGGCCATAAGCGCGACGACGGCGGATGAGTCTATCCCTCCGGAAAGGAATGCGCCCAGCGGCACGTCGCTAATCATGCGCAGGCGCGTCGCCTCATTTAGCTTGTCAATAACCCTTTCTTCCCACTCGCGCGCGGAGAAATTTGATTTTGTCGTAAAATCAACGTTCCAATAACGTTCTATGCGTGTTGAGCCGTCCGCGTTGCAAATAAGAAAATGCGCCGGCGGCAGCTTGAAAATGTTGTTGAATGCGCTTAATGGGGATGGTACGTACTGGTATGTGAGATAAAGGTCAATCGCTTCGCGGTTTACGCTTTTTTCGATACCTGGAAATTCTAGAAGCGATTTGATCTCGGATGCGAAAACAAGATGGCCGTCGTTTTTCGTGTAGACAAGCGGTTTTTTGCCGATTCGGTCGCGGGCAAGAAAAAGCAGGTTCTTTTTGCTGTCGAATATGGCAAACGCGAACATGCCCCGCAGCGATTGAAGAAGCCCCGTGCCGCGTTCCTCGTAGAGATGAACGATCACTTCGACGTCGCTGTTGGTATAAAACCGGTGGCCGCTCTTTTCAAGCTCCGCTCTAAGCTGTTTGAAATTATATATTTCCCCGTTACAAATTACCGTAACGGTTTTATCTTCGTTATAAATCGGCTGGTTGCCGGTTTTTATGTCAATTATGGAGAGCCGCCGCATACCGAGAGCCGCGTGCCGGCCGATATGTATGCCTTCGTCATCCGGGCCGCGATGCGCGAGGCTATTGCACATCGCGCGGAGAACCGGCTCGTCCGTTTGCCGTTCCAGAGGTTTGGAATAATTAAACCAACCGCAAATTCCACACATTTTTATAAAGTTCCATATAGCGTTGAGTTATATTCTCAACCGAGGTTTTTTGTTCCGCGAAAGACCTCGCGTTTTGTCCAAGTTGCCGTCTTAACGATTGATCTCCAATCATCCGTTCGATTGCCGCGCAAAGTTCGTCCGGCTTTCCGGGTTCATAAAGTATGCCTGTGCGGCCGTCGGTTACAACGTCAATATTTCCGCCTATCCTGGTAACTATGCACGCAAGGCCGCAGGCCATAGCTTCCAGCAGCGCGCCGGAGAGGCCTTCACCGAACGACGGAAGAACGAATACATCGCTGGCGCGGAATAAGTCGGCCGTAGCTTCCTGCTGCCCCATGAAGCGGACACAACGCAAACCCGCGGACTGTGTTTTTAAGTGTGATTCAAGCGATCCGGATCCCACGATTATAAGTAAGTGTCGCGCCGTGGGATTGTTTTTCTCGAAACGCCGCCAGGATTCCAGAAGTGTTTCAACGCCCTTTCCCGGCTCAAACCTGCCGGTGTAATTTATTATGACGGCATCTTGCGGCAGGCCGAATTTCTGCCGGATCAATATCTTGCAATTTGATTCGCAGGGCGTAAACCTGGCCGTATCAACGCAATTCGGAATCACGACGATTTTGTTTGCAGGGAATTTTTCGCGGAGAAGCTCGTCTTTAATTTCATTGCTGGGGCATACAAATGCGGAAATGTTTTTTCTTATGAAAGCAAGTTTAAGTTTACCGTACCATGTTGCCACCGAGGTTGCAACGTCTCCGCTGCCGCGGCTGCCGCCGATTTTCAGGATAGCCGGTTTCCCTGTAAGTTTTGCAGCCATGGCCGCGAGTATTGCCGGCGAAGATGCAAGGTTTGCATGAAGTATTTCAAACTTACCGCGCCGCCGTAACAGCCACAAAATGCCGTAAATAATAAAAAAAAACGATCCCACTTTGTTAAGCAGCGGAAGGCCGACGCGGTGAACACGGATGCCGCCGATTTGTTGTAAAGGAGTTTGTTGCGGCAGTCTTTGGGTGAGAACGAATGTTTCAATATTATTTTTTATCAATGAGCCGGATAGCGTGCGGCACTGTATTTCCGACCCTGATTGTACCGGGTAAAAACGGGCAATAATCATCGCAACGCGCATTGACAGATGATAACAAATTTAACCTCGTTTTTCAAGCCGAATTAACTCATTAAGCGTTATCTTTTCGCGTATCATGCCGATTATACCCAAAGAAGATACAGTGGCAAGCTGCAGGAAATGAAGCGTTATGATATAGCCGAAGGCAAGATTTTTATCTATACCGATGAACGACAGCGAGGTAACACCCAAAAACTCTACGGTTCCCACATATCCGGGGGCCGTAGGAAGCACTACGCCTGTTCCTATAACCAGCATTACCAGAAATGCCTGCGGTAATGTAAGCCCAAGGTTAAAAGCCTTGCCAACAATGTAAAAAACGCTTCCTTCGAAGCTCCACACCAGCAGGGACAGCAAAATCACCTTGATAAGGCCGCGGCCATGGGCAAATATGGTTAACCCGCTTACAAAATTTGTAAAAATATCCCTTATGCGTCCGGCGAATTTCTGCGGCAGAGGCATGCGCGAAAACAACGCAAGCGCTTTTTCCTTGTGGCGCACGAAGAAAAAAAGAAATACAAGCGCTCCCACGAATAACGAGCTTCCCGCAATCATGGACTTCTTAGCCCACGACGGAAACGGCAAGAGGCCTATAGTGATGAAAAAAATGCACGCATAGCTAAAACCGTCGAAGAGCCGTTCAACTACAACCGTGGCAAACGCCCCGCTCCTGGATATATTGAATTTTTGTCCAGTTATATTGGCGCGAATCACTTCCCCCAGCCGCAAGGGCAGGACGTTATTCATGAAAAAGCCCATGGTAACGAAAAAAAACAATCTTGCTGCTTTAAGGGTGGCAAGCGGAGCCAGCAACTGCTTCCAGCGTACGCTTCTTACCACGAAGGCAAGAATGTAAGCAAGCAGCGCAAGTGCTATAAACCTGCGGTCTGCCTGGCGAATGTAGAGCCAGCAGCTGGCAAGGTCAACCTGCCTTAGCGTAAGCCACAAAAACACGGCGCCCAGTATAATCCCGATCAAAAATTTCTTATTAATGGCAGTTCTCCTTATTGAATGATTTCAATGCTTCGCTGTACTTCTTATTGAACCTGTTGTAACGCACGGCCATTTCAAGCGCTTGCCTGGCTTTATCTTGCTCGCCGGCAACCCTGTAAAGCCATCCCAGGTCAGCCCAGTATGCGGCATTCGAAGGAAAACGTTTTATTGCACTGTTTTGCGCCCGGATTGCCATGGCAATTTCCGAAGCGCCGCCCGAATTAACATAACGTGTCAAATGAATTTCTGCTATCTTTGCATGGTATGGCGATGGAAGCGAATCGTATCGTATGGCGTTCAAATATGAACGTTCGGCCATGTCAAGATTGTTATCAAGCTGATAATACATGCCGTTCCGGTATTGTATATGAGCGAGCAGCGGCTGTGCCGAATAAAAATAAATCACTGCCAGGGCGGCGGCGCCAAGCAAACGGTGTGCCGATGGATTATTACGTAATTCAAAGTGTCCGCTAAACACGCTCCCAATCAGAACCCAGAACAAAAGCTGCGTGGCGGGAACAAAAAAGCTGTAGTCGAACATGTTGATCATAAGAAATCCGCCGACGGACAATAGTATCGGCAAAAAAAGCGAATCACCCGTGGCTTCCGCCTTGATAAGACGGAAACATGCCACAAAAAAATATGACAAGACAGCCAGCATTGCCATGGCGCCCGGTATGCCGGTTTCCGCCATCAACTCAACGGGAAGATTGTGAGCAAAAATAGTGTTGACAGTCAGCTGTGGCCTGTAGGCCAGGTAAAGATTACCGAAATTTCCCCATCCTATGCCGCTGAATGGATGTTCAAGAAACATCGCTAAAGCCGAACGCCACCACAGGAGCCTGTCCGTCAACATTCCGCCGTTGAAAGCGAGTTGCTTCATATGGGTAATAGCCAGTAGCAGTGCGGCAACTACAGGGAACAGCAACAACATGTATTTTGCCAAATGGCCCGGCCGGTGAAAGCGCCAGTACAGGTAAAGGCCGCACAGGAATGATGTAAATATTGCGATGCGCGATTTTGTAATTACTATCCCGAGGAATATAATCACGGGCAATAATGCGCGAAATACCGGATGAACAGTCCTGTCATTTGAAAAAATAAACGAAAGCGGAAAAACAAGAACAAGATAACCGGCAACGACGTTAACGTTGATGAAAAGTGCAGATTCGATAAAAGAATATGTTTTCAGCGCCGTAGTCACATTTTGCAAGCCAGTAACCAGCGTAACTACGGATAGAAAAAAACCTGTAACTAGTGGAACGCGCAGTAACTTCTTTTTGTCATCAAGTGACAAAAACGAAAAAAGATATGCCGCAAGCAATCCGCCGGAAAGCATTACCAGCTCATTACGTACATGTGCGCGCTCATCTTTGGCAAAAACAAGCGATACGACGACGGCAAGATAAAAAAATAACAATAAGACGTCCCTGCGTGGTTCTATATGAATTTTGCAGGAACTCCAGAGAATGACAAAAGTTGTGGCGAGAATAAGCAGTACTACGATCTGGGTCGGGATGTCCCATGAAAACCGCACGAGCGGAGCCAGTGCGAGAATTAAACCCACAACGGAATAAATAATTTTCTGCAGCGATGATGATTTAAAGGATGGCAGGTTTAACAACGTGAGTATAAAGCCTAATCAATGATTTGAGGTGTTATGAATACAAGCAGTTCCGAACGTTCTTTTGTATTCACATCCCGGCGGAAAAGATGGCCTATAATGGGTAATTCACCAAGAAGCGGTACTTGCGTTCCCAGTTTGCGATCCTCTTCGCGGATAAGTCCGCCTATAACGATAGTTTCACCATTTTTTACCATTACGGTTGTGTCTGCCTGGCGCGATGCAATAATGGGGCCGGCGGCGGAAAGAGCGGTTACAAGGCTGACCTCCGGTTTAATTTTCAATGTTACGCGCTGGTCGGTATTTATTGTAGGCACAACGTCCAATTTGATACCGACATCCTGCCACTGGGTACTTGCCTGCGAAACGCCGTTACTGACTGTAGTGGTCTGGAACGGAACGCGCTGGCCGATCAGTATTTTCGCGGCCTGGTTGTTAATGGTTGTAACCCTGGGGTTTGATAATATCTTGGATAAACCTTTTTGTGATAATGCGGACAAGATGCCGGTGAGCACATTATTGTCAATCATTATACCGAATGCTATTGACCCGATCTGGCCTTCAACAGGCGATGCATTTAGTGATACCCCTGTTCCACCCTCCGCTGTTGTAAGTGGCCGGATAACACTGCCGCCTACTGTTGCACCGGTGCCCATTGATGAATCCCCTGTTGATGCCTCGGTTCCCCCGATGGCAATGGATACGTTTCTTTCATTATAGGCGCTGGAAGCATATTGCCATTGTATACCCAAATCAAAGTTATCGGTAAGGATTACTTCAATAAGTTTCGCTTCAATTATAACCTGGGGTGGTTTAAGATCAAGTTCAGAAATAACCTGTTCAACAGATATCAATCCGTCGGGTGTATCCGTTACGACCAGGCTGTTAGTCCTCGCGTCAATTGAAATATTGCCTTTACGTCCCTCGGCATTCCTTATGGAATCAAGATTGAGCTTAACTTCTTCGGCCTTGGCATAGTTAAGCGGGAAAATTTTAGTGAATGTTACGGCCTGGGAGCGTTCGTCCGCAATCTTCTGCGGTGTTGCGACACGAAGTATATTCGGCCCCTGCACCTGGCTTACAAGTCCCCTTATTGCAAGAATGGTTTCGAAAGCCTTGTCAAAAGGCACATCCTCCAGGTGAATGCTTACCGTACCGGTAACATCGGATGCATAAATGATGTTTATGCCGCTCTTGATCGAAAGAATTCTCAAAATATCACGTATATCCGCATCCTGAAAATCAAGGGTAACGAGCTTTTTTGGAAGTTGTATTTTCATGTTCGAGGCAGCCGCTTCCCGTTGTGAGTTTATGGATGCAGGTGCACTCTCAACCGGTTTTGCCATGGTGCTTCGGGGGGCAACGGTTGTCTTCGGAGTTGCTGCGATAGTGGCTGCCTTGACAGGCTCTTCCTGCTTTTTATTTTCTGCGAGATCGCTTTTCCCGGCGGTAGAAGTTGTTGTTGAATCTCCCGGGTTTAGCGTAAGTGTTACCCGTGTGCCTTTACCATTAAGCTGGTATTCCGCCATACTGTTCATGTCGAGAACAACCCGCGCAATTTTAACGGGGTCATTCTGAAATTGCCCACCCCGTATTCTTTTTATTGTTTTGCCGTCAACTTCGATATTTTTTTGCTTAAGATTCAGCTCGGTGTTGGTAAATTCAATTATTATTCTGGGCGGATTTTCTATCTTGAAGGCATGATACTTCGTTTCACCGGATAACGAAACGACCACTGAATTGTCATTTACCGATACTTTATCAAGCGTAACGAAATTTTTGTCGGCAAAAAGCAAAGAGTAAGCGTTAAATATTAATGTAATTGAAGCTAAAAAAATTCGGGCCGTCTTCATGATGTCCTCCGGGTTAATCTTTTTGCCTGAGTAGTAGTTCTTTTTTTGTTTTATCGGGAGCGATTATGATGACGCTTTCCTTTTTTATCGTACCCGTTATACCTTTTACTATCCGCTGGCGGTTGTCAAACAACAAGGTTCCTCTGAGTATGTAGGAAACTCCTCCTCCGGATATTATAGCCATTTTCTGTTTGCCATCATCAAGTATGCCTTTTAAGGTCAATGTGCCGATGTTGGGTACGCGCACTTCCTCGGAGTTGGAAATAATCGCGCCTTCCGCATTTAGCGCAATATAAGGATCTCTAAAACGTTCGCCTTTGTATATGTGTTTTGGTATTTCCTTTTTGGCAACAGTCGTAGATATGGATACAGCTGGCGGTGTAAAATCAATGGGAGCGGGGGCATATGAAGCTTGTTCGTTATTCCCGCAAGACACTAAAATCAGACCGTATAGAGTGACCAGAACAGGGGTAAGATAACGCGTAAGCGTCATTTTAAATTATCCTTTGAAAACATAAGCAACCAGTGTGAACGTAGCATTGATCGTAGTTTCGCTGTCTTTGCCACCGGATGTTGTCATGTTTATATTTTTTGCATTAAGAATGCGCGTTTGCTGCCCTAACTCTGCAAGAAAATGTGCCAGGGAATGGTAGGAACCCTGAAGCGTAATCTGGAACGGGACCTCGTTAAAATTTGGCTGTGAAGTTATGGGCGCCGGTGAAAAGCTTTGTATTTTCAAATGATAACGTTGCGCGGTGCGTGTTATGGTGCGTATAATATCCGGTATTTCCTTGTTGCGAGGCAATGATTTTTCAAGTTCGGTAACTTCGGTTTCAAGTATGCGCATTTCTGCCTGCAGTTTAGGCAGTTCCATCGCTCTTCGCTTCATCTCGGCCAGTTTTGATTCCGCTTCCTGCAATTGCGACAATGCTTCCTTATTTTTCAAGTCAAGAGGCTTAATAAGGTATTTGAAATATACAAAACCCGCCATTGCCGCAAAGATGAAGAGAATAATAAGGTTTTGCTGAAGTTTTTTTGTCATTGTTTTTTCTTTTGATAAACGAAATCCAGCTTAAATGATGATGAAGGATTTTTGTCGCCGCCTGTTGTTATGGCACCAACCTCAACGTTGGAAAAATTGAGGTTTGAAGAAAGTGAAGTTATTAAATCTGCTATAGAGTAATTGTCAAGCGCCAATGCGTTAAGGGTTGCTGTCATCCGGCCTTCAGCCTGGGATTGTGTTGTAAGTGATGCAAACCAGATGTTAGCCGGCAAAAGCTGGAGAATTTCTTCCATAAAAACAGGATAAATCAACCGCCAGGCCATTAGCGAGCTGATAACGTTTTTCTTGGTTTCAAGAACGGCTTTTGTTGCCTGCAGCGCTTCTACCTGCCGCACTATGCTTTCATATCTATTGAGTTCCTGCTGGGTATTGCCTATGCGTACCTGCAAATTTCTGTAATAAGCTATTTTCATCGTGTAACGCAGCATTCCCAAACCAAAAAGAATAGCAACCGCAATGCAGGCAATGACGAAGATTTCCCTGCGCTCCTCTTTTCTAATAAGTTCTGATGGCAGTAGAGTAACTTTTATCATTTTATTTTTTTATTATGTCGTTTTCGCGCCGCATGCCAAGGCCTACTGCAATTGACAGATGTGTTGCAAAATTTTCAGGGACTGTTTCGCCCCCGTAGACATTTTTGAGCGGATTGAATACTTCGACGGGTAGTTTTATTTCCTGGCTCAGGTACTTATCAAGGTTTTTCAGATTAGCTGAGCCGCCGGTAATAAGTATTCGGTTAATACTTCTGTCAGGATTCTGCGAAATGTAAAAATCTATGGAACGGTGTATTTCAGCTACAAGGTCGCGTGCGACAGGCGTGATGGCCGTTGAAACTTGCAACGCTTCCTTCTGATTATCGGCAAGTGTCTTTTCCTTCTCTTCCACTGTAACAAGCAGGTTGTGCCGTAATTTCAAGTCCTCTGCCGTTTTTGTATCGCATGCCAGGTTTCGCTGTATCGCTTTTGTAAATGAGTTCCCGGATATAAAGACATCACGTACAACGCGCGGGATACGGTTTTCAACAATGGAGATGTTCGTTACGCTTGCACCTATGTTGATAAGGACAACGGTTTCCATGACGGATGGGTCTGTGTTGAGTTCATACGCATTTGTCAGGGCAAAAGCGTCAACGTCTATGATAATAGGGCGGAGGCCCAAATCATTAAAAATGTCAATCCTGCTTTGAACGACTTCCTTTTTTGCGGCAACCAGGATTGTTTCCATCTTTTTCTGGCCTTCTTCTATAACATCGCCCAGCGTATGGAAACCCAGGTTAACTTCCCTGATGTCAAACGGGATATACGGTTCGGCTTCAAATTGGATCGTCTTGGTAAGTTCTTCGTAGGAGAGTTTGGGGAATTTTACATAACGAACGATTACCTGGTTTCCGGATATTGAACTGATAACGTTTTTCGTGGCTATCTTTTCCCTGGCCAGGAATTCGCCGATTCTTGTGGTAGCTATATTTTTTCTATCCTGCGGGGAAAGTTCCACCGAGCCATCGCTGACAGGGATTAATTCCCACCTGGCAAGCGAATACTTGCTGCCCGAGTGTTTGAGATAGACAATTTTAATTGAGGAAGCGCCTAAGTCAACGGCTATGGCGTCTTTTGATTTAAAGAATGGAAAAGAAGGTAGTTTCATTGCGGGTAATATAGGCATTTTACGCTACTTATAACAGATTTAACTCAAGTTGTCAAGTTTTTTTATTTTTTACCTGAAGAAATTCATCAGTATTTCCGGGAAAAGAATGTTAAAATATGCGCCCAGTGCGATAAACGGGCCAAACGGCAGGTAGTCCCTGCGGCGCATCTTTTTAGTGAATATCAACGCCATCCCCGCCATACTTCCGGCAAGAGATGCTGCAAATAATGTTGATACGGTCGCGGGTATTCCAAGGAGAGCGCCAAGCCCGCCAAGCAATTTTACGTCTCCTTCTCCCATGGCTTCCTGCTTGAATATCTTTTTGCCGGCATATCCCGCGATTAGTAGCGAAAGTGCGCCGAAAATTCCCCCGCCCACAGAATGAAGCAGCCTTAGTTTCCAATCGTTTCCCAGAGACAGGTTAAAAAAGCTGCTTCCCACACCTGCAATAGCTATCATAAAACAAAGCAAATCAGGTATAATCTGGTAAAAGAAATCAATGCCTGAAATAATAATGAGAAGCAGCGCAACGAAAAGGTATACCGGCAAAATAGGTTGCAGCGGGTAACGCCATGCTATGGATGCAAAAACAATGCCGGTAAGCAGTTCAACCATGGGATATTGCAGCGGTATACCGGCGCCGCAGTAGCGGCATTTGCCTTTCAGCGCGATAAAACTGAGCAGAGGCACATTGTCATACCAGTTGATCTGGTGTTTGCAGCCCGGGCAATG
>Ga0156410_1040_pt1 | contig 37446 bp, 25 predicted proteins | sample RifOxyA2_FD_108053 | JGI IMG/M metagenome (GOLD analysis project Ga0156410, IMG submission 108053) | Elusimicrobia bacterium RIFOXYA2_FULL_50_26 | reverse complement strand
CGCTTCGGATGCGGAACACTCAAGCAGGGTTACCTGGCTTTTAAATTCTTCCGGCAGCAGTTTTTTTACTTTTGCGATCAACGTTTTTGAATCCGAGAAAACAAAACAGCGCGCCTGCGGGTCGTGTTCCGCCTGCGCGGAAACGTCGGCGGCTATAAATTCGGGCGGACAGGCGCTATCGGCTATGATAGCAACCTCGCTCGGCCCCGCAAGGGCGTCTATGCCCACGGTTCCAAGCAACTGGCGTTTTGCCTCGTTGACGTAGGCGTTCCCCGGCCCGACTATGAGGTCAACCTTCGCTATGGTTTTCGTGCCGAATGCAAGCGCCGCGACGGCATGAGCGCCGCCTATGCGGTATATCTCGTCAACGCCGGCAAGCGCCGCGGCATAAAGAACTGCCTGCGTAAGATTTTTTGGCGGCGTTACCATGGCAAGCCGTTTAACCCCTGCGATTTTTGCGGGTATAGCCGCCATGAGAACGGTGGAAGGATATGAATACCTTCCGCCCGGCACATACATGCCGGCGGCTGCCACCGGCGTAAGCACCTGGCCTGTTGTTATTGCGCCTTTTTTAACCTGCCATGAACGCGGCAGCCGGCGCATCTCTGCTCTGTGAAAAGTTTTGATATTTTCAGCGGCGCGTTCCAATGCAAGTCTAAGCTGTGCGGGAATGCTTTTTTGCAGCGATTTTTTACCGGCCGGCGCAACCCGGAAATCGGCGGCCTTCAACGAAACGCCGTCAAATTTCCCGGAAAAATATTCCAGCGCCCCGTCCCCCTCCCGTCGCACGCGCCCGATAATACCCGCAACATGGTAAGCAACGCCACTCCTTGCCATAGGCAAGAATTATATCAAAAAACAATAATATTGGCAAACGGCAGGCGGCGTCATGCCAGGCGACGTTAAACGAGATGGCCTGACGCTGTGCAAACTTTTCCAAGGCAGGTTGCGACTGGGGTATGAAGAAAAAAGCCGGCAGGGACTACCACAACAGGCAATAACCGAAAGCCCTGTCGTCGTAGGTTATGGAAGATAATTTACCCGCCGCGTTGTTGTCGTAGCCAAGGCATAGGCCAGCGTGTTTGCGGCGAGGATAGCACGGCACCGGTGTAAATGCTGTTTACCGAATCCCCGTCAGGATAGGTAAGCCTGGTCTCCCGGGAAAGGGCGTCGTATTCCGATGAGGTGGCAAACGTGCCGGCAACGCCGGATTGTTGAAAAAATAATTCATTGTGTTTTTGTTCGCCATTTTCTATTATCTAATCAACTAACTCCGTCCCCTAGTCCTTGGAACCGGGGTTTTTCATAAATTTTACATAAAAATCACTACTTTTTCACAATGACAATGCATTATTCAGCGGGTTCTGCTACGGAAAAATCTGTGGGATCCTGAACCGATTCTTTTCCAACAATGTCAAGAATCGGTAACTTCCACATTAAAAAGGTTATGCCATGAATGTAAAACTTCCGCTTATGATGACTACAGTCGTATTTTATATCGTTTCATCCGCTTCACCAATGCTAGCCCACAATTATAGTCGAAATCAGCGCAGTATCAACACGGAAAATGTGTTTTACGAACCAGGCACGCATATTTCGAACAAATTTAAAAACATCGCTAAAAACAAGCAGGTTATGACTCCGGAGAGCATGATCAAGCTCATAATAAATCCCGATACTAAAGAAACAAGCCTGACTGATTTAAGCAAGAATACAAATCAACGGGTGGCAAAAGCGGCCGCGATGGCCCTGGCGCTAATAAAAGCAGGAAGAGCGGATAATGGATTGTATCCGGAGATAAAAACCAGGACGGCGAACATAGTCAAACTATTCGATAAAGCTAATTACGGCGCCAGCAACGAACGTGTAAGCGCGAAAAATAAACTGTTCGGCATAGTATACGATGAGGGTACAAAATATAATACATTAAAAGCGCTTGTAAACTGCAATATCGCGCGTATAGCCAGGGGCGCCCGGATAATAAGTACGCTTATGGATGACGGCGCAACCCGCAATGATGCTGCCAGGATAGCTAAACTTATAGATTCATACGAAAATAGTTCCGCTGAAGATCGCAGATATATTGTAAATCGGCTGGCAACCATCATAACTGATAACAATACCTCCCGCAACGCAATAAATCTTATCAACACCAATTGCAACAACAATTATATAAAATCACTTGTAAGCAATATCTTAAAACTTGAGAAATCAGGTTTCAGTTCGGACGATGCAAAACATGCAGCTTTGCTTATGTTCAAGGCGGATACCGGCAACGCCGATGAAAAGAATGTCGCTTCCAATAAAATGGTGGACGACGTGATAACGGCTGGCTCCTTGAGCAACGCTGCGATCTTGGAGATAAGCGCAAGCGCAAACAGACGCATAAGGGAGGCCGCAAAAAAAGTTTTGGCTTTGCGCAGCGCGGGATTCGATAAGATTTCAGCCGCAAACGTTACTCGTTTGGCATTCAGTAATAATGAAACAATCCGCAGTGCAGCTGCCACGGCATTGATCTGCGATGTTGTTGCGAATCAGGAAACGGACGAATCCACACTAAGGGCGTTCGCAACAAAGAAATATTCCGGACAAAACGGTGAATCCCACCAGGTGGAGACAGCGGCGCAGTCAGTCCTTGACCTGCGGCAGGCCGGCCTTGGCAACCGGGAAGCGGGAGACATGGCGCTTATAGTCCACAGCACTGATGAAAGAGTCCGGCAAAGGATAGCCGAAAACGTGATCGAAGGAATCCTGGGGACCCCTCAAACTCCGGGGACGACAATCGAACAGATTGCAGCTTTCCATGCTGATGACGGCAACACCCAATACCGCAGGGTTGTCGAGGCAGCCCGCAGAATCATGAATTTGAAAAGTACCGGCCTGTCCGCGGAATACGCATCGGCAATAGTTGTCATCGAATACAGCGTTAATAAAAACAGTCGTGAATTGGCGGCCGCACACATCGTCAACGGCATAGTTACAAATAAAAACATCACGACCGAAACGCTCAACTCTATTTCGGCGATCGCTTCGCAAAGCGATTGCCCCGCGTTCGCCGGGGTTTCATCCGCCATTGGAAGGATATTCGAACTGACGAGCATGGGCATCGGCCTGGAAGCGGCCATCGGAATAACAGGCATCGGAAAAGGCCTTACCTGGGAAATACGGGAAGCGTCGGCGGACAACCTTGTGCAGAATGTTGTAATGAACAAGAATACGTCCCCTGAAACGCTTCGCGCGGTAAGAAAAGTTTTGATTGACGGAATAACAGGCAAGCAAGGAACCAGGGTCGTGGAGGCAATCAGAATTGTTTTAAGATTGCGCAATTTGGGCATAGGCACTGACCAGGCGTTGTACATGGCAAACCTCGTATATCTCTCCAGAAACGGTTCCGCCCCGGAAATAAAACAGCGGGCGGCAGACGAACTGATAGAAAAGGTTATAATTTCCGGCGATACAACCGATAAGACACTTGAGACAATGATTACAGTTTCGAACGGGGCCGTGCAAGCCGCCGCCAATGAGGTTATTGCCTTACACAAAGAATACGGCAGCGCTTCCATAGGCGGTGATGTTGCCGTTGTTAAATACAGTAACAACCAGCCGGCGCGGCAGGCAGCGGCTTCAAGAATCATGAAAAGCATTGTTGACAGCGGTATCCAGGACAACCTGTTAAATGCGCTCAAGGCCGCGGGGACCGGCAACCCCGAAGCTTGCATGATATCGCTTAATGCTGCGCGGGTTTCGGATTTAAGGCGCCTGGGCATGAGCAAAAATATGGCCGCCCAGCTTGCAACATGGCTGCATGACGCAGAAAATGGCCCCGACGGGCAACGGCAACCTGCGATAAATGCGCTTGTCGAATACCTGCCGCGTAAATACTCAAACAAATCGCTGATGCGGATGATCCGCAATACAAGCAGCTGCGAAATCATCGCTTCGGCTGCGGGAGACATAATTACACTGAACTCAAAAGGCCTGGGAAAATCCGCCGTTGATTTCATCAACATCAAATACGGTTCCGATCAGGGTTCACGGCTGGTTTCCGCCGGCAGTTTCATAAATGCCGTAGTTACAAGCATAAACACTTCCGACGAAGCATTGTCATCGCTCGCAAAAATGCTTGGTAGCGGCCACCTGCCGGCCGAATGCGAGCCGGTGTCATTATCCATAAACAGGGTAACGGAGTTAAGAATTTCCGGGCTTGATAACGCTATTTCAGCCGGCGTGGCCGGTTTATTATTCATCGCGGAAAACGATGCCGACCAAAATGCCCGTGCGACCGCCGGACAAAAACTTATTGATGACACTATCTGCTCCTTAAACGTAAGCGGCAAAATTCTCGATATATGCAGCGCAAGCAGTATGGACCGCGTGTCGGCGGCAGCTTCAAGGGTTGCAGGCCTTATTGCCAGCGGCATTGACAGAGAAACCTCCATAAATATATGCAGGCTGGAATACTGCTACGATCAAGAGGTGCAAAAACTTGCGTCTGACTGGCTCATAAGAAATACAGTGGCGCACCAGAATGCGTCAATAAATGTCCTTAAAGCCATAACTGGCATTAGCGGAGAAAATGAAGGTGATCAATCCAGCAGGGCGGCATTGGCAGCGCAAAGAGCGCTTGATATTTACGGGCAGAGCTTTATGGCGGATTTCGTGGCGCTGATGGATAAAGCCGAAAATGACCGGGATGCGGCAGCACGGCATGGCGCCGAAACGAATCTTATCGTAAACTATCTGGGTAATGCGAACGTAAGCGAGAAAGTTCTTGGCATGATTTGCAACAGTGGCAATGGCGCGCTTGTTTCAGCTGGCAACAAGGTTATGCTGCTGCGAAACGCATCGGGCAACAGTATGGCCTCGCATTTGATCAGGCTTGAATACGGCGATTCCGCCGCCAGGCAAATGGCGGCCGCGGGATTGATAGAAAATATTATTGGTTCCGACGATGCGCCTGTCAGCGCGCTCACTGCCATAATCGCCAATGCAGGCGGACTCGACGAAGAATCGAAGCGCGTCATTAACGCTGCGCAAAAAGTTATAGATTTAACCAACAGCAAATTGTTTGACAGGAACGAGGCGGCGAGTATTGCGGCGCTAAAATACGGCTACACCATGGAGGCGCGAAACACGGCGGCCCGGGAGATTATTGACGGCCGGGTAATAAATGAGGATATAAGCCTCGCGGCGCTTAAAAGAATAATAACGGAATGCGACGCTTCAAACAACGAGTCTGCTTGCGTGCGTAACGCAGCCGCCAGGGTGAAATCATTAAGAGCAGAGGGTATAAGCAAACGGGATGCCGCGGATATAACCGCCCTTGAATACAGCGAGAACCGGCTCATAAGGCAAAAAGCCGCAGATGAACTTATAACAGGCACAATCTGCAATTCGGCGGTAGAGGACGGTACGCTCAACACGCTTTGTTCCATATTAAACGGTAATAAATCCGGTGAGGCGGCAGGTGTTGTGCGTGCAGCAACGAACATCAAATTGCTTAGAAGCAGCGGCCTGGATGATATTGCAGCCTCAGGCATAAATGTTTTACAGTACAGCCAGGATCCGGCTAAACGCGCCGTGGCGCTTACAAAGTTGATGAATATAATCACCAACATGGATAATTCCCCGGCCCAGCTCAAACTGATCGGCAAAGTATTGAAGAACGAAACATCGCGCGAAGGCATCAGGCTTTCGTTTTCAATAAGCCGAGCGCTATCCTTGAGAAAAATCTCCGGCATAACTTCACGGGACACAAGAAATATAATTACTTGGATGGACGCAGCCGAATATGGTTCCGAAGAAGAAAAGCAGGCCGCGGTTGAAAGGCTTTTCGGTGTTTCTACAAATAAGGGTACCGACATTAAAGTCCTTGCCGTAATAAAAACTAGCGGCAACAGTGCTGTTTCCTCGGTTGCGGGTTATGTCAGCGGGCTCTGCGCTGCAAGGCTTACCAGAACCGAAGCCATTAATGTTGCGATTCTGTTGCGCAATGCCGAGTACGGCAGAACGGATGAAATACGAAACGCGGCCGCGGAAAGCATTATTATGGATTACGTTTTCGCGCAGGACAAGCGTTCGGGCGAAACAATCCTTTCGGTAATAGGCGAGATTAACGACGCATCGCCCGCGGGCCGGAACATAAAAGTTCAGATAAATAACGTGCTCAAAATAAGAGCGCAGGGAATTGACAGGAAAGCAGCTTCTAATATTGCGATACTGGGTTATAGCGCAAACAATAGTGTATGCCAGGATGCTATCCGCAATTTAATAATGTCCTTTACCGACAAAAATATTTCTCTGATACAAAAAGTTGTGCTTGGATTTAAGCAGGGAGACACTAAACAGCGCCTGACTAACGCCGCCTACAATTTTTCCAAGGTCAGGAACCTTGGCGCGAGCGCTGCAAATTCGGCCAAACTGGCGGCCTGCTTTGACGGGATTGATAACATTCCATATGAAAATATTTATGAAAGATGCGATAATGCCCGGGAGCTCGCAAAAATTATTAATAATCTGAACATCCCCGGATTAACCGGTTACTGTTATGGAATAATTAATGCAAGATGCAGCGCTATTTCGAACAAAGTCCAGGACAAGTATGGCGTAAGAATCGGCGGGCTTAAGAGTTTGGAGTATATAATCGCAGCGGACTGGGTGCTTGGCCATTATCCCGTAAATCTGATAACGGGTTTAAAAAGCATAAGCGTTAATGATTCCGCGGTTAACGGGCGAGACGGCATATATTTTTACGATTGCAGCATATACATCAGAAGCAATATGCACGATTATCTGCTATTTGAGATTTTAGTGCATGAAACAGGTCATTTTATAGATGACAGAAAAATAGCGGATGGACAGTATAGACTGGCTTTTTTCAACGATCTTTACAATAAAAGTTACAAGATTGACAGACGCGATTTCTGCAGGGCGTACGGAAAAGTGAATTGCGCGGAAGATTTTGCCACAACCTGCGAAGATTTCTTCCTGAATACGCAGACTGCCTTCATAAAGGCAATCGGTCGCGGGCTTAATGACGGTATGGACAAAAAATTCAACGCGAATCTGGATGATATCTCATTAAGCGCTTTTATATCTTTCGACCTGGCGCAATTGAAAAACAAAGTTGGATCCGCCTATAGCGATATATATAATATTTTCAGAAAAAATGGCGTTGATCTCAACGCTCGTTCCAGCGCAAATATGTCCAAACTTATCAACGCGTTTAACGCGTGCGTGGACAAATCGGACTTTTATACCATGTTAAGCCCCCAAGCGCTTAACAGCCTGGGGTTGGATGCAACCTGCAACGGTATAATGAAAGAATTGGCCGCGGGTAAAAAAGTTGACACGTCTTCAATATACAGGCTTAACAGGGCCATAATTACGAAGATGTTCCCATCCGTCTTAAGTGGCAGTGTTCACCATAAAACCACTGTTTACTTAAGTAAATTAATGAAATTGCTTGATTACATGAGCACATCGGGCGGCAACGCTTCCACGGTACGGATATTCGTTCATGCGGATGCGGCCAGGAAAATAACCGCGCCTGTAACTTTGAAGCTGACAAGGAACGCGAGCGGGCAAATAAACACCATAAATGACATTAATGTATATAATAAGAATGGTTCCTATAACCTGGAAGAACTGCAAGCGCTTTTTTTAAACATTGATAACCGGTAATTTGCAGTTTCAAAGAAGTTTTTGTAACATAGTATAAGGAGCTTTTAATGAAATACATATTACCCGAGGCGATGTCCTTGCTGCTGTTGGTTTCTTTTGCGGCGCTTACTGTTTATGCCCAGGAAGAAAACATCTATCCCGCGAAAAAATCCGAACTTGGCAGCCTTGAAATGTCATACAGGAATGAGGGAGCGCAGATGCCCTTCAGTTACGTTCAGCTTAACATTGAGGGAACCGGCAAATGCAGGCTTGAATATTCAACCTACCCGGAATACAAATGCGACAATGACAACGATGAAATTATTTTCAATATGGACAGGCGTGCGGTAATGGAATTATCCGAATTATACAGGAAGGCCGACTTTTACAGGATTGAAATTAACGATCTCAACAGGGAAAAAATCACGGTTACAGATGTGGGCACAACCTCGCTGAGTTACAGCTTCAGGGGAAAAGAAAGAAAGGTTTCCTACGGATACGTTGAAAACGAGCCTTTATCAGAGCTTGTAAAATTTTATTCAAACATCATGAAAAAACACCTGCCCAAAACGCAACGGCTTCCTTCCGAAGAATAGCAATAACATCCCCAACATCGTTTTCCTCAAACGCTTCATCCAACTTTTGCATTAGAGAACCGAACAAACGGCATAATAGCAAGTATTTGTGCCGGGTGTCAAAATCTATTCGTGCAGGCGGGTTATTTTGGCGGTGAGGGTGCGGAGTTTTTTTTCGAGGTTTTCGTAGCCGCGGTCTAGGTGGTATATGCGGGATATTTCTGTTTTTCCTTCGGCGACAAGGCCTGCAAGCACAAGCGCGGCGCCGGCGCGCAGGTCGGAAACCATTATGGGCGCGCCGGAAAGCGTTTTTGAGCCGGTTATCGTTACGCGGTTACCCTTGATTTCCATGCGGGCGCCAAGGCGCTGGAGTTCGGCCACGTGGAGAAAACGGTTTTCAAATACGGTTTCCCGGATAACGGATTTCCCTTCCACGGTCGCCATAAGCGCCATCCATTGAGCCTGCACGTCGGTAGGAAAGCCGGGATGAACGCCGGTTTGTACGTTTACCGGTTTGAGGTTTTTTGTCCAGCGGGCATGAATGGTGGTTCCCGCGCAGGTTATGGATAAACCGCATTTTTTCAGCTTTTCTATGACGGCGGAAAGAATACCGGGGTTGGTGTCGGCCAGCGTAACGTCGCCTTTCGTAATGGCGGCCGCTATAAGATACGTTGCTGTTTCAATTCTGTCCGGTATAACGCTGTGCGTAACGCCGCTTAGCGTTTTTACGCCTTTTATGGTAATGCGCTTTGTCCCGGCTCCGTTTATGCGCGCGCCCATGGCGTTTAACATGCATGCAAGATCCGTAATCTCGGGTTCACGCGCCGCGTTTTCTATTATTGTGTCGCCTTGCGCAAGCGCGCCTGCAAGCATGATATTTTCAGTGGCGCCTACGCTCGGGTAACGGAAATGAACGGTGTTGCCGCGCAAGCGTGTGGCCGACATTTCAACGTAGCCGCTGTGAACTACGATTTTTGCTCCCAGTTTTGCAAAACCCTCAAGATGTATGTCAATGGGGCGCGCGCCTATGGCGCAGCCTCCGGGCAATGAAACGCGTACGCGGCCAAGCCGCGCTATCAGCGGCCCCATTACCAGCACGCTTGCCCGCATTCTTTTTACAAGTTCATAAGGCGCGGTATTGCGGAGTTTGCCGTTTGAGCTGACGGTTACGGTATCGCCCTGTTGCAGAACTTTTTTCCCGAGGTGAGAGAGCAACGCGACGGTCGTTTTTATGTCCGCAAGCGAAGGAACGTTGGTAATAACACATTTTTCGTCGGTGAGAAGGGTTGCGGCAAGAATCGGCAGCGCCGCGTTCTTCGATCCCGAGATGCTTACTTTTCCGTGAAGCCTTTGCCCGCCGTGTATTACTATTTTATCCATGATGTATTGCCTTTACGATTATCACCCGGTCAAGGCCGGCGTAATCCTTTGTTATTTTTATTATTTCGAATCCTTCGCCGAGAAAAATCCCGCCGATAAGCCCGCTTTTTCCGGAATGCATTTCCAGCGCCATCACCCCGTCGTTTTTCAAAAACGGTTTGCCTTCCCTTGCAATGCGGCGGTAAAAATCGAGGCCGTCGGCGCCGCCGAACAACGCATGGCGCGGCTCGCATAAAACCTCCGGCTCAAGCGACGGTTCTTCATCCAGCGCTATATACGGCGGATTGGATATTATTATGTCAAGTTTATTGTGAACGTGTTCCTGTGAAAGCGCGGCGAACAGGTCGCCCAGTTTTGTAAGTACCTGTGCGGCGCAGCCATGAGCTGAAATATTTTCATGCGTTACGGCCAGGGCTTCGCGGCTTATGTCGGTTGCATAAACGCGGCAGCCGGCGGCAGATTTTGCCAGGCTGACGGCGATATTGCCGCAGCCGGTGCCGATATCGGCAAGCAACAGCCCGGTTTTCCCCTTAATAAGCTGCAATGTCTCCTCGACAAGGTGTTCGGTCTCGGGGCGCGGGATTAAAGTGTGTTCATTAACCCTGAAACGCATTCCCATGAATTCCTGCTCGCCCAGTATGTAGGCTATGGGTTTGCGGGATTTGCGCGCGGAAATAAGGCTGCGGTAGCGATGTAAATCCTTGGGAGGGATCACCTCGTTAAGTTTCAGCGTAAGCTCAAGCCGCGGCAGGTGAAGAGCATGTGAAAGAAGCAGCTCGGCTTCCAGCCGCGGACGGGCTATCCTGCTGCGGGCAAAATAATTCGATGTCCATGAAAGCGTCGAAGCAATGGTCCATTCGTTTGTTTCTTTTTGCATGAAATTTATTATTCGGCCAGTTTTCTCTGTTGCTCGTCTTTAACCAGGGCGTTTACAAGCTCTTCAAGATCGCCCTCCAGCACTTCTTTCAGCCTGTGAAGGGAATAGTTTATGCGGTGGTCGGTAATACGGTTCTGCGGAAAATTATAGGTGCGTATTTTTTCTGAACGGTCGCCGCTTCCCACCTGCTGGCGCCGGTCCGACATGATGGCCTGTTCCTGCTCCTTCTGCCTTAGTTCAAGTATTTTTGCAAGCAGCAGTTTCATGGCTTTTGCCCGGTTTTTTATCTGGCTGCGTTCGTCCTGGCACGCCACTACAATGTTCGTAGGAAGATGGGTTATCCGGATGGCGGATTCAGTTTTGTTTACATGCTGCCCGCCTGCGCCGGATGAACGGTATGTGTCAATGCGCAGATCATCCGGCCTGATTCCGACTTCAACTTCCTCGGCTTCCGGAAGCACCGCGACGGTAACGGCAGATGTATGCACGCGGCCGGATGCCTCTGTTTCGGGCACGCGTTGCACCCTGTGCGTGCCGCGCTCAAACTTGAAATGCCGCCATACGTTTGCGCCGGCGACACCGAAAATAACTTCTTTGAAACCACCCAATCCGGTAGGGTTTGAATCAATCAACTCAACTTTCCAGTTTTTTGATTCGGCGTAGCGGCAATACATGCGAAACAGGTCGCCCGCAAACAATGCCGCTTCCTCGCCGCCCGTTCCCGCCCTGATTTCGATGATGATATCTTTTGAATCGTTAGGGTCGGGAACTATCAGGGAAAGGCGCAGTTCATCGGTAAGGCGCTCTTTTTTTTCAAGAAGCCCGTCGGATTCCGCGGATGCCATGGTGCGCATCTCGCTGTCTTCGGAATTTTTCAGTTCTTCAAGCGTCTTCAATTCCTCCGCAACACGCCTGTATTCGCGGTAACGCGATATAACCTGAGATAATCCCGCGTGTTCGCGTGAATATTTACGGTAGTTGTCCGTTTGCGCTATGACCGACGGATCGCTTAGCAACTTTTCCAGTTCAATGTAGCGTTGTTCCAACGCATCAAATTTTTTTTCAATCATGGTAGTGGTACAAAAAAATATGACAGAGTCGCCGGACGCGCGAAGACTCTGTCATACATTGTGCTATATTTATTTACTGATGTTATGCAGCGTGTCATTGCGAGGAGCCTTCGCGACGAAGCAATCTCGTCGTTTTGATACTAAACAGCAAGATTGCTTCGCTGCGCTCGCAATGACAGCAACTCTGGCATTTCTTGCGTAACATCAGTTATTTACTTTTCTTTTTTGGCTTCTTCTTTTTTGGGAGCTACTGTCTTTTTTCTGTGCGGAGAAGTGGAGAGAATTTTCGATTTCGGTTTTCTTACGGTCGTTTTTACCGCGACGGCCGCTTTTTTGCGGACAGTTTTCCCCTCGGTTTTTGCAAAGCGCTTATGGAAACGTTCCACTGTTCCTGCGGTGTCAATCAATTTCTGCTTGCCGGTAAAAAACGGGTGGCAGTTGGAACAGATTTCGAGTTTTATGACAGGCTTTGTCGAGCGGGTTTTAAACGTATACCCGCAGGCGCACGATACTGTTGCTTCCTCATATTTCGGATGGATTCCGTCACGCATGATGTTTGGCTCCTTTTTTACTTTTCATTCTATGAATTATCTCAAAATATTTGCCGAAAGTCAATATACTATCAGCTTGCTTTTACGCAGCAATATTGCTATACCTTCGCCCGGAATCTTGAATGCGGTTGTGACAACGTATATTGTTTCTTTTTCGGCAGTCATCGCGCGGGTAATAAAATCCCACACAATGCCTTTTCTGTCTATTTCATCCCAGAAAAAGGCGTTAAGCATTTCGCTGCTGTAGGAATACAGGAAGTCTATGCTTTTGCCTTTAACCCTTTCAGCGGTGTAACCGAATATTGCCCGTGCGCCGTTGTTCCAGTTTGAGATTTCCCTGCTGGTATCCAGCGACACTATCGCCTGGGAAGAGTTTTCTATCAATTCGTAGAATTCTTTCTCAATGTCACAGCGCGATGCGTTTGCCGGGGCGTCATCGCTGCATCCCAACTCTGAGAAGCGTTTCTGAATCACGGAAAACTTCTGCTTTATAAGAAAACTGGCCGTAGCTTTTTCTACCGTTGCGCTTATCTGATTTGAGTCGAAAGGCTTATTTATAAAATCGAACGCGCCGATTTTCAGGCTGTTTACAACCGCGTCCGTTGCGCTATACCCTGAGATCATTATTACTTCTATGGCCGGCGCTATTTTTTTTACTTCGCGCAAGACCGTTATGCCGTCCATCTCCGGCATGCGGACGTCGGATATGACAAGATCAAAGGGCATTTCCTTTATTTTTTCAAGGCCTTCAACCCCATTGGCGGCTTCCATGACGGCATATCCCAGTTTGGAAAGTATATTCGACAGCATGAAACGAATCTGTTTTTCGTCGTCAATGATCAGTATGCGTAAGGGATCTTTCATAGGACGCGTACCTTTTATTTCTCCATGCTTGAGAGTTCCATGGATTTCAAAAAGTCCTTGTTGGATTTAGTGGCGGATATTTTGCCTAGCACCAACTCCATGGCTTCCACCGGTGTCATCGGGGTTACCACTTTGCGCAGCACCCATACCTTATTTATTTCGTCCTCGGTGAGTAGCAACTCTTCTTTCCGTGTCCCCGAACGGGTAATGTCTATTGCGGGGAATATGCGCCTGTCCGCAAGTTTGCGGTCAAGGTATACTTCGCAGTTGCCCGTGCCTTTGAATTCCTCGAAAATAACGTCGTCCATCCTGCTGCCGGTCTCAACCAGCGCGGTTGCGATGATAGTGAGGCTGCCGCCTTCTTCAATATTGCGCGCTGCGCCGAAAAAGCGTTTCGGCCTCTGTAGTGCATTGGAATCCAGGCCGCCTGAAAGCACGCGCCCGCTGGATGGCGTTACCGTGTTAAATGCGCGTGCAAGGCGCGTAATGGAGTCTAACAGGATAACTACGTTCTTGCCGTGTTCCACGTGGCGCTTTGCTTTTTCAATGACCATTTCCGCTACCTGTATATGGCGGTCGGCCGGTTCGTCGAACGTGGATGATATTACCTCGCCCTTCACCGAACGCTGCATGTCCGTAACTTCCTCGGGGCGTTCATCTATCAGCAGCACCATCAGCACTATTTCCGGGTGGTTGTTGGTTATCGCGTTGGCTATTTTCTGCATAAGCACGGTTTTTCCCGTGCGGGGCGCGGCGTTTATAAGCATACGCTGTCCCATGCCGATGGGTGTAACAAGATCGAGTATACGGGTCGAAAACTCATCCCGTTTCGTTTCCAGGGTTATTTTCCTGTTGGGATAGAGCGGTGTAAGGTTGTCGAACAGCGGGCGTTCGCGGATCTTATCTTCCTCTTCCTCGCCGTTTACGGCCTTAACCTGCAAAAGCGCGAAAAACCGTTCCTGCTCCTTGGGCGGGCGAACGTAACCGGATACCGTGTCGCCTTTGCGAAGCGCGAATTTCTTTATCTGTGAAGGCGATATATATATGTCATCAGGACCCGGCAGGTAGTTATAATTGGGCGAGCGCAAGAATCCGAAGCCGTCCGGAAGTATTTCCAGCACACCTTCATCGTAGACCAGATTATTTTCCTTTGTCTGCGCTTCCAGTATTTTTGCTATTAGTTCCTGTTTGCGTAATCCTGAAACTGTTTCCATCTTAAGGTCTTTGGCTATTTTTGTCAATTCCGTTATAGTGCGGTTTGACAGAGCCGAAGCATCCATTGAACGTTCCATTAATTCCTCCTGCCTGATTTTTGCGAATGTAATCGTATTTTTTATTATTGGGGGGATATTTATTTAATCAACATAGCGGACAAATAAGTGATTTTTCCTGCAGGGAAGACATTTCGAACAACTTCTATATTATACATATTACACATTATTTGTCAAGTCTTTCCATGTCCGTCTTACATCTTTCCTTGTATGGGACCGTGAATGTGCGTTGTTTATCACTATGTCCGCGCGTTTTATTTTTTCGCGCAGCGGCATTTGGGCCTTAACGCGCATCCTTATTTCTTTTACCGTCATTCCTCCTGATACGGACAACCGCTTTATTCTTGCCGGTAGCGGGCACCATACCACTATAACCCTGTCCATATGTTTTTCAAGATGTGTTTCATATAGTAACGGGGCGTCAACCATTACGATGCCGGCGTCTGTCTTGCGCGCCGTTGAAAGTATACGTGCGATTATTGCAGGGTGGGTAATGCGTTCAAGCAGTTTCCTCTTGCGGGGATCTGTGAACACTATGCCTGCCAGTGCGCGCCGCGAGATTGACATGTCCGGGTTCAGGATCTTCTTGCCGAATGCTTTCACGGTTTTTCGCCATGCGGGCGTGCGGGGCGCAAGTATTTCATGCGCGATGAGGTCGGCGTCTATTATTTTGGCGCCGAGCCGGGAGAATTCAGCCGCAACGCCGGATTTTCCCGATCCTATTCCCCCTGTAATGCCGACCAGCAGTTTTCCGGAACTCATAGCTCAAGTTTTTTCATGTCCGCCCAGCTTTGCCCGGATTTTATGTCTACAATGACCGGGACGGACAGGCCCATGGCTGATTCCATTTCATTTTTAACAAGAGCGGCGGATAAGGCAAGATCGCCTTCCGGTATTTCGAACAGCAGTTCGTCATGCACCTGCATAAGCATCGTCGCGGCTGCATGTTCCCGCGTCATTGCCTTGTGAATGCGTATCATGGCTATTTTAATTATATCCGCCGAAGTTCCCTGGATCGGAGTATTCATCGCAGTTCGTTCAGCGAACTTTCTTACCTGCGCGTTGGCGGCGCGGATTTCCGGCAGGTAACGTATCCTGCCAGTGAGTGTGGTAACATACCCCTGGGCGCGCGCCTGTGCGATTACGGCTTCGATCCAGTTTTTTACGCCCCGGTAGCGCTCGAAATAACGGTCAATGTAGGTTTGCGCCTCGGACGGAGAAAGCGAAAGCTGCTGGGCAAGCCCGAAGGACGACATGCCGTAAATGATTCCGAAATTGATTGTTTTTGCGATCCGGCGCTGCGCAGGCGAAACCGAATGCACATCCACGCCGAAGACCTCGGCGGCGGTGGCGGCATGAACGTCCTGCTTCGTTTTAAAGGCATCCAGAAGCGCTGGATCTTCCGAAACATGCGCGAGCACCCGTAAATCTATCTGCGAATAGTCGGCGGACAGCAGCGCGTTTCCTTTACACGGGATAAATGCGCGGCGGATCTTTCTGCCGTATTCAGTTCTTACCGGGATGTTCTGCAGGTTGGGCTCGGATGATGAAAGCCGTCCCGTGGCCGTAACCGCCTGGTTCAACGACGTGCGCACCCGCCCCGAGTCGTCGGCAAGCGCGACGAGGGAATCTATATAGGTTGATTTAAGTTTTTGCAGTTCGCGGTATTCTATTATGCGCGCCGGCAACTCGTGGCTGGATGCGAGCGCCTTCAGTGTTTCCTCGTCCGTCGAGTAACCTGTTTTCGTCCTGCGTATAACGGGCAGTTTAAGTTTTTCAAAAAGTATTACCGCAAGCTGTTTTGTGGAGTTGAGGTTAAAAGTTTCCCCCGCGATGCGGTGAATCTCTTTTTCAATCGCGGTAATTGATACCGCAAATTCCTTTGAAAGTTCTTGCAGGTAAGCCACGTCAACTTTTATGCCGCGCCGTTCCATGTCGGCCAGTATCGTTACCAGCGGCATTTCTATATCGAAAAAAAGACGGTCAAGTTTTTTCCCGCTCAGTTCCGGCTCCAGGCGATCGGCGAGGCGTAAAACCGTAACTGCGTCCGCAACCGCGTAGGGAGCGGCGCGCTCTATTGGCACAAGATCCATGCTTATTTGTTTTGCGCCGGAGCCGATAAGTTCCTCTATGCCTGTCATGCGTTCGTTTAGATAATCCAGCGCTATGGTTTTGAGGTTATGCGTAAGCCTGGAAGGGTTTAAGCAATAAGAGGCAATCATTGAATCAAAATATACTCCCGCAACGTCTATGCCGTGGCGGCGCAGCATTATAATGTCGTATTTCATATTTTGCCCGTATTTTTTCAGGCCGGGATTTTCCAGTATGCCTTTTACGGCCGCCATAACGCGCCCTTCGGAAAGCTGCGTGGCATTGCCGGCGCTGTGGCCTACCGGTATGTAATATCCCTTTCCTGTTTCCACGGCAAAAGACAGCCCGACAATCAATGCCCGGTGCGGGTCAAGCCCCGTTGTTTCGACATCGAATGAAATGCGCTCCGCCGTTGTTAACCGTCGGATAAGAGCGTCTAACTGATCGTCGCCGGTTACAATTTCAGTTTCAAAACCGGCCGGCTGCATTGCGGCGTCATCCCGCGCGGCGCCTGCCGATGGAACCGGGAGGATTTCGTCTATAAGCGTTGTAAATTCCAGCCGCCTTAGAAACTCAAGCGCATGTTGTTCATCGGGTTTCTTTACGGCGGTGTCCTGCCAGCGCAGATCAAGCGGCACGTTATCTATCAATGTAACAAGGTATTTGCTTTTTGTTATGTCGGGGGCGGATGAAACCACGTTTTCCTTCATCTTTCCTTTTAACTCGCCGGTATGCTCAAGCAGGTTCTCGACCGAGCCGTAATCGCTAATCAGCTTTACGGCGGTTTTCTCGCCTATTCCCCTGGCGCCGGGAATATTGTCGGAAGCATCGCCTGCAAGGGCGAACATGTCCGTCAACTGTGCCGGCAGCAGCCCGTATTTTTCTTTAACTTTCTGAGTATCGTAGATAAAATTTCTGCTTTCGTTGTATACGCTTATGCGCTCATCAACAAGCTGGAGCGCATCCTTGTCGGCAGTTACTATTACAACGTCAATAGAATCGCGCGCCGCCTGGCGCGCCAGCGTCGCTATGAGATCGTCAGCCTCAAAGCCCTCTTTTTCTATGAGTGCGATATTTAAAGCGCGCACGGCCTCCCGCGCAAGCGGCATCTGGGTTTTGAGTTCGGACTCGATTTCCTTGCGGTGCGCCTTGTACGCCGCAAATTCCCTGTGCCTGAACGTGGGCGCGGGATGGTCAAAGCAGACGGCAAGATAGCCGGGTTTTTCCTGGCGGATGATTTTCAGAAGCAGGCGGATAAAGCCGTAGACCGCGTTGACTATTTCCCCCCTGGAAGTGCTTAAGGGCGGCAGGGCATGGTAAGCGCGGTGAATATAGGCGTGGCCGTCAATAAGGAATAATTTAGGCATTATTTATGATTCTCCGCGTATTCCTGTGCGGAAAACGCGGCTGCTGCGCCATCCCCGGCAGCAGTAACTATCTGTCGAAGCAGTTTTTTGCGAACGTCGCCGCAGGCGAACACGCCCGGGCGCGAGGTTGCCATGTACTCGTCCGTAACGATATAACCTTTATCATCAAGTTCTATCAGGCCGTCGAAGACTTTGGTATTGGGAACAAGCCCGACGAACACGAAAACGCCGTCCGCGGGAATCTCGCTTGCAGCGGAATCGGATACATTTTTTATCATTACGCTTTTAACGGAATCTGTTCCTGTAATGGCTGTTATCACGGAATTCCATTGAAATGAAATTTTAGGATTGGAAGAAGCGCGTTGTTGCAGCACGGCCGTTGCGCGCAGCTTGTCGCGCCTGTGCACAAGCGTAACGCGGGATGCGAAGCGTGTAAGGTATATGGCTTCCTGTACGGCGGAATCGCCGCCGCCTGCGACTATTACGTGCTTATCCTTGAAAAACGGGCCGTCGCACGTAGCGCAATAGGACACACCCCTGCCGCGCAATTCCGCCTCGCCCGTCACCCCGAGCAGTTTGTGATCCGCTCCCGTCGCAATTATTATGGTTGTTCCCAGGTACTCGTTTTCCGTGCATTTTACGGTAAAAAGACTGCCCCCCGCTTCAGGGACAATAAGGCCGGTAACGCTTTCAGAAACAAACGAAGCTCCCGCCTGCCGGGCTTGTTCATCCATTTTTGTGGTAAGTTCGAAGCCATTTATGCCTTCAGGAAAACCGGGATAGTTTTCCAGCCAGTCGGTTGTAGCGGCCTGTCCGCCGGACCCCATTTTCTCTATGACAAGAGTGGAAAGGCGCGCGCGCGCGGCATATAACGCGGCTGTCAGACCTGCCGGCCCCGCTCCGATTATAATTGTATCGAATACCCGATTGGACATTATTTTTTTGCCGGTTTTGAAGGTGTGTTTTTTGTTGAGGTTAATTTTTTGATTTCAGTTTCCCACTCGTTTTCCATTCTTGACTGGTAACCGACGTAACGCTTTACTATTTCGCCATTTTGATTTACGAGGAAGAATGCGGGAATGCCACGCACTCCGTATTTTCCCGCAACGCCGTCCGTATCGGGAAGGATAAAATATTTCATACCCTGGCGCACGGCAAATTCCCTGGCGGTTGCAGGATCATTTTCCACATTAATGCCCGCGAAAACCACGTTTTTGTCCTTATATTTTTCATGCAATCTTCCTACGGCGGGTTTGGCGTTGCGGCAGGGAGGGCACCATGACGCCCAGAAATATAAAAACACGGGTTTCCCGCGGTTGGCGGAAAGCGAAAACGGCTTGCCGTCCGTGTCATTAAGCTTGAAGTCCGGCGCGGCCGCCGGCGTTGCCGCAAGCGTTATTCCAACTGAAAACAAGGCAATCGCCGCAGTGACGGATATTTTTCCTGCGAACCGCTTATAAAACACTATCAATCACCTTTTTTAATTCATTTTTTGGTTTGAAGCCGATTATTTTTTGAACCGGCTTGCCGGCCTTGAACAATAACAGCGTAGGTATGGACGTAATCTGGTATTTGCTTGCGATATTGATGTTTTCATCGGTGTTAAGCTTCCCTACTTTTACTTTTCCCTGGTATTCCTGAGCAAGCTCTTCAACTAGAGGCGCTATCATCTTGCATGGCCCGCACCATGGCGCCCAGAAATCAACCAGCACGGGCAGGGTGGAATTTATAACCTCCGCATCGAAATTCTGTTGATTTAGCACATCTGCCATGTCAGCCTCCGTTTAAATTAATTTGAATGTCGTTATTTCTTAATTGTATCAAAGCTCGTATTTAAAGTCAAAAGTCCGAAAACGTATTTCCGCTGTGCTAAGCCGCAGTTTCGTTGTGTCTCTTTAGCAGTTTGAGGTCATTGCGAGCGAGAGCGAAGCAATCTCGACGTTGCTTCTGATGAAAAGCGAGATTGCCGCGCCCTTTGGGCTCGCAATGACGACGACAACTTCTAAACGCTAAAGAGACACGTTTCATTTGCGGGCAGGAATATTTTAAAAATTGTGCCGTGGGCGGGAGCGCTTTCTATGTCAACAAAGCCCTTGTGATTTTTGACTATGCCGTAAACCATCGAAAGGCCAAGCCCTGCCCCCTTGCCGATCTGCTTTGTTGTAAAAAACGGCTCAAAAATACGTCTAAGCGTTTCCGAAGACATGCCGGCTCCCGTATCGGTAACCGTTATGGATACGTATTTGCCGGGCGTTATGTCCGGGTGCTTGTCGAGAATCGACTTGTTTGTCGTTATCGCTTCGGTCTGTATGGTTATAAGGCCGCCGCCAGGCATTGACTCGCGGGCATTGACGCATATGTTCGTAATGGCCTGCTGCAACTGTCCGGCATCGGCTTCTATTGCAGGTATGTCCGCGCCCATAATTGTTTTTATTTCTACGGATTTGTCAAAATCCGGCATGATGTTTTTAATCGTTTTCGTTACCAGGGGATTGACCTCAATATTCACGGATGTATGCCTGTTGCCGCGCGCAAAGGCGAGCAACTGCTTGGTGAGTTCGGCGGCGCGCTTTGCATTTTGCTCTATTATTTCCATGCCTTCCCTGCCGACCTCATCCTTGTCCAGGCGTTTTTTTAAAAAAGTTGAATAACCCAGTATTCCTGTCAGCAGATTGTTGAAATCGTGAGCTATTCCGCCGGCAAGCAGGCCTATTGATTCCATCTTGTGCGATTCGAAGAGTTGTTGCTCAAGTTTGCGGCGTTCGGTTATGTCTTTCATAATACCCTTGTATCCTATTACTATATCATTGTCATAATAAATTACGTTGGCCGAAACAAGCACGTTGAGCAGCTTTCCCGTTTTATTTCTAATTATAAACTCGTGATCCTTTATGAAACCGTTTGCGCTTATAGTGCATTCGAATGAAATCCATTCGTTTGGCGAAGCGCAGAGATTGGCGGGTATGCTTATCTCCCATCGTTCGCTTTTCGTATCCAGCCCGAACAACTCGATGCCGGCCGGGTTTATGTCGGTAATCTTTCCTTCCGGCGTGCATATGAAGATTACGTCTTTAGACTCTTCGAACAGCGAACGGTATTTTTCTTCGGAATTGCGAAGCGCATCCTCAAGCAGTTTCCGTTCCGTGATGTCCTCGGCTATGCTCATTATGCACAGAGGCTTATTCTCCTTGTCATACAGAGGCAGGCGTTTTACGTCGAGTATACGCATTCCCCTGTCGTTTAGAATTATTCTTTCGTCAGGGTATGACGTAAGCGATCCGTTTTGCAGAGTCTCGGTGTCCCTTGCCCGCAACGAATCAGCGATTTCTTTTGAAAAAATGTCGTAATCGGTTTTGCCGGTTATCTCTTCCCTCGCGGTAAGAAACATTTTCTCGGATGCCTTGTTAAGAAGCATGTACCGCATGTCTTTGACATCTTTTACAAACACAAAATGCGGGATGTTTTCTATAATCGAGTTAAGGAATGACTGGGTGCGCGCCATCTCTTCTTCCGCGATTATACGCTCTGTGATGTCGTGGTTTATTACCACGACATGCGATACTGTCCCGTTAATGTCAAAATAAGGGTAGCAGGCAATGTCAAAGTAGCGCAGGCCTGAATGGGGGAGCGTAAACCATTGCTGATAGTGTACTTCCTCGCCGCCGAAGCATGTTTCCAGGTACCCTTTGAGTGTTTTCGAAAAAAGTTTTTCACCCCATATTTCAGCAACGGTTTTGCCGACCATTTCATGCGTGGATTTGTTGTGTGCGCGCGCGTATGATTCGTTTACGGCATCATAAACAAAATCCCTGTTGATGAGCGTCATGAACTCGCAGGATGTGTTGACGATGAAATCGTATTTTTTCCAGCGTTCCTCCAGCTCTTTCCGTTCCGTAATATCCTCTCCCGAAATTATAACGCCTGTGAAAATATTGTTTTCGTCAAATAACGGCACGCCATGCCAGGAGATTATTCTTTCAGCGCCGGATGAGGTCAAAACATGGCGTTCGTGTTTTTCCTGCGCGCCAAGCGTGCCGTTTATCGCGGATATGTACTCCATGCGGTACGCTTCGCGTTGAGCCTCCGGCACAAAATGATCAAACCAGTTTTTCCCTTTGATTTCGCTTTCGGGGTAACCCAGTATTTCCGCCCCTTTCTGATTTATCAGCTTGACCGCCTGGTTTCTATCCAGCGCTACAACCAGCGAATTACTAGCTTTAAGGTACTGCTTTATCCAGTTTCTTTCCTTGTCCAGATTCGCTTCAATCAGCATTTTTCTTTTTGTTGCCAGCGTTGTATATATGCCGAATGCGATAAAGATAAACAGCACCGCGCAGCGCATCCAGAGAATGTCCCCTTCCGGGGCAAGGAGCATAGGCATCAATCCGCCCTCGTCGAATACAAAGGCGTCGAGAAAGGCGTCCGAAACCCAGAACAGCAGCCCAAAGAGTACCGGCGTAAAAAAAGTTTTAATGAGGCTGATTTTGCGCGCTTTCATTCGAAAGTCTCCATCATAAGGGCGCGGCCGGCAATAATATAGCGAACTCCGTGCCTTTGCCCAATTCGCTTTGCACTGATATGAACCCTCCGCTTTGACGGATAATGCCGTAACAGGTGGCAAGCCCCAATCCCGTGCCTTTACCCTTCGCTTTTGTAGTGAAGAACGGTTCGAAAAGATGTTCTTTCACTTCTTCAGTCATGCCGGTGCCGGTGTCGTGTATTGAGATCAGGACGTACTGCCCCTGCGGCACGTTATTTTCGTCTCCTCTTTTTGCATCGCCTGCATTGGTATACGACGTTTTGATGGTTATGGTGCCGCCATCCGGCATTGCATCGCGCGCATTGACTACCATATTAGTTATAACCTGTTCAAGCTGGCCCGGGTCAACGCGCGCCTGGGGTATGCTGTTATCAAAAAAGGTTTCAAGCCTGGTACTTTCCTTATTTACAAGCTGGAAAAGCATTTTTTCCATTTCCTTGACGATTTCATTTATGTTTATCAGCTGTGGCGCCAGATTTTGCCTGCGTGAAAATGCCAGCAACTGGCGGGTCAGGTTTGATGCGCGTTCGGCTGTTGCATAAATTTCCTTTATGTCCTCGTGGGCGGGGTTGTCAGCCGGGACATGGTTTAGGCTCAACTGGGCATATCCCAGGATAGGCGTCATGAGATTATTAAGATCATGGGCAATGCTGCCGGCAAGCCGGCCGATCATTTCCATTTTTTGTGATTGAACAAACTGATTTTCAAGGCGCTTGCGCTCGAGGGCGTTAACGAATACCTCGCCCAGCATTCGCAGCATTGCAATGTCCTCCTGCGGCCATGTTCTGGCGGAACCCGCTGCCCCTATTATTATGTAACCCAATAGTATGCGGTTGCTGATCATGGGAACCACGACGAAAGATTTAAACGGCGCCGGCAGGCGCGAGAGAAACAACTGTTTTTCGGCCTCGAGGTTACCGAATGCCCTGGACGTGTCATTGCATACTATGTTCTCAAATCCGGCCAGCGCTTGCAGGGAAAGCGGGTAATCTACCGCGTGCATTTCATTAGGAAATGCGGTTGCATTGACAGAATCGCTGTGCCAGCAGGATAACTGCGCGGCCTTTGTCATCTTGCCGTTCAACTTGAATACCGCTATGTAGTCAACGGACAGGTGTTCGCCGATTTTTTTCAGGGAAGACTTCATGGCGTCGTCCGTGTCATCCGGGGATATTTTTATGAAATACGCCGACACGTCGGAAATAAGTTTCTCGAATGTTATCCTGCTATTAAGCTTTTTTTCCGCCATATTGCGTTCTATCACGCTTGCCAGCGTGTTGGCCATGGAATTGAGGAAGGCAACATCATTCTGATGTGCCAGGTAACCGTCTTTCACATACACGTTGATAACTCCGATAACCCTTGCAGATGAAATTATCGGCACGCAGTAATGCCCGTGTCCAGCCATTTTTTCGTATGATATTTCGTGGCTTGGCGTTACATTGTTTTCAAATATTATCTTTTTTTCAGCCGCCGCTTTTCCACAGAGGCACTTGCCGAAAGGAATACGGGAGCAGGCAATCAGCAGCGGTTCTTCCAGTCCCTGTTGCGCCTTCATAACCAGGACGTCAGGTTCATCTTCCACCAGGAATACTGATCCCGTTGCTTCAAATTTGAGCCACGAAACGGAAAAAATCAGCCTCAGCGCGATGGAAAGCAGCTCTTCGATGGGGAGGTTTTCAATGGATGCTTTTAGTAAAACATTCACTGCGGTCTCGGTTTCATAATTATGCCGCATCTTTTCTTCATTTTTTCGTTGCTCCGTCACGTCGTCGCCGGAGCAGAGAATGGCGTATATTTTGCCATGTTCATCGCGCAACACCGTATTATGCCATGCAATAATTTTTTCTATGCCGGTTCTTGTAAACACAGGGTTTTCATAATGTTCAACCGGAGCTATACTTCCCGCTATAAGCGTATTGAAGGTTAAAATAACGTTACCGCGGAATCTTTCAGGTATAAAATTTTCAAACCAGTCCTTGCCTGTTATCTGATGTTCGCTGCATTCCAATATCTCGCACCCCTTCCTGTTTATGAGTTTTACCTTCCGTTCCGTGTCTATCATTATTATTATTGAGTTCATTACCGCCAGGTAGCCGCTTGTCATGTTGCGTTCCATGGTAAGCAGTTTCTCCGTGTTGCGGGAGCGCCTCATGACAATGGCAAAGCCCGCGAAAGCCACGAATACCGATAATATAATGATAATGTGTATGCGTTCATGAATTTCCGCGGGGAACAGGTGATCAAAAAACCCGCTTTGCTGGAATACATAGGCGTCCAGTGCGGCATGTGACAGCCAAAGCAGGAAGATAAGCCCCATGAATGACAGCATTATTTCCGGGAGGTACATAATAATCAAAGCCGATAATTTTTTCTTTTCATAATTCATGTTTTTCCCCGTCATAGGATCCATTCGCCTTTCTTTTTTTCTTCTTCCAGAAGCGTGGAAACTTTTAGTGAAATCCCCGGCGACAGCGAAAGCGTCTGCGCCGCTATTTTCTGATTTAGAATTTTAAGGTTTTTCAGCGCCTCTCTTTTTACGCGGTAATCGGAATCTTCATGCAGTTTCAAAAGCATTTCAACGGTTTCAGGCCTGGCTATCCTTGCAAGTGCGAGCATTACGTTCGCGCGTATGAGCGGGTTGGGGTTGACTGCCATTTTGCCAAGAAAGTCAAGCGCGGCCCCGGGAGCATATTCGTAAAGATTCTCAGCCATAACGGCGATACGTTCGCGGGACGATTCCAGCGCAGGGGACGAAACGTCGTCGTTTTCAGCGGAGCTTCCCAGGTATTGCAGGAATTTTTCCTGTTGCTGGTGGAGAAATGCCTCTCGGCTGCCTCCTTTTTTGGCGTTGTTTTCCGCTATTTCCTTTCTTATGCGTTCTTCCGCCTCTTTTGTGCGCAGCTCAAGCTCCATGTGTATGCGTTCATCCTCGCGTTGTCCTCTTTCCTTGAGTTCGCGGCGATACTGTTCCGCGTTCTGATGCTCAAATTTCATGCGTTCTTTCGTTTTCTCAAGTTCGATTTTTATTTCGGCATTTTCGCCGGAAAGTTTATGAAGGTTGGCATCCAGTTCCTTCAATGCGGTGGTTGCTTTTGAAAGCGCCGCCGTCTTGACAGCCGCAATTATGATTGTAACAGGCAATATTATCATCCCCGCGGCTATGGCAGCCAGCATAATGCGTATATAGAACACGGGTATTCTTTCTAGCGCTTGCGGCCGGGCAGGCGAGGATGCAGTTGTTGCAGCCCGCATGGGCCTGGCGGTTTTTGGCGCCGATGATTGCGCTGGGGCGCCGCTGTTTTGCTCGCCGGCAGGAATATCCCTGCGTATCTCGCCCGTTGCCGATGAAAGTGTTTTATTGCGGGGAAGCACTTTCTCCTGCGTGGGTGTCAGCATTTCGCTGGTAAGCTGGTAGAGTTCCTGTACTTTAGAATTTTCCGGAGCCATTTCCCTGGCTTTCTTTATGTATTCGAATGCCTGGCGATAGTTGCGCGTAAGATGTCCCTGTGTAGTAGCCTCGATAAGTATCTTAACTATAAATTCCCTGATTTTTGTGTTGGCCGGCTCCAGTTTCCTTGCTTTTTCAAGGTTTTCAACCGCTTCGGTGAAGTTACCCTGGAGGTATTTTTCCGTGCCGGCGTTGAAATATATGGCCGCGTCGTCCCCGGCTGCTAAGGCCTGGACGGCAAACAGCAGGCAGGAAATGGCTGTTATTATAATGTTGCGCATATAAAATTATGGTTCCGAGATCTCAAGTATAGTCTGGACTCTTTTAATAAGCTGTGTTGCTTCGGCGTTTTCGGGTGCAATCTTCAGGACTTCGATAAGTTCTCCCTTGGCTTCCGTGAATTTTTTGTCGCGTACAAACAGTTGCGCCCGGCTGAGGTAGCCGTAAACCCTGACCTCGCTGTTGGCGGGCTGTATGTCAAGAATGTAATTAACGTTTTCTATGGCTGCTTCAAATTTTCCCTGCGAATAGCTTGAACGTATTTCTTTAGTGCGGCGCACTATGGTTTCCGTGTTCATGCGCGCCTGGATTTCAGCAAGCAGCTGCCGTGCTTCTTCATGGCCCGCATCCTCTTTAAGAATCAGTTCCAGAATCTGTTGCGCAGCTCCGTATTTTTTTTCGTCGAATTCCCTGCGCGCCTCGAGGAACTTGACCGACAATTTCGACGAGCGCGCAAGCCGCTCCATCTCGAAGCGGATGCGTTTTTCTTCCTTCTCCTTCTTTATGCGGTATTCTTCCTTTTCCTTTGCGAGAGCTTCCCAGTCCTGTTTCACGTTTCGCTCGGCTTCCGTAACGGTAAAACCATAACGAATGGCCAACGTAATCGAATGTATGAAATCAAGCGGGTGATACAAAAGCGCGTAATCAAAATCAATCTGGCGCGTGGAAATTCCGAAACCAAGCGAAGCCTGCTTCTGATTCAAGCCGCAGCGCCAGCGCGCCCATTCCGGCCACCGGCACTCAACTCCGGTAAACCAGCGGCTTACCGGGTCGCCGGAACGGAAAAGGCCTATGAACTGCATATCCGCCGTAAGGGACAAGGCAGGCAACAGGCTGTGCCAGAATCCTATGCGCGGCACAAATGGAATGTCGTCGGTTCCCAGGCGCGCCGGCAGCACGTTGGCCAGCGAAAGCGCCCAGTGGTGGTCCTCGGCGGCATAATAGACAAGCCCCATGTCCAGGCTTGCCGTTTTTTCGCTTAGTGTGGCGATTTCCTGTGTAATGAATTTCGCGGAGACGCCCGCGCGTAGATTGCCCGGCAGCTTCCGTCCATAGCCTGCCAGAAGTGCGGTTTCCTGTGCTGAAAACGATCCCGTGATTTCGCCAAGTTCATTGGTTTTTTCAGCCTCGCCGGATGTCAGCCGCACGATTGATATGCCCATGGAATTAACATCGTCGAACGGGTAACCGTAGCTGAATGATATAAACTGTCCCTCCGAGAACAGCGGCGCCATGGTAACGCTCATCTCCTGCCACCACAAGCTTGCAAGTCCGGCCGGATTAACGTAGAGGGAGCTTGCCTGGCCATCGAGCGCCGCCTGTGCCAGTCCCATTCCAAGCCCGCGCGCGCCGCCGCTGAAGGTTGTCAAAAACTCAGCCGCGTAACCTGCGTCCGGGTTTGACAACCAGGCAAACGAGGGCGAAACTGCCATGAACAACATAAAAAAAAGAAGAATTATAAACTTCATTTTCCGAGTATTTCATCAACCTTTTCCAGCAGCGCCGACACGGGAAACGGTTTTTCCAGGTAGGCGGCCACGCTGAGTTCTTCGCGCAGTTTCAACAATTCCTTTATGTGTCCCCTGCCTGTAATCACGATAACCGGTATATTCGCCGTTTCGGGGTTTTCCTTTAATCGCAGGTTCACGGAATAACCGTCCAGTCGCGGCATCATGATGTCGAGGAGTATGGCATCCGGTTTGTACGCGGATGTTTTTTCCAGCGCCTCGATGCCGTCGTATGCTTCTATGACTTCATAACCTTTTTTCTCCAGCGCGACTTTCAAAATATAAACTATATCGCGTTCATCGTCAACCAGCAGAATTTTTTTTGCCATGCAAAGTCTCCTTGCCGAAGAATCGCTACTTTACGATGCCAATCTTGCGTATCCTTTTTTCTCCGGCGCCGGTTATCTCAAACAGGTACATGCCGTTGGAGCATACATTGCCGCCGCCGTTGCGGCCGTCCCAGCGGATCTCGTTAGTGTAGCCGGTAGCTTGTCCTTTTGCGCCTTCCGATCCTGCGCTGTAATTACGCTCCCATACAAGATCTCCCAGCAGCGTATATATGCGCGCAGTCGTGTCGGCATTTTCTGTAAGCACGTAGCGTATGCGGGTTTCCTGTCTGCCTGCCGCAAACGGGTTCGGGTAGTTTGTTATGCCGGAAATCCGCGAGGCCGGGGCAAGAGCTGCAAGCATTGTTAAAACGCCCAGGCGATTAGAAGAGTTTGTTATCGAACGCGCCTGCCTGTCTATCGCAGGTAAATCCGGCGCCGCTTCCCATTTCTGGCTGCCGTCGTTTAGAAAACCGCAGCGCAGGTTGTTTACGGGTACAAGAGAGCCGTCATAGTAGCCGTTCCCGTCGGCATCGTCATAGCGGTATTTAACGGTTATGGCCGGGGATGCAACCTCGATCTCCCTGTCGCTTGAGTCGCATACGCTTATGCGGTATGCTTTTTCATTTAATATTTTCAGGTGCGGGTCAGCCACCGTGTCATCGTTTGCGGCCTGCAAGGCGCATTCGGTTGCGGCCGTAACCTCGGTAATTTTGATGTAGCCGTCGGCCGGCAGGCCGGAAATAAACCATGCCTGCACTTTGCCGTCAATGCTGCTTGTCCTGGAACGGCGAAGTATAAAGGTTCGCCCGGGCTGGTTGCAAACAGTGGCGAGGCGCAGGGAATCGGTTGCGGTAACCTTCCAGAAGTATGTGGCCTCTTCAGACAGTGAGGATGGGTTAAGACGGAAGCTGTTAGAGGCTATGCCGGCGGTTGCCGTGCCGGGAATAAAGTCGGCGGATGTGCTTAACGTCAGTGTATATGAGACGGAATCCTCCGGATTGGGGTCCCCGTTATTTTCCCACGAAAAATCAAGGTTGAGATGGGAGAGGATGGCGGAGTCCTCCGGGTATAACAGTGAAAATGCCCGCGGCGGCAGGTTGTTGTTGCTTATTCCGAAATCCGAATCGCTGGAATCATCCGCCGTCAATCCCCCGTCGTCCGTTGCCGTAATTTTTACACGATAGTGCGGCCCGTTTGAAAGAGAGACTGTTGAAAGATTGTAGAATGTGGCGGAAACGGGAATGACGGTAAAATACGTCGCTCCGCCGTCGGAAGAAATCGCGATCGAAAACGTGTGCGCGTCGGTGTGATTGTTATCGCTCGTGCGCCACAATAATCCGGTTGTACCTGATAGAAGTTCCCCTCCGTTCGGGAAAAGCACGGTTACGGACGGCGCTTCATTGGGGTTCGATATCGTGAGGGTTCCGGCCGTAACGCTTTCACCGGTAAGCCCGCGCGTGTCCGTGGCTATTATTTTTATGAGGTGCATATCCCCGTTGCAGGTATAGCGCGTGTCCCATAGATACGAGGTAGTTCCGGCGGAAAGCCCCGCCGCTGCGCCGATAGAAAAACTCACTCCGTTATCGCTTGATGCGTATATTGAGAAGGTTCGCCCGTCCCCGGGATTTGGATCTTCGGATGTCCATGTTATCCACTGGTTTCCCGCCCAGTTTTCCCCGCCCAAAGGCGCGGTAAGCGTAACACGGGGCGCGGCATTGGTGAATGCGAATTGCGACGATGTTGAAAGCATTGACCGGTTCCCGGCACGGTCGGTTATCTTTACGGCCGCGTAATATGTGGTTGCGCCGTCAAGCCCGGTAACCATGCGTGTTTCCGGGTAACCCGGCGGCGAGTCGTTTATGGCGCCCTGCCCCGCGACCGGCAGCAGGTTGTATATCGTATCATTGTCAATAGGGTATGTTGCGCAGCGCACCTGGTAACTGCCGTTAACAATATTCCCTGAGAAATTGTTGTCGCCCGGCGATGACCAGGATAGTTTTATCTGCCCGTTGCCGGAGCCGATTTCAGCCGCGAGGTTTGTTATAGCCGCGGGGGCGACGGTGTCAACATACAGGGCATAGGAGCCGCTCCAGCCGCCAAAGACAGTTCCGTCGAACGCCCGAACACGCCAGCGGTACCACTTATCGTGCGCAAGCGAAACGGTGGAAACCCATACGGCGACGGGAATGCCGGAACTGCTGAATACCGGGAAACTGTTGTTGTCTTCAACAACCGCTATGGTGTACGTCAGCGGATCGCCGCTGTCCGGGTCGGTGGCGGGATTCCAGTAAAACGCCGGTTTGGACTGGTTTGTCGTTGCCCCGTGCAGCGGCGAGCTTAACGTTACGGTTGCAGGGGTAATATTGTAGGTAACGGTTACCCCGTCAAGAAGCGGGGTTTTTGGAATATTACCAGTTGCATCGAACATCGCGCGGTATTTTATGTAACGATGATTGTCAAGAACCTGGGAAAGTTCCCGGATATCGTAAATCGCGGCTCCGCTGAACCACGCGGTTGTGCTTACGCCTGGGCCGTAGAACTCGCTCCAGGATTGTTGATCGTCCGATGCGGCAAACTGGAAACTGATATTTAATCCCGCTTCCTGTATCTGCGTCTCAACCTGCAACCTTGTCCATTGCAGCGATGAACTGTAATAGGATGGTTCCAAATAGTTGGATGTGAATACGCCCGACGAACGGTAGGAGAAGTAACGTGTGTCCTGATAATCCTCGGATGCATCCTGCCCGCCGAAAAGCAGCGCCTTGCTGAGCGTAGGAACATATACAAGGCAATGCCCGCTGCGCGCCGGCGGGGAACTGAGCGCGGTTACATTACTGCTATTCCAGTTATTGGTTTGTGTGTAATAGTACCACATGTCGTCCCTGTATACGAGGGATTCGCCCAGTCCGCTGTGTACGACAAAACGCTCGTTTAGAGTATCATAAAACATTGCGGCATCCTGCCGCACGCCCGGGGCAACGCCTGAGGGATTCTGGTTAGTCCACACATTATCCCTGCTGTTATATGACCAGATTTCATTTAGCAGATTAGTGCCGTTATGGCCGCCGAAAAGGTAGACGTTGCCGTTACTGTTTGATGCCATGCAGGTTTTATCCCGCGCCGAAGGATGTGTGGCCGGGTGGCAAAGCGTCCAGCTTGATTGGTAAATATCGGAATTATTTATGTTGAACACCCACGTATCCGAAAGCGGCGCGGTATTGTCGTTGCCGCCGAAAAGCACAACGGCGTTGGCTCCTTGAGCGCGTTCCATGGCAAATAGGGCGCGTGCGCAAGGCGCGGTGGAGAGTGTTGTCAGTTCATGCCAGGAATTATCGGCAGAATCGAATATCCACGTGTCGTTTAAAACAGTAGTCCCGTCGTGGCCGCCGAAGAGAAGCAGCCTTGTATTATCCAGCGCAACCATGCGGTGGCCGTAGCGGTTATCGGGACGTGTTGCCGCGGTTACCGGGCTCCATGTTCTTGTATTTACGTCGAATTGTTGAGTGTCTCCCAGGGGGGCGAGGGAAGGGCTGCTGCCGCCGAAAAGAATTGCGGAATTATTTGCGGGCACGTATGCCATGGCAGCCAGAAAGCGTTTATCCGGCGGCGTTGTCAGAAGCGACATGTCGTTACTCCACTGGAATTCCAGCTCAAGCCTTGCGGCATCACCTTCTCCGCGCACCTGGACCCGGTCCCTGATTGCCGAGCTTGAATTGAAGTTTGACGATGTTCCCTGTGTTATAATTGTAGCTATGAGATTTAAATGCAATGAGGTTAATGAAAGGAAAGTAATCAGGGTGATTTGCGCGGTTAGATAAAGTTTTCTCATGGCCGTGTGGTTCGTGTCTCTTTAGCGTTTTGAAGTTGTCGTCGTCATTGCGAGCCCAAAGGGCGCGGCAATCTCGCTTTTCATCAGAAGCAACGTCGAGATTGCTTCGCTCTCGCTCGCAATGACCTCAAACTGCTAAAGAGACTCTGTGGCTCTTAACCCGTAGGACGCAAGTTACTCCAGCAGCTTTCCCATGATCGCCTGGCGGAGGTATTTGAGGTCGAATGGCTTGAATATACAGTCGAATGCGCCGAGGCGGAAGGCTTCCACGACTTTTTCCGCATCTCGGTATGCTGTTATCATGATAACCGGAAGATGCGGCGCGCCCTTGTGGACCTCGCGCAAAGTTTCTATTCCGTTCATGTTTGGCATTGCCATGTCCAGCAGAAGCATGTCAATATTATGCTCTTTGAGTTTCTCAATAGCCTGTTGTCCGCTTTTTGCCGTCAGCACCTTGAAGCCCTCGTTGCTTAGGAATTCACCCAGGACAAGCAGTATGTCCGGCTCATCGTCAACGATCATGATGCTGCTTTTTTTGGCATTTACCATCATTAACTCCTTTCGCTTATTCTGTCGCTTCGCCGGCGAAGCGCACCGGCAATGTTATTAGAAACGTTGACCCTTTTCCAGGTTCGGATTCAACCGCGACGCTGCCCGCGTGTTTTTCAATGATTGATTTGACGATCGCCAACCCAAGCCCGAAGCCCGGGTGGGACCGGCCTACCGAGCCGTCAACCTGGTAAAACTTCTCAAATACTCTTGATTGTTTGTCCTTCGGTATGCCGATACCATTGTCGTAGACTGTTATAAGTGCATCCTGGCCGCCGGTATATTTGCAGCTGATCTTTATTGTGCCTTTTTCCGGAGTAAATTTCAGAGAATTGGCGACGAGGTTTGCCAATACCTGCTTTATTCGTTCGCGGTCAGCCGTCAACTCCATGTTTTCATCGGCGCAGTCGCCGGAAAGTAAAATTTCCTTTTCCCTGGCTTTGATTTCGAAATCTTCTACGATTTCATCTACAAGCTGTTTTAGCTTAAAAAGGGCAGGCGTTATTTTAAGGCGTTGCGTTTCGATACGCGAAAAATCCAGCAGGTCATTTACAAGAAACTGCATCCTGTCGGTGTTTCGCTTTATCAGGTCGAGAAACATTCTCCCCTTCTCGTTGGCAAACGTCGTAGACAGGTAAGTATACAACAGTTCCACCGCGCCGCTTATAGCCATCAGGGGGGTGCGGATTTCATGCGAAACGTTGGCCATGAATTCAGTTTTCAGTTCATCGAGCTGGTGTTGCGCCTCGTAATGCTGCAGGGCCGCAATGATAAATGTGGCATGAAGCGCAAAAACTTTTAACGAGTCAAGGTCATGAGTCGTAAACTGGTAGTTGGTCCCCTCGCTAAAGCGGTTAAGGCACATTACGCCCAGCAGCGTTTCCTGGTGAATCAGCGGGCATACCATTGAAGAAAGAATTTCAGTTCTTGGCGCTATCGTTTCAAATTGCGGCAGTGAATCAATCTTATCCTGTATAAGCAGCGGCTGGCGTTTTTCAGCCACCCAGCCTATCACCCTTTCACCGAATTTAATGTCCTTTTCAAGAGTGTGCTCAATACCGTAATAGGCCATGGGCGTAAGCCCGTCTTTTCCCCTGATAATCATAAATATCGAGCCAGAATCGGCATGCAGCGTAGTTACTGTTCGTTCCAGTATAAGCTGCAAAAGCTCTTTTTCTGAACGCGTTTTGGTTATATCCTGGGACAGCCGGTAGAGATTGGTGGTTTCCCTGAATACGTTTTCCTGTCTCCTGAGCATACTGTAATCCAGGCACTTTCTTACCGTGGCCAGCATATCGTTTAAATTGAAGGGTTTTAAGATGTAGTCGTAAGCGCCGTTTTTTATGGCTTCGATGGCGGATTCTATCGTAGCTTCTCCGGTCATGATGATGACCTCTGTGGCGGGATGCAACCGTTTTATTTCTTTTAGAAGCGTGATTCCGCTGAAATTCGGCATTTTAAGGTCGGTAAGAGCTATATCGAAGGTTTCATGGGAAAGCAGTTTTATCGCTTCTTCCGCGGAATCCATTACCGTAACCGCATAATTATCCTGTTGCAGTATGCGCTGCAATAGTTTCAGGATAGTCGTTTCGTCGTCAACAACCAGTATTTTTTCCATGTTTTAGGATTTTATCGGTTACAAACGGTGATTGCATAAGGTAAGAGTATGGAGGTATTAAAAAAAGAGCGCCCCCGCGGGGGGGGACGGGGGCGCTGGGGGATTCGCAGATATGGCTAAAACAGAAAAAATTGTTTCCCTCCCCTTTAATAATAACCGGAAATGCAGGCATGGCCTCAAAAAATATATTTCCGATTATCAACCCTGTAATTGCCATATTATTATAACAAATGCCCTATTTAGTGTCAAGATTTTTCGGACAGGTTATTTGTGGCAGGCTTGTCACTTCTGTGTTCCCTGTTGTTTATGCTTTTCCATCAATTCTTCGTATTCATGCTTCAATTCCTCCATGCGCGATTTATCCCTGAGCCATGCTTCCTCTTTTATTATAAGTTTTTCCTTTAGCGTTAAAGCTTCTTCTTCCAGCGTTGCAATACGTTCTTCCAGCGATTTTAGCTGTGAAGCATGTTTTCTTTTTAGATCGTTTATCTGTTCCTGCCCCCTCATAAATTTTGCCAGTGATGCAGCGGCGTCATCGCGGAAGGAACGCACTTTCTCGGCTATGGCATCCCATTTTTTTCTCTCGGCAAGATTGAGTTTATCCATGCCGGCGGCCGCTGCCCGTAATTGCTCGATCCCCGTGTTGCGTTCATCTTCGAGGCGTTTCTGAATCAATTTAAGCTGTTCTTCAAGTTCTTGCGTTACTTCCTTCAGATTGAGAATTTCCTGTTCCCTGGCGGCAAGGATAGCGTTCCACTGTTGTTTTTCTCGCTCATGCTGCGCGCGCGCCAGGCGCAGCGTTTCCGAGGCGATTTCTTTCTCCGTCTGAAAAAGATCGCGCACAATTTCGTCAGGCGATCCGCCCTGCATGTCAGAAAAATGTTTTTGGTCTGCCATGATAGCCTTCATTGAATATTGGCGGTTTTTTTGCCGGTGGCGATATCTATTTCGATACGCCTGTTTTGCGCGCGGTTCTCTTCGGTGTCGTTGGGCAGAATCGGGCGGAACTCGCCGTAGCCGGCAGCGGCCAGGCGCCCGGGGGCAAGCCCCTCCTCTTCCACAAGATATTTTACCACTTCCATGGCGCGGGCAACGGAAAGCTCCCAGTTTGACCTGAACCTGCCTGTTCCGCTGAGCGGCACGTTATCGGTATGGCCTTCAACCACGATTTCATTGTCAGTGGCTTTAAGTATAATCTGCGCCATGTCGCGCAGCAACTCCCTGGACTCGTTTTTTAACCGGTATTTCCCGGGGTCGAACAGTACCGGGTTTGCGAAGACGATTTTTATATGTTCCGTGTTGCTATTTACGGTTACCATGTTGTTTAATTTAAGTTTTTCGATCATTTCGTCGAGCTTTGAAACCATCTGCCCGGTGCGTTCCTGTTCTATCATCCTTTCCACAAGTTCCGTGTCAATCTTGCCGCCCATTTCCTGTTGTATGTTTGTTACTATCCTCTTGAAGCGATCATCGGATTTATACGAATAAGCAAATGCGTACATCAATAGAAAGAAGATCATCAGCACCGACATAAAATCGGCGTATGGTACGATCCATAAATCCGAAGTGTCGGTTTTATGGTCGGAGCTTCCCAGTTTAAGCAGATCGTTCCAGTCGGAGTTTTGTTGATTCATTTTAATTTGATGATGTTAATCTCTATTCTCCGGTTGCCTGCGCGGCCTTCGGGTGTGCTGTTGTCGAGTACGGGGCGGAATTCGCCGTATCCCAGCGCCGACAACCGCCTTGGGTCTATCCGTTCCTTATCAATAAGATATTGTATTACGCTAAAAGAGCGCGCGGATGATAATTCCCAGTTGGAATCGAATGTGCCGCCGGAGACGGGTATGCTGTCGGTATGCCCCTCGACTACAACGCGGTTCTGCGTATCACGGATAAGCCCGGAAATTTCCCGCAGCGCGGAAATGGCTTCCGGTTTGAGATTTGACTTGCCGGAGTCGAATAGCACGGGGCTTGGCAGTACTATCTTGATTCTCTCTTCATTGACCTGAACGTTTGAAAAAAGCTGCTTTGCACTTCTTTCGATGTTTGCCTGCTCGTCCATTTCCTGCTGGCGCTTTTTTTCAAGGCCTTTTTCGGTTTCGAGTATCTCGTTTTTCCTGCCGCCGAACGTTTCGGCAAAAGACGATGCCGCGATCAGCCGGTCTTTATCGTCAAGCCAGGTGAGGCAGTATAACATAAGGAAGAAGATCATCAGGTTGGTAACCATGTCCGTATAGATGATCATCCACAGTTTTGTTTCCTTATTGTTATCGCCCTCGGAATTGTTCCTTTCCTCCAGCGTTGAATATTCCAGGTCGTCCATGATTTTATTGTTCGGATGGCGTTTTCCTGCTGCGCACGTTTGCCGCCATGAAAGCCTGCAATTTCCGGTTGACTATGATAGGTATATCTCCCTTTTGTATGGCAAGTATTCCCTCGATGATGACTTCTTTAATCAGGAGTTCTTCCTCGGTATGCGCGTCGAGCTTGTTTGCCATGGGAAGAAATATGAAGTTTGCCGCCGAAATGCCGTAGAATGTTCCCGTAACAGCTATGGCCATCGAGGATCCCAGGCTTTTAGGGTCGCTGATGCTTTTAAGAACCTGTACTACGCCAAGAAGCGTTGCCAGGAGTCCGAAAATCGGCGAGAACGTTCCCATTGAGCGTATGATGCTGCTTACCTGGTGATGGCGCTTGCGTATGAAAATTATTTCCTTCAGCAGGTTCTCCCGCACGATCGTTGCGTCAAGTCCGTCAATGAGCATCATGACGCCGTCGGAAAGGAAGCGGTCTCTCAGCTTCGGAATCTCCTCCTGGAGCGCGAAAATGCCGTCGCGCTTGGCTTTCTCGGCGAGGGTTACCATGGTTGTAATAACGTAAGCAGGTTTTAATGTCCTGCGCGCGAAAATCACGTGCGATATTGCGGACGGCAGTCGGAGTATTATGTTCATAGGCGTTGAAATGAGCATGGATGCGAAAGTTCCCCCGAACACCAGCACAAAGGCGTCGCGGTGCCATAGCAGGTGCGCCGTTCCTCCCCAGAACATAACTATGTATACGGCGCCGAATCCGATTGCAAGCCCGAGTAGCGTCATTATGTCAAGCATGAGAATATTTCTCCTTGAGATAAGTGTGTCTCTTTAGCAGTTTGAGGTCATTGCGAGCGAGAGCGAAGCAATCTCGACATTGCTTCTGATGAAAAGCGAGATTGCCGCGCCCTTTGGGCTCGCAATGACGACAACTTCAAAACGCTAAAGAGATACAGGTAAGTTATGGTAATAGTAACTATAACGGAATTTCAGGACTTTTCAAGGACTTTTGAAGTTTGATTTAGCGGAGTATGTTACGCAAGGGGTGTGATGATTTTAAGGCTTTTTGGCGGGCATCTTCAAATTCCGATTTTTTCCTTGTTTTGCCATTCGGAAGCAGCGCTATCTTTTCATCGTCTTTCTTTTCTCTTTTGAGCGTATAGCGCGGGTGCAGGCTGCGGCGGATTCCAAGCGTTGTCGTTTCTTTAAAAATAATGTCAATCAGTTCCTTCTCCTGCTGCGCCGCGCAAAGTACGGACAAAACTATGCCGGGACGCCCCTTTTTCATCAATACCTGGGTCAGCCATACGTCTTTTGCCGCAGCCG
>Ga0156410_1038_pt1 | contig 42591 bp, 32 predicted proteins | sample RifOxyA2_FD_108053 | JGI IMG/M metagenome (GOLD analysis project Ga0156410, IMG submission 108053) | Elusimicrobia bacterium RIFOXYA2_FULL_50_26 | reverse complement strand
CGCTGCCGCATATTCCGCTTGCCATAACCTTAACAAGAATCTCACCCCGCCCTGCCACAGGCCTGGGGCGCTCCTCGACGCGCACATCGCTATTCTTGTAATATACCGCCACGCGCATATTCATTATTTTTTTGCCTCGTTGAATATCTCAAAGGCTTCTTTGGATGATTTCTTTTCGTGTACGATAGCCCACAAGGCTTTGGCCACGGCAACGGGGTGCGGATTCTGCCATATATTTCTGCCAAGATTTATGCCGATGGCGCCATTTTGCATACCATCGTAGACAAAATCGAATACCTCTTTTTCCGTGTCGCATTTAGGGCCGCCGGCCATAACCACCGGCACGGGGCAGCCGCGCACAACCTTATCAAAATCCTTCTGGCACCAATAGGTCTTAACTACACGCGCCCCCAGCTCCGCCGCGATGCGGCAGGCAAGCGCAAGGTAGCGCGGCTCCATTTTGCCGATCTCTTTTCCGACGGCCGTAACGGCCATGACTGGAATCCCGTAGCGCTCGCACTCGTTGACAAGGCCGGAGAGGTTCATAAGCGTCTCATGCTCGTAGTCGCTGCCTACGAAAATGGAAACGCCGACGGCCGCCGCGTTGAGGCGCAGAATCTCCTCGATAGAGGTTGAGATGCCCTCGTGCGCCAGATCTTTTCCAACCATGCTCGTGCCGCCGGAAACCCTTAAGATAACAGGTTTATCAACGGATGCGTCTATGCAGGAACGAACAACGCCGCGCGTGGCGAACAATGCATCGCAGTATTTAAGCAGGGGAACGATGGTTTTGCCGGGTTCTTCGAGGCAATTGGTCGGCCCCTGGAAATAACCATGGTCAATCGGCATAAAAAAACAATGGCCGTCTTTTGCTATCAATTTAGACAAACGGTTCTTCATTCCCCAATCCATGTCAGCCTCCGTAAGTTTATTTGTGTCTCTTTAGCATTTTGAGGTCATTGCGAGCGAAAGCGAAGCAATCTCGAAGTTGCTTCTGATGAAAAGCGAGATTGCCGCGCCCTTTGGGCTCGCAATGACGACGACAACTTCAAAATGCTAAAGAAACAGGTTTATTTTTTTCTTTTTTCTTCGGCCCACGATTTTCTAATATAAACAGGCGTTACAGACGAGAAATTTGCGCCGGCTCGGCTGCCTGCAAGCAGCGCAAGCACGCCGGCTCGCGGAAAATGCGCAAGCGGCGCGGGCGCGACAAGCTTTCCCGAAAGCTCTTTTTTGAGCAAATCATGATACGCGATGGCGGCGGTCCCGGCCACGAGGACGGGGCGCGCGCTTTTTTTAAGCCTTGCGCACAACTGTTCAACGCTTATAATGCCGATTTTCCCGCTTTTGGACATGACAAACACTTCATTGCGCAATGCGTCTATGGCAGGATATACCAGAGCGCCGGCGCACGCGGCCCCGGCCGCCAATATTTCCAGGGTCGAAACACCTGCCAAAGGAAGCCCGAGAGCCTGGGACATTGTGCGCGCACATACCATGCCCACGCGTATTCCCGTAAAACTTCCAGGCCCCGTGGAAACTGCAATTTTTTCTATATCGCCGGGCTGCCATTGCGCCTGCCCCAGCAGCCATTCAACATGGGGAAGCAGTTTTTCAGAATGTGCCAACCCGCCATGCCAAAACGTTTCGGCGATAACGGCGCCTCTTTCCGCCAGCGCCACGCTAAAACACGTCCCCGAAGTTTCAATCGCCAATATTTTCATTTTATTTCAATGACACGCTCGTTGTCGCTTTTCCATTTCATGCGTATTTCCCAGGATGGGCGGCGGCCGGCGCGGCGCAAAAGGCACGGCCACTCGATAAGCATAATGCCCGCCGCATAGCGGTAATCGTCAAGCCCGAGCATGGATATATCGTCCCCGTGCAGGCGGTACAAATCAACATGGAACAATGGCACGCTTTCTTTTGCGCGGTACTCGTTAATAAGGATGAAACTTGAACTGCGCACGGCGCCCCTGACGCCCATGCCGCGGGCTATTCCCTGCACAAGCGTAGTCTTGCCGCTGCCGACTTCACCTTCTATAAATACGGTATCGCCCGCTTTCAGCCGCCCGGCAAATGCTTTGCCAAGGGCGCGGGTCTGCGCCGCGGAACGGGAGACAACAATACCCCGGTTAACCGCGCCCGAAGTGTTCGAACCCTTTTGTGGCGATATTTTGTTTTTTGCCATTGAGGAAGTACTCTATCTTTTTTTCGCCGGCGATAACGCCTACGGCGGTAAGGGAAGGTATGCGTTTTTTTAAAAGGCCGAACTTGCCGGCGCGCACGGTGCAAACCAGCTCGTAATCCTCGCCGCCGGCAAGCGCCATGCGGTACGGGGCGATTTTTCCATCGGCTGCAACCCGCCGCCATGCGCGCGAGAGAGGTATTTTATCAAGGTCAATGCGCGCGCCGGCGCCGCTTGCCTGTGCGATAAAGCCGACGGACGCCGCAAGACCGTCTGAAGAATCTATCAGAGCCGTTGCCGCCCCCGAACGCGCCAGCGCCGCCGCTTCGGCAAACCGCGGCTCCGGTAAAAGATGTTTGCGGATAAGATAGCGTCCGTCCGGGGAATCGCCCTTGCCGCCTTTTTGCAGAAGATGCAAACCGGCGCCGGAATCGCCGAATGTGCCGGTTACCGCCACCAGGTCGCCGGGACGCGCGCCGGAACGCGTCAAAATATATTTTTTTTTCGCCGCGCCAAGCATGGTAACGGAGATGATTATCCCGCGTAACGACGATACCGTATCGCCGCCGGCAAGCGAAAAACAGTAACGCTTGCAGCAACGGTTCATGCCACGGTACAACCTTTTTACAAAATCCACGTCCGTACCGGCGGGAAGCGCAAGCCCTACCAGGGCGTATAACGGCGCACACCCGCCCATTGCCGCAAGGTCGCTTGCGTTCACCGCCATTGATTTATATCCTATCTCTTCAGGGCTTGCCCAATCGCGGCGGAAATGTATATCCTCAACCAGCAAATCCTTTGTCCCGACAATCGCAAAACCTGGCGACACTTCCGCGGCAAAAGCGTCGTCCCCCGGGCCGACGACGAGGCGCGCGCGCCTTTCAACGCACCGCCCGCCGACACCGGCGGCCGGTGTAATCGCCTTAAGTATCCGCTCGACTAAATTAAATTCGCCTATATCCCGGACTTCCAAGCGTTAATCTTCCTTTTTTTCTTCCGGTTTTGATGAGCTGTCATCCTTTGGTTCCATCGAATCCATCACGCTGGTCGCGCCGGCCACCACGGCTATCAAGCCGCCGATCATAATCATAATCGGCACAAACCCCTTGAATACCGCGATAAAATCCGGCCACCAGGCCAATAATCCGAGAAGCCCCAGAACCATAAACACAAGGCCGACAATAATAGCAAGCATTATTCCTCCTATTTACCGAGTAAATACGATACGGCGATCTCTTCCAAAACGGCGGCGCCTTTTGCGAGGGCGCGTTCATCCACGTCGAACAGTTCACTATGCCATGGATGAGGCACGCTAAGGCGCGCGCCCATGAATATGAAGCACCCCGGCACGTACCGGAGGTACTCCGAGAAATCCTCGCCGCCCATTGACGGCTTTTCAATTTCCACTATATTTTTTTTGCCCAGCGCTGCGCTGCCGGCGCGCCGGCACAGTGAAAGAACTTTTGCCGAGTTCTCAAGCGGGCGCCCCAGCGACTCATACTCGAAGCTGTAACCTGCGCCGTAAGCCTTTACAATCATCGCCACGTGCCGGCGCATTATGCGCTCGATGTCGCGGCGCATTTTATTATTAAGCGCGCGCACCGTTCCGGTTATTGTAACACTGCCGGCCAGAACATTGAACGCTTCCCCGCCCTGTATGGTCCCGACGGTAACTACCGCCGGATCAACCGGGTCAATCTGCCTGGCAACCACGGACTGCAACGATTGTATAACCTGCGCCGCGATCACTATGGAATCTTTCCCCAGGTGCGGATAAGCGCCGTGGCTGCGCGCGCCGGCAATCTTTATGGTAAAACGGTCAACCGCCGCCATCATCGCGCCGGCTTTTACGCCGAGGGTTCCGGTTTTAAGCCACGGATTTACGTGGATGCCCACTATACAGTCCGGCACGGGATTCTTTAACACGCCCGCGCGAATCATGCCCAGCGCCCCGCCGGCCGCTTCCTCGTTCGGCTGGAAAATACATTTCACCGTGCCTGCAAACTCATTTCTCCGGCGCGCCAGCAAGAGCGCCGCGCCGGCAACCATGGCAGTATTGGCGTCATGGCCACAGGCATGCATTACGCCCGCCGTGCGCGAGCTGTAAGGCTTGTTTGTTTTTTCAGCTATCGGCAATGCGTCAATATCGGCGCGTAATGCCATAACACGGGATGAACCGGCACCTTCTTTTGTGCCTGAGATAAGCGCCACCACTCCGGTTTTTGACGGACGACGCGTAACGATCCCTGCCTGCGAGAGAAACTTTTCAATCACGGACGTGGTACGAAACTCCTTGTTGCCAAGCTCCGGATGCCGGTGAATATCGCGCCGCAATTCAATAAGTTTAAGTTCCATTTTTTTATCCATAAATTAACGCACCGTTACCCCGCCAGGCGCCGTGGGAGCCACCGTGTCAGTCTCGTCAAATGCGCCAATATGCGGCGGACTTCCGCGCAGTACGCCGTAGAAATCCCTGTTAACCCCGACCCGGTAGACGCCTGCAATTGATTCTTCGGCTATTTCAGAAGACAAATCTACGCCCGCATTCCTGCACGGGCTTGTTTCCTGCAACCTGTAACCGGCGGCATTCTCCGGAGCCGCGACTACAAAACGGGGATCATTATTAGTCAGCGTGGACGTTTCATTCCACGGGTTGCCGCCATGGATACCGTCGTGAATCAAGTTGCCGTACCAGAGATTGTTGCTGCCAACAAGCCTGACTGCCGTATCCGCAGGGCAGCCGTAAAAGTTATAAAGCGTTACGGAATGATCCGAAGAACCCGAGAGATTGGCTACGACGATATTATTTTTAAACGCAAGCGCCGGATCGCACTGGTCCCACATAAACTCGCACGTCTCGTCGCGGGAATCGAACGTATTATTGTAAAATTTCAGGTTGGCAAGCATTTGATCGGTTACTCCCGCGCCGACGGACATCGTATTTTCGTTCGTGGCGCTGTCTTGCGGCCCGATGATATTGTTATAAAAATAAACGTTTCTTAGAAAATTCGGCGAACCGTCGCCGTTACCGATGGCCATGGGCTGCCTCGTCATGTGGTGCGCGTAATTATTGAAAATATACACGTGGTCTATGGTATCGGCCGCGGTATGCCCGTAAATATCGAATGCCCTGCTGCCGCCGTGTTCAGCGTCAATCATGGTGTTCGGCAACGGGCCGAATTCGTTGTAGCCATAGTAAACGTAATCGGTAATGCCGTAACCGTTAAGATAAATCGGATAATGACGGTAATGGCTGGGAGCCGACCCGGGACCCAAATCATGCACCCAGTTGCCAAGCCAGTACAAATGGCCGGACGTTTTGCCGCCCGTGCCGGTGTTGCCGCCGCCGGCGCACATGTTCCAGCCCTGCGCCTGCCATTCGCCGTAACTGGAAACGTCCATGCCGGCGAACCTGACGTTATTCGCGCTTGAATCCATGCTCATGGTCCAACCGAAATCATAAAAATACCATTTCAATTTTGAGAAATTCCAATAGCTTATATCCGACCACTGCATTTCCACGTTCTTGGAAAAATTATCTGCCGCATCCGGAGTACCTGTGTTCGGGGCATACCATTCGGCAACTTCTCCCGGGTATGATACCACGCTTACGGAACGCCCTTCGATCCCGTTTTCGAACCTGTTGCCGCGCATCTGCATATGCGCCCTTGCGTATAATCCGTCGTTGTCGACAGTCTCATAAACGCTTGTTCCTCTGAAATAAGCAATATCGCCGGCCGCGGCATTTGCACGAAACCAGCCGGGGGTCTTCTTAGGCCCGTTGCCCGCCCCGGCAACAGCGGAATACAATCCATCGTACGATGAATCATTGCCATTGGTATTATCGAAAAAATATATCTTGCTTGAAGCCAGCGCCCTTGTATGGAACTTTAACTGATTGGAAGGCACACCATTAACCGTAACCGTGATAGAGGTATTGGGGTATGCGCCGCCCGTTATCATCGACGAATTAAGAAAGAAAGTTATCCTTTGCATCCCGAGCCTGACATCCGGGTTCGCGGTCGCCCCCCATTCAGCGTAATCGCTGCCGTTCATTAGAGCTACGCCGCCCACCGTTACATACGAGGATCCTCTGGCCGAGCCAAAATTTCTTCCCCATATTGAAACGGCCGCGCCTTTTGTGGCGCTTGCCTCCCAGCCGCTGACAGGAGCGTCGGGCATGTCTGAGAACAGAACAAGCGGCGCATCGGCCGCCAGGGAAGATAGAGCCGGCGAGATAACACAAATAGGAAGCATTAAAAAAAATTTATTCATGCTATTTGGCCGCATGGGATGAAACCTCTTTTAGCACATACGGAAGATTTTCTGCAATATCGCCCGCAAGAAGCCCTCTTTGCCCCCTGCAATTTGCCGCCTTATCTCCGGCCAGACCGTGGACGTAAACCCCCGCAGCGGCGGCATTAAACAGGCACGGCTCCTTGACCTGCGCGATCAAACCGCCTATTACGCCTGCAAGAACGTCGCCCGCGCCGCCGGTGGCCATGCCGGGATTCCCGGTAGAGTTAATCAATATTCTGCCGCCATCGGCAACAACCGTGCGATACCCTTTTAAAACACACACTATACCGTTTTCGACGGCAAACCTGCGCGCCACGGCAGGGCGGTCGCTTTGAATCACATCAACGGAGATACCGGTAAGCCGGCTCATCTCGCCGGGATGCGGCGTAACAATTACCTGGGCGGCAGTTCCTTTAAGCGCCGGGATGGCGAACCCATGGTTTTCGCGCAGGCGGCTGAACGCATTTATCGCATCGGCATCCAGAACCACGGGCAGAGTAATATTCTGCAATATGTCTTTGATCAAACCGGTCATCTCGCGGTACAACCCTATACCGGGTCCCACGACAACCGCGGTTATTTGTTTTTCGTCTATACACCTGAAAATATCGGCAAGCGCCGCGGGGCTTATCATCCCGCTCTTCGTTTCGGCAAGCCCGAGTATCATCGCCTCGGGATGCAGCTGCGCGGCAACCACTGCCTGCACGCTTTGAGGCACTGCAACTGTTACAAGCCCCGCCCCTGAACGCAACGCGCCTGCGGCGCATAACACCGCGGCCCCGGTCATTCCTTTTGAACCGGCAATAATGAGCACGCGCCCGTAGTCGCCTTTATTGGAATCTTTCCTGCGCGGCAGTATCAATGAATGGACATGCGCACCAGTCAGTCGTGTGGTTTTCATAATATCAGCGCAACGGCTACCGCGTAGTTTTCGGTATGCGATAGCGACACGTCAATGCCTTTCCGGCGCCGGCCCCGGATTAATATCTGCGGCTTGCCTCCCGGCATGTTTACGACTCCTATGTCCTTCAGGGCCGTGCCGTTTTTACCGAGAGCTTTCCAGACGGCTTCCTTGGCGGCAAACCGTACCGCAAAATGCTGTGCGCAATTTTTTCTGGCGCGGCAATAGGCGATTTCTTCCGGCGTATAAACCTTCGCGAGAAACCGCCTGTTTTTCGCAAGCTTTTTCAAACGTCCCACTTCGACAATGTCAACGCCAATTTTCATATTAAAACCCTGCCCCGCACATTACCCGCAATTTTCTCTCCCCGCAGGGCTTGTCATTATACATAAGTCTGAGATTATCGTCGGTGACTCGTTTCCTCTCCCCTTCGGGGAGAGGATCAAGGTGAGGGGGAACCAAATGTTCTGTTTCCGACGACTTCCCCCTCATCCTGGCCTTCTCCCCGGCGGGGAGAAGGAACTTATGTATAATCGCAAGCCGCGGGGGAGAGGAAAACATGTTTTAAATTTTACTCGACCGTAACCGATTTTGCCAGGTTGCGCGGCTGGTCAACGTCGCAACCGCGCTGCACGGCCATGTGATAAGAAAATAATTGCAACGGGACAACGTTTATTATCGGCGAGAAAAGCTCGTCCACGTGCGGCACGAACACGTGATGGCTCGTTTTGCTTTTTATCGCTTCATCGCCTTCCGTCGCAACCGCGATAATAGTGCCTCCGCGCGCCTGTGCTTCTTCTATATTGCCCAGGATCTTTTCGTAAACCTTGCCGGCCGTCGCAACCACCATGACCGGCATGTCTTCGTCTATCAACGCGATAGGCCCGTGTTTCATCTCGCCCGCGGGATACCCCTCGGCGTGTATGTAAGATATTTCTTTCAGCTTAAGAGCGCCTTCCAGCGCAACGGGATAATTTATATTGCGCCCGAGATAAAGAAAGTCCCTGGCCTGTGAAAACTCTTTTGCCAGGGAACGCATCGTATCACTGGACTTTAGCGCTTCGCTCACCTTGCCGGGAACTTCCCAGAGTTCGCGGATAAGCCGCAGCAGCGTATCCCCGGTAAGAGTGCCGCGCTTGCCAGCCCAGTCGAAAGCAAGAAGATATAGCGCGGTTAACTGTCCGGTGAAAGCCTTGGTCGAGGCAACGCCTATTTCCGGGCCGCAGCGCGTATACAAGGTTGCATCCGCCTCGCGGCTCACCGTGGAACCGATTGCATTGCAGACCGCGATTACAGGGCATTTGCCTTGTTTTGACAGGCGCAGCGCCGCCAGCGTATCCGCCGTTTCGCCGGACTGGGAGATTACGATAGCGACGGCGTTCTTGTCGAGCACAGGCGAACGGTAACGAAATTCCGAAGCTATGTCCACCTCCACCGGTATCCGCGCAAGATTTTCGAACAAAAATTTACCGACCAGACCGGCATGATAAGACGTGCCGCAGGCAACTATATATATTTTTGAAAGCTGGCGCACGGCTTCCGCGGGCAGGGTGGCGCCGTCAAGATTTATCGCGCCGTCTTCCGGCGAGAGCCGGCCGCGGAACGTATCCTGTATGGCCTGGGGCTGCTCGAATATTTCCTTTAACATGAAATGCTTGTAGCCGCCTTTTTCGGCCTGAACCGCATCCCATGCTATGGAATGTTCCTTGCGCACCACGGTTTCACCGCCGCTGTTATATATGACCACCTTATCGGCGCTGATGGCCGCAAGGTCGCCCTCCTCCAGGAACACCATGCGCCGCGTGTAAGGAAGAAGGGCGGGTATGTCGGACGCAAGGAAATTCTCGCCTTCGCCAAGCCCGATTATAAGCGGCGCGTCCCTGCGCGCCACGATTATACGCCCCGGCTCGTCGGCGGCTATTACACCGAGGGCATATGCGCCTCGCACCTGAGCAAGCGCGCCTTGCACAGCCTGCAGGAGATCTCCATTGAAACGCGCCTCCACGAGATGCGCAATAACCTCGGTGTCGGTCTCCGACTTAAATACGTGGCCGGACTGCTGTAATTGTTTTTTAAGCTCCAGGTAATTTTCTATAATCCCGTTATGAACTACCACTATCTTTCCCGTGCAGTCCGTATGTGGATGGGCGTTTTCTTCGCATGGCCTGCCGTGAGTCGCCCACCGCGTATGGCCAATCCCGACGGTGCCGCGCACCGCGTTACTCTCAAGCGCCTTGACAAGAGCGCTCAATTTCCCGACACTGCGACGAAGCTCAATAGCGCGATCCTGCAATACCGCGATGCCGGCGGAATCATAGCCGCGATACTCAAGCCTGCGCAACCCGTCAATAATAATGTCTCCGGCCGGTTTAGAGCCGATATAACCTACAATTCCACACATAAATTTCCCCCTTCCTTATGATTCATTGACTTTCCGTTCATATCTGTCCTCCCCCTCACCTCAATCCTCTCCCCGTCGGGGAGAGGAAGGAATAACTTTAGACCTCAATCCTCTCGCCGTGGGGAGAGGAAGGAATAACTTTAGACCTCAATCCTCTCGCCGTGGGGAGAGGAAAGAATAATCTTGGCCCTCTACCCTATGGGGAGAGGGTGGGGTGAGGGGGTAATAAAACTTTCATCTCGCGCACCGCCTCTTCCAGGCCTGTAAACATTGCGCGCGCAATTATTGAAAAACCGATATTTAATTCATTCATCCCGCCGATGGCGGCCACCGGGTACACGTTGCTATAATCAAGGCCGTGGCCTGCGTTGACGGTAAGTCCCAGATCCAGCGCCATCGCCGCCGATTCCCTGATACGTTCAAGCTCAATGAAACCACTCTTTACAGGCCGCCTCATGCGGCGGTCGAACTCATGCGCGTACGCGCCTGTATGAAGCTCAACGCAATCGGCATTAATTTCGGCCGCGGCGCGCACCTGGCCCGCAACGGGGTCTATGAAAAGACTGACACAAATGCCCGCTTTCTTGAGCGTAGCCACTACTTTTGCCAACTGCGCTTTCCGGCCGTGAACGTCAAGCCCGCCCTCGGTGGTAAGCTCGCGCCGCTTCTCCGGCACAAGGCACACGTCGTCCGGTTTTAAGCGCACCGCTATTTTTATTATTTCATCGGCCGCGGCCATCTCAAGATTCAATTTAGTTTTTACCGTTTTGCGAAGCAACTCGACGTCCCTGTCCTGGATATGGCGCCGGTCCTCGCGCAGGTGTACGGTAATCCCGTCTGCGCCCGCAAGCTCGCAAATCGCCGCCGCGGTTACGGGGTCCGGCTCCCGGCCGCCGCGCGCCTGGCGCACCGTGGCCACATGATCAATGTTTATACCAAGTTTAACCATATATATGTTCTCGCGTGTCGGGTTACCCCCTCACCTCAATCCTCTCCCCGTCGGGGAGAGGAAGGAATAATCTTAACCCTCTACCCTATATAAATTCTCACAAATGGCCGATTTCTTTTTGGGCGGTTTCCGAAATTACGTGCGCCATTTTTGTAATCACTTTTTCGTCGCGGCCTTCGATCATTACCCGCAAAAGGTTTTCGGTGCCGGAGTAGCGCACAAGCACCCTGCCGTCGCCCTCAAGCGTGCCTTGAGCCTCGCTTATGGAACGGCCTGTTTCCGGCAGGGATTCCAGAGGTATCTTTTTGCCTACCCGCGCGTTTATAAGCACCTGCGGGTATTTTTCCATCACGGAAGCAAGCTCCGAGAGGGGCTTGCCGGATTCTTTCATTATGGAAATCATTTGCAGCGCGCTTAATATGCCGTCGCCCGTGGAATGGTACTCTTTAAAGATCACGTGGCCGGACTGCTCGCCCCCCAGCACGGAACCGGATGAAACCATTGCCTCGTAAACATAGCGGTCGCCGACCGGCGTGGTATGAACGGAAACACCGTAACGCTCCATGGAACGCATAAGCCCCAGGTTTGCCATGACCGTCGTTACCAGCGTGTTGTTTACAAGCCGCTGCCTGCCGCGCAAATGCAGCGCCGCGATAGCAAGAAAATAATCGCCGTCGCGCACAACGCCTTTTTCGTCCACGAACATAACCCTGTCGCCGTCGCCGTCGAATGCAATGCCGCAATGCGCGCGCGCGGCCAGGGTTGCTTTCGATAACGCGCCGGGATGCAGCGAGCCGCTATCGCGGTTGATATTTTTGCCGTCCGGGCTGGCATTGATAAGCGTAACGTGCGCGCCCAGCGAACGGAAAACTTCCGGCGCAAGCACGCAAGTCGCGCCGTTAGCGCAATCAAGCACAAGGCGAATGCCATCCATGGTGCCGCCGGTAAATGAACGGGCAAGAAAATCGGAATACCCGTCCGTAAGCAAGCCCGGTTTATCAGCCCCCGCCGCTTCTGCCAAAGGCTGATCTTTACCGGCCTTCATCAGGGCAATTAGCGCCTCTATGCGGCTTTCCACGGCATCGGACAGCTTTGTGCCGTCATGGCCGAAAAATTTTATGCCGTTATCCTGGTATGGATTATGAGACGCGGATATTACTACGCCCGCAAGCACGGGCTGCTGTTTGACAAGGTGAGAGATCCCCGGCGTGGGTATAACGCCGACATCCCAAACGGCGATTCCGCGCGAAGAGAATGCGCGTTCCAACAACCCGGAAATATGCTCCCCGGACTGGCGCGTGTCGCGCCCTATAATAACAGCCCTGTCCGGGGAAATTTCTTTCAGCACTTCCGCCGCGGCGGCGCCGATTGCAAGTATAGTGGCATCATCGAGGGGGTAGCTGCCCGCAACGCCCCGTATTCCGTCAGTACCGAATAATTTCATAGGATTATTGTTTGTACAAATAAAACCATAACGCAAGCGCAAGCGCCACTGCGATGATCTTCTGCTGCCAGTTATTCTTCAGATTTTTATAAAAATTTAAATGCTTTAACAACGGCTGGTGATTTATGACTATGCTTCCCCTTTTTTCTTTTTCCATTTGAAAACCTTTTCAAATAAAACTAAACCCGGCGCAGGATGGCGTTTTCACCGCGCTCGCGGTACAGATCCATAAGCCGGCGGCGCAATTCGTCGGGATCAATGCCGGTTTCAAGCCTGCCTTCACGCGCCAGTGTTACGGCGCCGGATTCCTCCGAAACAACGATTATAATGGCATCCGATATTTCACTTAAGCCCAGCGCGGCGCGGTGGCGCGTACCCAGCACCTTGGATATGCCCTGCTCGTGGCTTAACGGCAGCACGCACCCGGCCGCGATAAGCCGGGCATTCTCGATTATGACCGCGCCGTCATGTATCGGCGAACGCGAATTAAATATTGAAAGCAGCAGCTCCCAGGTAACCTGGGCGTTGACGATGGTGCCGGTTTCTATCTGGCTGCGAAGGCCGGTGTCCTGCTCCAGCACTACAAGCGCGCCTATCTTGCCTTCCTTTAACCGGCGAATCGCCTCTATTATTTCATCAACGAATCCAAGCTCGGACGGGACAAGTATTTTTCCCCACCGGTGGCTGCCCAGTTGCGCAAGCGCGGAGCGTATCTCCGGCTGAAACGCCACCGCAAGTATGATAACCGCGGCCAGCCAGAATCTTTCAAGCAACCAGCTTAACGTGCGCAGGTGCAAAACCTCGCGCGCCAGGAAGGTGAGCGCCACGAGGGTTAAAATGCCAAGCAATATCTGTACCGCGCGCGTTCCTTTTACCAGAAGAATAAGACGATACAGGATATACGATACAATAAAAATATCTACGATATGAACCAGGTAATGAGACCAGAGTGAATAAATAAATTGCATAATTATAACGGCCGTTTAGAAAACCTGTTTATCAATGTGCGTAGATTGCAGCGGCGACGGCCAGCGCCTGGACGGTTTCTTTAACGTCGTGGACACGCAAAACGCACGCGCCGCCTGCATAGGCTGCAAGCGCGCTTGCTATGCTGCCGTCACGGCGCTTATCCGCCGGCGCGCCTGCAAGAATCGCGCCCAGGAACGATTTTCTGGAAGCTCCGACGACTATCGGCCTGCCCGTAACCTTGAATTCCGCCAGCCGCCTGAGTATCGCGCAATTGTGTTCCAGCGTTTTACCGAAGCCGATGCCGGGGTCAACCAGTATTTGTTCGGCGCCTATCCCGTTTTGTCCGGCAAACGCAATCCGTTCGTTTAGGAATTTTATGATGTCTCCGGCCACATCGCGGTAATGCGGCGATTTCTGCATCGTGCGCGGCGTGCCCTGCATGTGCATTATGATTGTTCCGGCCTTGTAACGATTAACTACCCGCGCCATAGCTCCGTTACCATGGCGAAGCCCCGTAATATCGTTGACTATGCATGCGCCGGCGTCAAGCGCGGCGCGCGCCACATCCGGCTTGTACGTATCCACGGAAACAAGCGCTTTCGCGCGGCGCGTTATGGCCGAGATAACCGGCACTATTCGCCGTATTTCCTCTTTCGGGGAAACAGGCCGGGCGCCCGGGCGCGTTGACTCGCCGCCCACGTCAATGAAATCCGCGCCCTGCTCAAGCATGGAGAAAGCATGTTCAACGGCGCGCTTTGGATCGTCAAACTTTCCGCCATCAGAAAAAGAATCGGGCGTTACATTGAGTATGCCCATCACAAGCGGCCGGCTTCCCATCGCAAGTTTTCTGCTGCCGCAGCAAAAAGAAAAGTTAACGGATTCGTAATTACAAAGAGTGCGGACAACAGCCGCCGCCGTGAGTTTAAGCCCGAATGGCTGGCGTGAAAGTTTATCAGTCAGAAGCCCCAGTTGCCGGAGAGTACCGAAAACGGCGACATCGGAAACAGCCTTTTTGAAAACGCTGACGTCTTTACTTACAGCGGCTTCCCCGCCCAGCGAAAGCATTTCCTGCTTTATAATATTTGCCGCGCGGTTATCTATGGATTCGATGTACACCGCGCGCGCAACAGCTTTGGACGCCATGGCCGCAACCGAACACGGATCCGCGCCTGTGGCGGAAATAAGACGGGCGGCATCCTTAACCGTTGAAACCTGCGCAACACGAACGTTCATAAAATTTTTTGCGGGGCACGCCATATTTGTCAGATTAAAATATGTTAATTCCCCCTCACCTTAATCCTCTCCCCGTCGGGGAGAGGAAAGAATAACTTTACACCTTAATCCTCTCGCCGGGGGGGAGAGGCAAACCGGCGGCTTTTGTATCCTCTCCCCGACGGGGAGAGGGTAGGGTGAGGGGGATGTGTATGTAAAGACACGCGTAACATTATTTTATTAATGACATTGCTTCGGCGCGGGTGCGGGCGTCGCGCAGGAATATGCCGCGCATGGCCGAGGTTACCATTTTCGCGCCCTGCTTTTTAACGCCACGCATGGTCATGCAGAGATGCTCGCATTCAACCACAACCATGGCGCCGTGCGGTTTTGCGACGGACATAATCGTGTCGGCAACCTGCTTTGTAAGCCGCTCCTGCAACTGGAGCCGGTGCGAGAAAAGTTCGACGACACGCACAAGTTTTGAAATGCCGAGGATACGGTCGCTTTTCGGTATGTAAGCGACATGCGCCTTGCCGAAAAACGGCAGAAGGTGATGCTCGCATAGCGAGAAGAGAGGAATGTCCTTTACAAGCACAATCTCCTCGTGGTCCTCTTTTTCGTAATATACCTTCAGGATGTCCTCGGGATTTACATTATGGCCTGAAAGCTGTTCCTCGTAAAAATCCGCAACCCGGCGCGGCGTGGCGCACAGCCCCTCGCGCGCGGGATTTTCCCCCATCGCTTCCAGCATAAGGCGCACGGCTTTTTCCAGTTTTTTCTTATCCATGAGCTTGAGAAGAATCAGCGGCTCCGTCCGGCGAATGCGGCGCGCCGTTGGGAGGAGTTATTTTCAACAGGGCGTCAACCTCTTCGGCGTCCAGCATTTCCTTTTCGAACAACCTCTCGGCAAGCGCCTTTAGCTTGTTCATGTGCTCGCCCAAAAGGCCGTGCGCCCTCGCCCTGGCCTCTTCGACGATGCGCTTGACTTCTTCGTCTATAATCTCGGATGTCTTGTCGGAATAGCGCGGCTCGCGCGTAATGTCGCGCCCCAGGAAAACCTCTTCCTCGGGACGGCGCAAAGACAGCGGGCCTATGCGGTCGCTCATGCCAAGCTCAACAACCATCTTCTGCGCCATCATGGTGGCCTTCGATAAATCATTCTGCGAACCGGTGGTTATCTCGTTAAACACCATTTCCTCGGCGACGCGGCCGCCGAGAAGAACGTCAAGCCGCGCCAGTATCTCCTGCCGGGTGGTAAGGTACCGGTCTTCCATGGGCAATTGAAGAGTATACCCCAGCGCCGGCCCGCGCGGTATAATGGAAACCTTGTGCACCGGATCCGTATCCGGGGTAAACCGCGCCACAAGCGTATGGCCTGCCTCGTGGTAGGCTATTATCTTTTTTTCACGATCGGAAATCATGCGCGATTTTCTCTGCGGTCCCGCGATTACGCGGTCTATGGCTTCTTCCAGGTCATCCATAATCACGGCCTCCCTGGTTTTGCGCGCCGCAAGAAGCGCCGCCTCGTTTACAAGATTGGCTATGTCCGCACCCACAAAACCGGGCGTGCGGCGCGCGATTATACGCAGGTCAACCGACTGCGCCAGCTTTATGCCGCGGGCATGAACTCTTAATATTTCCTCACGCCCCTTTAAGTCGGGAGTTGGGACGGATATGTGGCGGTCAAAACGGCCGGGGCGCAAAAGAGCGGGGTCAAGCACGTCGGGGCGGTTCGTGGCGGCTATCAATATAACGCCTTCTTTTGTGTCGAAGCCGTCCATCTCGACAAGAAGCTGGTTTAAAGTCTGCTCACGCTCGTCATGCCCGCCGCCTATTCCGGCGAAACGGTGCCTGCCAACGGCGTCAATCTCGTCTATGAACAACAGGCACGGCGCGCTGCGCCTGCCCTGCTCGAACAAGTCGCGTACGCGCGAAGCGCCGACGCCGACAAACATTTCCACGAATTCCGAACCGCTCGAAGAAAAGAACGGGACGCCGGCCTCTCCGGCGACGGCCTTGGCAAGCAATGTTTTGCCTGTCCCGGGGGAGCCGTAAACCAGCACACCCTTCGGGATCTTGCCGCCCAGTTTCTGGAATTTGGCCGGATCTTTCAAAAATTCAACTATCTCCTGCAATTCTTCCTTGGCTTCCTCGCAACCGGCTACGTCGGAAAATGTAATGCGCGTCTTCTTTACCGGTTGCAGCTTGGCCTTGCTTCTTCCGAACGACATTACCTGCTTGCCGCCGGTCTGCATCCCTTTGAGCATCCACAACCAGAACACGATAAGGAGAATCATCGGCCCCCAGTTTAGAAGAAGGGGCATCAGCCACCCGCGCTCGAGATGGCCTGAAAACTGGGATACTTTGTATTGTTCCAGCTCTTCGACAAGTTTCGGATCCTGCAAAGGTACCGTCTTAAACTGGATGGCTTTGCCGTCAGGGCCGCGGTACTGGCCGTGAATCATCTCGGGCGCCACGGTTACTTTAATAATCTCGCCCGCGCGAAGGTGCTGTTTAAACTCGGAATACGGCAGTTCCTGTTCCCCGCCGATCTGCCGCACAGACTGCATAAAATACCACAGCAGCATGAACACGGCCGCCCACACGACGATACCCCATATATTTTTATTCTTCATGCCTAAGTACTCCTTGAATCATATATTTCGCGCTTCAGTATTCCTACAAACGGCAGTTCGCGGTAACGCTGGCGGTAGTCAAGCCCGAAACCTACCACGAACTCGTCCGGTATTATAAAACCCGTGTAATTAATATCCACGTGAACCTCCCGCGCGGATACCTTGTCCAGCAGCACGCATGTTCGCAGCGAAGCCACGCCGCGGGAACGGAGATACGACTGTAAAAAATTCAGGGTGTAACCCGTGTCAACAATATCTTCGACGATCAACACGTCCCTGCCGGCCAGGCTTATGGAAAGCTCTTCCAGCAGCTTGACCGTTTTTGTTGACCTTGCTCCCTGGTAAGACGAAAGCTTTATCGGGCAGATGGCATGGGGCATATTGACCAACTGCGATAATGCCTTTGAAAACATCGCCCCGCCCTCCAATACCGGGATAATAACAACTTCATTTTCACCGTACCAGGCTGAGATTTCCCTGGCCAGCTCCGCCACGCGTTCATTGATCTGTTCTGAACTTAACAGAACCCTGTCAATGTCTTTTTCCATTAAAGAACCCACCTTTTTATTTCGTCTTCCTGAATGTGAGCGAATGCCGGTTTTTATTTATGCTCCATCGGCGGGAAAAGATCATTTTTCTTTCGTCGGATAAAGAGACCCAGTCAAGCAACCGTTCTATCTGCGATGACGAAAGTTTTTCGGGCAGGATATTTTTTAAAATACGCGCTTGAATTACCTTATTATATCCAATAAAACGCTTTAAAGCAAGCGTGATTCTAGAGCCGCCGACATGCGCCGATTTGCTTATTTCACGGGAGACAACCGATTGCAAATATTCATTTTCGCGCGATATTATTTGCGTTAAATTATAAAGATGTTCCACGATGCGGGGATTAAATGTTTTAAGCAGCGGCAACAGTCTGCTCCTTATCCTGTTACGCGTATAATCCATCGCCTTATTCGAAACATCTGTAAAATAGGGCATGCCCTGGCGCCGCAGATAACGCATTATCTCTTCGCGTGTTATCGAATGCAGCGGGCGGATTACATTTATGTCGCCGGTTAACGGCCTGGCCATGGGAATGCCGGAAAGACCTTCCGTGCCGGCACCGCGGATAATCCACATAAGCGCGGTTTCCGCGGTATCGTTTGCGGTATGTCCGGTTGCAACGGAGCCGCAACCGGTTTCCATTGCGACACTTTTGAAAATTTCATAGCGAAGCATACGCCCCGCAGTTTCGACGGACAGCTTATTTTCCCGCGCATACGACGCAACAGGGATACGGCGCACAAAGGACGCTATGCCATGCGATTGACACCAGCGCGATACGGCGGCAACCTCTTTTTTCGCCACGTTGCGCAAGCCGTGATCTATCGAGACGCAATACAAATCGAACGGCACGGTTTTTTTCAACCGCCAGAGCATGTGAAGCATGCACATGGAATCCGGCCCGCCTGAAACGGCAGCCAGGACTCCGGCGCCCGGCTCGATGAGCTTATTTCCTGCAACGGTTTTCTTAAATGATTCCCATGCTTCCATAATGTTATTTTGTGTCTCTTTAGCATTTTCAAGATTGTCGTCGTCATTGCGAGCCCAAAGAGCGCGGCAATCTCAATTTTCATCAGAAGCAACGTCGAGATTGCTTCGCTCTCGCTCGCAATGACCTCAAACTGCTAAAGAGACATGTTATTTTAGCAGCGGGGCGACAAGAAGGAGCGCGGTGAGCACGATGAGTATAATTATGGTGGACCAGCCGATTAAATTTTGCAGGCGGGTATTTGTGTATTTACCCATGATCTTCGGGTTGTTGACCATAATAATCATGGAAACAAGCACAACCGGCAGGAAAATGCCGTTTAGCACCTGCGACCAGATCGTAATTGGTATCAGCGGAGCGCCGGGTATGAGAATAATGCCCGCGCCTATCAAAATGCTAAGCGTAAACAGTGTGTAAAACTGGGGCGCCTCGCTGAACTTCTTGTTGATGCCGGCCTCGAAACCGAAGGCTTCGCTGATATAGAAAGCGCTCGCAAGCGGCAGTATGGCCGCGGAAAATACGGAGGCGACGAATAATCCGAAAGCGAACACGTGCGACGAAAAAGCGCCGGCAAGCGGCCCCAGCGCCATGGCGGCGTCCTTGGCCTCCGTTATGACGATACCGTTCTTGTGAAGCGTCGCGGCGCAGGCAACTATGATAAAAAACGCCACGACAACCGTGGCGACGCAGCCTATGATAACGTCCCACAGCGTGTATTTGTAGTCCTCGATTTTAATGCGCTTCTCGATAACCGCGGACTGCATATAAAACTGCATCCAGGGCGCAATGGTGGTGCCGACGATGCCGATGACCATGCTCAAGTATGCTGTATCCATCTCAAGATGCGGCTGGATTATGGCCGTGCCTATCTTGCCCCATTCCGGCTTAGCCATAACCGCCGAAACCACGTACGACAAAAGGAACATGCTGAAAATCAAAAAAACGCGTTCGGCGGTTTTGTAAGTTCCTTTTACAACCAGCATCCACACGCCGATGGCGGTAATCGGAACGGCGATGTATTTACTGATTCCGAAAACCATCATGCTGCCTGCTACGCCGGCGAATTCCGTGGCGGTATTTCCGATATCGGCGATAAATAATCCCATGAAAACGTAAAACGTTATCCTGACGCCGAAATTCTCGCGGATGAGGTCGGCCAGGCCTTTGCCGGTAACGATACCCATGCGCGCATTCATTTCCTGCACCACCACAAGCACGATGAACGACGGGATAAGCGTCCATAAAAGCCCGTAACCGTAGAGCGCGCCGGCCACGGAATATGTTGTAATGCCGCCGGCATCGTTATCAACGCTTCCGGTAATAATTCCCGGGCCGAGTATGCTGACGAATACAAGTATATTCCGAAGGGCGGGATTTTCTTTTAAACGTTGCAAAATGTTCAACTGGTGGCCTCTTCGACTTCTTCTCTTATGACGGGATAGACCGATTCGAATGCGTCCTTCATGGTAATAGTACCGAGCAACTTGTTCTGCTTGTCCACGACGGGTATGACGGTAAAATCATATTTAAGGAACAACTGGGCTGCGTCTTTTATGTCGGTGTCAACCCGCACCTTGGACACGCGCTTGCGCATAACTTCCGACACCAGTTTTTCATGCGGCGCGGTAAGCAACTGGCGCAGGGTTACGACGCCGACCAGCGCGTCGTTTTCATCAAGCACGTAGATGTAGTATATTGATTCCTTCTTTTTAATTTCGGAACGTATGCGGTCCCATACAACGTTAACGCTTGAGGACGATTTCACCGAGATATACTCGGTGTTCATCACGCTGCCGGCGCTCCGCTCGGAGTAACTTAACAGTTTTTTCATCTGCGTCGCGCGCTCCTGGGGCATCAGTAAAAACAGGGCATTGGCGCGCTTGCGGGAAAAATTGCCTATCAAGTCCACGGCCTCGTCAACCGGCATCTCGTTGATGATGCCGGACATTTGCGCATTCGAGAACGATTCGGCGGCCTGGATGCGCACCTTAAGCGGGAGCTCCTTGAATGCCCGCGCCGCGGAAGCTGTGTCCAGAGATTTAAGAATACCCACCCTTTCGTCGGTTCCCAGGTCAACGAGTATCTCCGCCAGATCTGCCGGGTGAAGCTCGGAAAGTTTCGTCTGCGGCACTTTGAGCAACAACGACTCGCCGGCGCCGGCGGACGAGATAGGCTGGATGTATTTCCAGGAAATCAGGCGTTCCTTTAATTCGAAGGAAAACAGCCAGCGGAAAATGCGTTCCGCCTGGCGCAGCCATCCGAGCCTGCGCAAAAGCCCCTTGAAACCGATGTCCATGTGCACCAGCCAGAAATTCGGACCCTCCCTCAAAAAGTGCAGGTCGTTGACACGCACCACCTTTGAGCCGGACACGTCAACAACCTGTTTATCCCAGAAAGTCTCCTTCAACTTTATCTCGTTTTCCGAAGGAACGGCGGCAGAGGCGGGATCGTACTCAATCATTATTGCCTTGTCCGCCATAATTTTCCTGACGTTTTTCCATGGAACATAAAACACGGTCAGCGCCATTTTTTTGCGAACGATAAGCCCGCTTACGCGCGGATACATATCGCGCAACATCGCCGCCACGTCGGAAACGTACCCGATTTTTTCATTGCTGTTAAAATCTATGACGGGCGAGCCGGCAATCTGCGACATGAAAATGAAATTATCCTGGAGAAAATCTGTCATATATTATTCGCTGATGTTACGCAAGAAATGCCAAGGTTGCCGTCATTGCGAGCTAACAGACTGTGTCATAATTGCCTTTTAGCCGTACCCGTCATGCCGGAGAGCTTTACAGGCTGTGTCGTAATTACATTTTGCTCCGTCCGTCATACCGGAATGCCTTAATCCGGTATCCAGTCTCGACGGAAGATCTGGACTCCGGCTTTCGCCGGAGTGACGAAAACAGGAACTTTTGACTATAAAACGTAATTATGATACAGTCTGTTAATCCGGCATCCAGCCTCGACGGAAAATCTAGATTCCGACTTTCGCCGGAATGACGGCAAGAAGAATTTTTGACGCAAAATGTAATTGCGACACAGCCTGTAAGCGAAGCAATCTTGCTGTTTCGTATCAAAACGACGGGATTGCTTCGTCGCCAAGGCTCCTCGCAATGACACGCTGCGTAACATAAGTTGTTCACTAATTGTACGTATATTTTGGGAAAAAAGCAACATTAAATAAATCGACAGGGGAGAGTTTTTCAGCAGGTTTACAGTGAGGTTTGTCATTGCCCGACCAGACGACTGTGTCATAAAGCCGGACGATTATAAGGCAACAGATTTTCGGCTGTAATTACCGCACCACTATCAATTTGCCTGTTTTTGATATTCCGTCACCGACGACCTTCCATATGTATACGCCGCTTGAAATGTAGCCGCCGTTACTGTCATTTGCGCCGTAAAGCCGCAGATGCCCACCCACAGGATCGCTAAACGTAACGCGGCGGACAAGCATGCCGTTGATATTATAAATATATATATCACCCGACGATGGAAGGCCGGCAAATGTTATGCCGTCGGTATAATTGCCCGATACTATCTTACCCTCCCTGCCCGCTTCAGGCACCCAGGGGACGGGATAAGCCTTTATATCCGCGGACACAAAACCCATGTTTCCCATTACGGCCAGAGCCGTCAACGCCCTTGCGATTATAATTTTATAACGCATACGATCTCCCGTTAGCGCGAAATTTTTCCCAGGGCATTTCGCGCCTCTTCATTATCCGGATTATAAAAAAGCGATTTTTCGAACATCTGCCTGGCCGCGACGGCATCGCCGCTTTTAAAGAGCGCCGCTCCCTTCTCGTAATATTGTTTGGTCAGCAAACGTGAAATAATATCAAACTCGGCTTTCACCTGCGCGTTGCCGGGATCATACATCAATCCCTTGCGGTACTCCTCAAGCCCGCTCTCGACATCGTTTCTGTCAACCAGGCTCTTGCCGGCGCGCAGGTACTGCTCGGCTATGTTGGCGCGGATGGTTGCGATAAAATTGTTGACGCGATCCAGGTATTCCTTGAAATCATGGCGCAGCGCCATCTCCTGGCATTTCATGAATGCGTCCAGCGCCTCATAATTATTGCCGCCGTCATAAAGCCTTAAAGCGTTGCTGAAAGCCGATGCTATTTCGTTTTCGGCAGTCTCGCGCTTACGGTTGGTTTCCCTGTTCTCAACACCCAGCTCTATTTCCCGTATACGCTGCCGGGATTTCAGAAGGTAGTTTTGCCCATCAATAAAACTGGGGTTGGCGACAGTAACGGCCTCAAAATATGGAACAGCCTGGCTGTACTTTCCTTTCTTAAATAATGCGGTGCCGCGCTTGTAAAACCTGTTTATCTCGCCCGCGCTCATCTCTATTATGCGCTGCTCGGCTTCGAACACCATGCGCTTTGCGTCGTCACGCGAAGTATCAGCCGCGTATATTTGCTCGAAATTCAGCTTGGCCATGACGTATTCGCCCTGATGCAAATATTGAAGCGCCTGTTTCCACTGTTTCATATCCTGTTCGCGCACCTCGCCCGTAACTTTTTCGATTTTATTTAGCCCGTCAAGCGCTGCGCCATTATCGGGATCTATTCTTAAAATTCTGTTAAAACTTTTCCTGGCGTATTCTATATCGTTTCGCATTACGGCATTTTCCGATTCCCGCAATAGCTTCTCTATTTTGGAGTTTTTCCGCTGGTCTATTTTATCAAGTTGCACGCTTATCTTTTCAAGATAGGCGATGGACTGCTTGTGTCCCGGATAAACTGAAAGTATTTCCTCTATCTGCTGGCGTGCCGCTATGTAATCACGCTCATCGTATTTATCCTTTGCGCGCTGAAAATAAACGTCGAGGTAACGATCGTAGGCCGCCCTGGGCTGCGCAATGCTGCCCAGCGGAATATCTACGCCAACCTGGTGGGACATTGTAAAATCTTTAAATGACGACATCGCATAGTTTAAAGAGAAAATATCAAAATCCATACCGATACCCCAGCGAACCCCTGATGTGATGGAGTTCTCCGCATCGATCCACCCGCCGCGCAACGTAATGGCGTACAAAGGCATTATGCTGGCCCCGGCCGAAAACACCTGCATGGCGCTGTTTATATCCTGGCTAAAATCGGCCACCAGCGCAAGATTGCGCCAAGCCGGCCTGTTATAGCGGATACCGAACCGCGCCTGGTCCGGCAATGCATTGGCATCTTTCGTATATTTAAGCGAGGTTCCCGCGTTACGATAAACAACCGCGGCATTTAATCCGTCCACGAACGGCACCTTGAAAATACCTCCGAAATCAAATGCCACGCCTTCCGTGGAATAATTTGCCAGTTTGTTAACGATAAATTTTACGTTAATGCCCACGCTGCCGTACTCCCGGCGCAACGGCAGGTCAACTTTCAGAGGCAGCGCATAACCAAAGGTAGCCGCCACATCGTAGGTGGAAGGCAAGTCGTATTCAGCGCCGTCATAACCATAACCCTGAATCTTTCCGTATGAAAGGTACGACAGCGAACAACCCAGGGTTCCCATGCCGGTGGGCACGGTGAAACCGGCAAAATTATACCGCAAGCCTTCCCACAACATAAGGTCGCTTAAACACAGTTTAGGCTGGTAAATATAAACCATGGCTGCGGGGTTGACAATCATCACGGCCGGCGATCCTGAAAAAGAAACAATGCTTTCCCCCATCGCGGCAGACTGTGGGTCAGGCACAAAACGCAGCGAATCTGCGGCCGTAACATTAGAAGCATAGCAGGGACGCGCTGCATGGTGTCCTAAAATAAAAGCTATAACAGCCGAGCTAAGCACCAGTTTCCTGCCAAAATTCATTATTTATCCTCCGGCTTGAACCGTATCATTGCGTGTTCTTAACATATGTAAGGTACTTTCTTACCTTGAGCAGCAGTTCCGGCACCTTGAACGGTTTGAATATATAATCATCGGCGCCACATGCGAAACTGCGTTCCACCGATTCCACGTCGTCGTTGGCGGTAAACATTATTATGGGTATCGTCCTGGTCAGGGCATCAGCCTTCAACTCCCCGCATATATCTATCCCCCCTGGCGGCAAACCGAGATTTATGTCCAGCAGTAAAAGATCCGGACGCTCCTTTTTAGCAGTTTCCACAACGCCCTTCCCCTCGTAAAACACAACCACGTCATATTTCTGTTCTGTAAGCATCAATGTAAGCATATCACCGATTTTGCGGTCGTCATCAACGATGAATATCTTCTGCTTTCTCGTCAGCAGCCTTGCAATGCGCAAGGCAACGTCTTCCAGGTTGAATGGCTTGTAGATGCATTCGTCTGCGCCGAGGGCAAAACCCTTGTCTATGTCTATGGTTTCATTACCTGTCATGAGCATTATGGGGACCGCCGCTGTTACCGGATCGCTTTTAATATCCCTGCATATCTGAAATCCGTCCGTATCCGGCAGCACAATGTCGAGCATCACGAGGTCGGCACCGGTTGCCTTTATCTTCTCGGCAGCGCCCTTTCCGATCGCCAAACTTTCCACATCGTATCCTTTGGAAACAAGGAAATCGCTCAAGGTTTCAAGAAACGGCTTGTTATCCTCTACAATAAATATCTTTTTATTTTTTCCCGGCACCTGCTCCTCCTTATTCCCTGCCGGTATCGGGCGCTGACATAATGTTATCCGGCACCAAAAGTATCGTAACCGGTTGAAGATTCTCTGATTTCTCAACCGGAACGCGAATAGTTTCTTTTAAGTTAAGATTATGATTTATTATGCGGTGGTTTTTATATTTTATCCCCACAATGTAATTGCCACCGTCAAGATTTACATCAATCGGAACGCCGGCAGTAACCGCGCTGAATTTTTCCACGCCGTTTTTCATTATGCGCAGCTCGGCGCCCTTCACAGGCACGGTCGTATTAACGGTATCAAGGTGCCAATCCTGCAATAGCTGCATTTTCTGAATCCTGTCGTCCGCTTTTTTAAACAACGCTATCTGGTCTGCGGACGGCGCCCGCACTTCCAGGCGAAGCCCCGCAATTTTACCCGTCAGATCCGTAAGCTCCCTTTCCGGTTTGCTAATGGAAAAATGCGCTACTGAGCCGGCAATACCTATCACAAGCAAAGTTATGGCCGCGCCAAGATAGAGCGGATTGGTGAATATACTCTTTTCCATGGCTGACACCGGTATCTTTATCCTGGCTGCTTCGATAATGCTATTTGCCAGGTGCCGCTCCGCCGCAAGCTGCGGTGGCGTTTCACCGGACACGGTCATTACGGCGCCGAAACCGGAGCCGGCTGGCTTACTGGAAGGTAAAAATGCGTGGCTTGCATTGAATTTCAGAGTTATGACGGTATCATTATCTTTCCCGCCCGCGGCATTCGCCGAGTTTATCAGTTGCTCCGTAATCTTTCTGATGTCTCCGCCGTTGCCCAGCATTATTCTACTTATGGCGGCATCATCAATTTCGCTGGAAAGGCCGTCGGAGCAAAGCAAAACCAGATCTCCCGGTTTCATATACTCCATGCGATAATCTATTTTAACAGTATGCTGAATGCCCAGGGCGCGTGTTATCATACTCTGTATTTCGACCATATTTATTTCATCTTCCCGCATCTTGCCCTGCTCAACAAGCTCGGTAACCTTGGAATGATCCTTGGTTAGAAGCTCAAGAGCATCACCGCGAAGACGATAAACACGGCTGTCTCCGACATGAAATATGTGCATAACACTGTTAGCAGCATCGTATTTTATAATTGCAGCCGTAGTCCCCATGCCCGCCAGGCGCGTATATGCTTCAGAAAATTTAAAAAGAACATGGTTTGCCATGCGAACCGCCGAGATAATGCGCTGTGCGTCCTCTCCGATCTCCGGAGAACCACCACCGGCGACAGCCGCCACGTCCTTTTTCTTAAGGGAGCATAAAGACGCCATTACAATATCGGCTGCGCACCGGCTGGCAAAATCTCCCGCCGCCCCGCCGCCCATGCCGTCGTAAACCGCGAAAAGATTTTCCGATTCCAGGATTGCATAGCTGTCCTGGTTTTCCCTTCGCACTTTACCGGCGTCCGTTTTTGCAAAATACGTAACCTTCACACTTCTCCTCCTGAACAACTTGAAAAATTAAATATAAACTACGCGCGGCCTCTTAGTCAGTTGCCGTTTCTTCAGCATTATTTCAACCAATGCCAGGATGATCAACGCCACTAGCGAAGACATTACCATTATAATGTACGGGCCAGCCTGATCCGGGCTGCCAGAACTGGCATGCGCCGCGTCCCCGAGGAACATGGGCCAATATACCCTGGCTTTAAATACCTTCGCGTTCGTGCGCAGCACTTGCAAGGAATCGGCAATATCGCCATATACCACCTCCATCATGCCGTCCCCATCAGCATCACCCAGGGCGACGGATGAGGTTATTGCAGCATTGCTTGCCTTAACGGCGGCGAGTATCCTGCCGGTTTCACGTTTGCCCGCGAAACCGTCAAAGATATGGATAGTTCCGTCCTCTCCCCCGAACACGGCATCCTGCATGCCATCTTTATTAAAATCAAATAGCGCAGGAGATGAGATAATCCTGTTCGCCGAAGGAAAGGTATACTTCCACAACAACTCGCCCGCGGGATAACCCGTTTTACCTTTCAAGCCGTATACAGTTCCATTGCCTGAAAGCGCCAGGACATCGCCGCCGCCATCGCGGTCCATGTCAAAAACAAGCGGCGTCGAATTATGTTTTAACTCGGCAGGCGGCACAGGATCCACAAAATAAGTCCATTTCACTTCAAAACCGGATATGTCCACCGCCGATATATACTGCGGTATGCTCGATTGCACGATTAATTCCGGTATACCGTCCCCGTTCAAGTCTCCCGACCCGGGTGAAGATTGTATCAGGTGCGCCTTGCCTGTTCTTTCCACCAGATCTATCGTTTTCTTATCGCGCGAACTGCCGCTGAACAAGAACAGCTTGCTGTTATATGAACTTATCACGACCAGGGGAGAAATTTTTCTTGTGGCTATAATAACCGGCGACGCATATACCGGGCCCTCCACGGTTTCCAGTAACTTTTCCGCAGCCAGCTCAAAACCCGGCGAATAAATAAAATACACCGTTCCTTCTTCGGAGCAAGCCACGATGTCGCGCCTGCCGTCGAGGTTTATGTCCGCCACCGCGGGCGACATATCGCTGATCGTGCCGCCAAGCATATCCTTGTGTATTACTACCCCGGCCTGGCCGTCTATAACATAAATCATGGATGTCCCGGAAAGCACGACTACGTCCGTTACACCGTCATTATTCATGTCGGCAAGCACGGGCGAGGCCTTCCCGGGCGCCTGCACTTCCACCGGACTCCAGAGGGTAGTACCCGTTTTGCCGTTATATGCGGATAACTGGCCGGCCGCATTGACGAAAACTATATCATTGACACCATCTTTGTTTATGTCGCCAAGAGCGGGAGAAGAAGTTATGTCATAAACTTCCGGCGCGGGATGAGACGTGTTACCCTTTGCCTGCCATGACTCGTCGAAACGGATAACAATCCTCTCCGGCGAACTATTTATGATTGAAATACCGTTGAAACCTTTAAACAGGTAGAATAAGGAAGACAGCACCACGGCCAAAATAACCGTTGCGTTTAGAACCCTGCGGATTTTCATAAACGCCGCACCGTAACGCTTAGGCGCTGAATAATCGGGATCGCCGCCTGTAAAACGAAAAATAGTTCTTCCTATCGCTATCTCGTCGCCGGGCTTAATCTCGACGTCATTCAGCTGGCCTACCTTTGCGCCGTTTATGCCTACGCCACCGGTGCTTCCCGTATCGGTCAATATGCACTTGTCACCGGCGCGCGTTATCCTGGCGTGTCCCTTGGAAACAGTCATATCATCAGTAAGGACGATGTCGTTAGGTATTCCCCTGGGGGTTACTTCTTCCCTCCCTATAAAGGTCTCGCCGTTTTTTATCTCGTATTTCTTACCTTCAAATTTTCCGTATATGCCGAGAAGAAATAGCATCTTGTCCTCGCCCGGGCCACCGGAAAATGAATCATCGTCGGTTTCTTTTGGGGCGACTGCTTTTGCCCTGCGCGATTGAATAGACCTGAATACAACAGAATGTCCCCCGACCGTTATCCGATTTCCCATGCGAAGTTCATAAATAGTTACGGAACGCCCATCCACCTGCGTGCCGGAAAGTGTATTATTATCTTTTAGCTCATATTTGCCGTCTTTATATGAAATAGTGCAATGGTGTTCGGAAACGCTTTTGTCCTTTATTACTATGTCGTTTTCCTTGCCGCTTCCCACGGTGATGGCTTTCTTCCGGGAAAAATTGAATTCGGCCATAACTTCCGCTTTTTTCTCCAGTATAACTTTTGGCATACCAAATTCTCCTGTTGGTTAGTCGCTTCTACCGGGCGATAAAAAACGCGGCGACCATGCTAAGACCCAGTGTTACCTTGGTCAATGTAGATCCCGCCGAAGACAAGCTTGTTCCGCCGTTCTTTCTGGCCTGGGCGCCGGATTTTGTTTCAATCGTTTCAAGCCGCCGGTTGATTTTGGCGATATCGCTGCGCGTTTTTGCAATATTTTTCAGCATCTCTCTTGAGGAACTTTTGGAATCCGCATTTGAATCCTTTACGCTTTCGTTCACTATATCATCTATTTCCGGACGCAACTCCCCTATGATTTTATTTATATCCGTCCCGGAAACACCGCTGGCCGTTGCCTGTGGCCTTCCCTCCAGTTTTTTCAACCTCTGGTCCATGCCGGCAACCGCCTGTTGTAAGCGTGCGGTATCATCAGATGAAGCGTTGTGTTTAGCCGCAACCGGCGCATTCAACAACTTTTTTTCAAGCAGCGCGATCCTGTTGCCAAGCTCATCAATTTCGCGGGTGTCAACAGTGCCGGCGGAGGTGGCTGTTCCGGCGGAATTCGCGGAATGCACCTGGTCCCTGAGGCTGGCGAATACCTTGGAATTCATAAGGCTGTTATCCAGAAGCGCAGGCATATTCGGCATTAGTTCGTTTATTAATTGCATCATATCGTTTTTCGCCAGCGAAGGAGGAGGCGCCATGATATTCTTTTCCAGGATGGCCAATTTTCTTTTAATCTCGTCTAATTCCTGCCTGGAAACGGCTTCTTTCCTGGGGATTTTAAGCGATTTATCATACTCATAGAACACCTGCATTAAAGCGCCGCGCGTTACCGTGCCGTCAACAACAAAAATGTCGGCACCGTGCTTGTCAATAAATTTCGGCATCCGGTCGCCGAAGGATGAAATTATTTCCTTCAACACGGGGTCGGTAACATCTTTCTTGTCTGCAAAACACCTGGCGGCTGCCCCTGCGAAAAACACAACACTCACGATCAGCGTAATGTAACGGCAATGTTTTTTCATGATTGCAATCCTTTATAAATATATATTCAACGAAAACCTGTTTTTGTCTCCTAAACGGTATGAACCCATGGCATAATCAAGTTGAATGCCGAATTTCCTGTACGAAAACTTTACGCCGATACCGGCCGTAAAATTGACGTTGTTATTTATTTTATCACGGTATTCATACCTGTCTTCGAGCGCCACGCCGTCGAGCCCCAGTCGAAGAAAAATACCTTCCATGCTGAATATTTCCCCGCCATGCTCCTGCTCATACCCAAGCTCCGCGCCAAAATGTGAAAAAAGGGGCGTTGTCTGCCGCTGGACAATATCCGCGCTTCCAAGCACGGAGAAGCTTTCGGGTAAGACAAACTTTTTGGAAACCCCTAATTTTGTAGTAAACGGCCCGGCATCCGTGTGGCCGTTAGCCCATTGAAGCTCGGCCCCGCGCTGAAGTAGAACACCCACGTTAAAGCCTTCGTCCAGGGAATAAATCATCCCTGCATCAAAATCATAACCGCTGGCACTGGCTCCTTCTATGCGCGTAAACTCCTGCGTTATGTACTTTAAAGTACCGCCGAGCAACAACGAATCCATACCCAAAAGCGAAAAGCCGTACGATAAAAACCACGCACACTCCCTGTCATCAAATTCTTCACGCACGATAACACCCGAATCGTCCAGAAAAGTATACGGGACCCCGCCAAGGGCATTACTTATATACCCGATACCCACCGCGTTATCATCACCAAGTATATTAATAAAGTTCAATGACTGCAATGGTAAAATAATACCTACAAACTGGTATACCGGCGTAACATCGGAAAGCGTATCCCAACGCGCCGCGCCCATTGATTGCCCCATGACAGTTATGCCAAGCCGCTGAATTTTTGCCACACCGGCAGGGTTCCAATACATTGCCGATGGATCATCGCTTATCGAGGTATAGGCGCCGCCCATGCCCATGGCGCGCACACCGACGCCGGTATTTAGAAAGGCGGCGGGGTTTGCCTCGGCATACGCAGGGCAACACCACAACACCATAAGCAGGCTGATTAGGCCGGGTATAATAAGATGGCGCATGTTATTTTCCGAAAATAGCCAGCGAAGAATAGCGGCGGTGTTCTCCTTCATCATCCGTTGCCACGACCTCGCAGAAATAAACGCCGTTTGCCAGGCCTTCGCCGGCATAATTCCGTCCCGTCCACGTATCCTCACACGTTCCAGCCTTCCGTGGTTCGTTATCAATGACCTCTTTAACAAGCCGGCCCGACATATCGTATACGTTAATGCTTACTCCTGAATCCTTGCGCAACACATAACGTATGGCCACGCTCTCCTTCTTTGGATCAAACGGCGAAGGGTAAGGCACAATATCCGGGATCGCCCCCCCTAACAACTTAAACGAAAGAACCGAAGAGCTATTTTTGCCGTTTTTGTCAGTTGCCGAAACGGTCAGTTTATAAGTAGCCCCCGGCGCAAGAGGCGCACCGGCATAAGTATAGGAAACCTTACCGGAAGGCGCCGAATATATTCCCGGGTTTGCGGCTGATGTAACAAGAGCGATATTAGAGTTATTGGCATCATCCAGCTTAAGCTCAACGGAATTCTCGTCTATGCCCCAGCATGCATCCGTCAACTGCGCCTCAACAAAAAGCCTGTCGGAAGCGACGCCGCTTTTCTCATCGGGTTGCAGTATGGCAATTTCAGGAGCATCGTTTGCCATGACGCGCACGCGATATTTACCGGAAAACGCTTCCACGCCGCCGGAATTTTTTGCGCGCCATTGTATAAAATTGTCCTGTCCCTCGGCAAACGAGTCCAGCGCCGCGCCTGGAATTGCCGCCTGGAAGCGCACCTCGCTGCCGCTGTAGGTTGTTTCGATAACGGCATCGCTCCGCCACGGTGAAAATACGGCTTCGTCCGCGCCTTCGCTTGCAATGCGGTATTTTACTCCTGAAACGGGATTACCCTCTAATGTCTCCACCGTTATATGGCAGGTTACATTGGTGGTTTGCTGCCATTCGCCGGAAGAGGGCGACTCGTCAATGAACGATATAACCACGTCCAGTATAAGCACGAAAGCAGGGACAAAACCCGCGTAATTCTTATAACTCGCACTCGCGGAAGCTCCGCAGGCGGCCTGGCCGACCAATCCGAAGTTTCTGTAAGAAGATGAAGACGCTGTGCTAAACCCGCAACTGTAAACATCAAAAGAAGAAACACTCGTACCCGTGGACAGGTTCGCCCAACCATCGGGGACGGCGACCGTAAGAAGGAAAAATAATACGCACTTTTTTAATAAATTCATTTTATATTACGGCTGCCAGTTAAGCTGCCGCCAGGCATTAAACGCAGTACCAGTTGAAACGTGTACAGTGTTGTCTGACGTCCTGTAATATAACATGCCTATGGAAGACGGAGTTGCCGGCAAATTGGTTACTACGGGCATTTTAAAAGTATTGGAAACGGAAATGCTGGATGCGGTTATAGTGCTTATAACGACGCTTGAAGCAGCAAGATTGTTGGCGTATTCGCTTCTAAATGCGTAGGGAGCCTCGGTAAGCCGGTGACGCGGGGAAAACGTTTCGTAACTTCCCAAACCGGCAGGTGAAACCTCTACCTGGAGCCAGTAAGGCGCGTTGAATGTTATTGCCGAAAGTTCCGGGTTGGCTCTGCCTAACTCGACGCTGTACAACCCGTTTGAAACGGCTATTCCATACTGCGTCTCGGTCCAGATCTTATACACTTCGGAATCTGACGTGGCATTATCGTACAATGTGAATTTAAAATCATATGAACCGTTGACACTGTTATTGTCGGCATCGGTCAGTTTCCCCTGGAAACTGATAACACCGGGCAACGCGCCTGAAATATCTGCCGTTAACACCGACAGGATCAAAAACAAAACAAAAAAACCACTATTTATAAATCGCATTTTATTGAATCCTCTAAAAATCAGGGTAATACGCCGTACACCCTTAAGCTTAATGCCCGCCCCCCGATATCGTTATCCGCCGTATCCGGGTCAATGCTTACCACTATCCATGCCGCATTATTTTGTACTGCGCTGAATTTCAGCGTACTATTGACCTTACTCCCGGAGTTCGTATCGGTTGTGCCTATATTGCGAAACGTGAAAGTCTTCTCATTAAAACCAATCAGAAGCGACACTGTTATTTCAGGAATATCATTGGCGTTACGCAGATTATACGTGTAAACTTCACTTTCAACTATAATCCTTGAATAGTTATTGGCCGCAAGCAGGTACGCCTTGCTGTTTGTCTCGGATGTTGTATCATTGACGTCCACACCCTGTGTTTCATCACAGTACAGAAGGACAACCACGCCCGGCGCTTTTTTGAGGGAATTAACGCTTAATTCGTTTATAGTTGCCGTCTCGGCTTGCAACAAATCACCTACCGAAACGTTGCTGGAAAAATTAACCGAGTATCCCGGCCCGCCAATGTTCAAATTTTCGGCCGCGTTCATATTGCCTGTAAACGTCTTGGCCCCGTTTATTACCTGTGTCGTGGAAGTGGTAACAAAATGGCTGTAAGCGAACCCGGAAAGCCTGTCTGAACAGATTGCGCTGGATACTTTTACATCATTGTAGTATTCGCCGCTGTCAAGATGATTTATTACGGAACCGGCATCGTGGGTATGAAGCGAGGTAACGCCGCCGGTGGTAAGAACAAGCCAGTAGGGATTTGTGGAATTAACAAAACTGTCCGAACCCAGGCCGCCAAGCCGGGCTGAGTTGGCGGAGTAGGGAGCCATCGCCAAACGGTGCCTTGGCAATAACCTTTCAAATGAATTTTCGCCCGCGGGACTTACATTTATTTCAAGCCAGTAATCCGCGTTAAAATCAAGTCCCAGGGGCGTATTCTCACCCAGCAGCACGGAATAAAGCCCGTTTGCAACCACGATTGAATCGTGATCCTCTTCCCAGAGCAAAGTTCCTTCCGTAACAATGGAATAAATCTTGAAAGTGAAATCGTAATTACCGCTTAAGGCGTTGCCTGAGTCGTCGGTAAGTTTACCCTGGAAGGTTATTGTGTTTGAAAATGCGGCGGGTAACTGTTGAGCATGGACTAGAATCATGATCACGGTTATCAGGAGCGTTGCTATTTTTGAGAGATTTTCCATGGAGTTCATTTTCACAGGAACGTTCCTTTTCTTGGAAAAATACCGGCATCATTCCCATTTAAGAGGTTTGCCGCAATTAATGCAAAACCGTAGTTTCCTGGAACCTGCAGGGTATTCTTTTTTACAATTCGGACAGATAATTACAACGCGGCTCCTGTCCGGGTTAGTATCGCTTATCACGGGCTTATTCGTTACAGGGTTTTCAATGTATCTGATCGAGCCGCCGGCACGACCGGGCACCACAACCTCATCGCGCTTATTATTAGCGTTTCCTGACGACACAGGCGATGACGGCCTGGGCAAAGCCGCCGGGAGTTCCGGATCAAGGGAAACAAGAAGTGAGTTATCTTCCTTTGCGCCCGGTATAACATTATAATCAAGAGTCTTCTCGGCGTAACCCTTGGCAACTATGCGTATGGTCCCGGTACCACAAATTACAGTATTTTCCCAGAAGCCGCTGCTGTCTGTTTTGCCTGCTATCTGACCGCGCATCCACAGGTAGGCATCGCCTATAGGCTTTTGCGTGGCCGTTTCCTTCACTATAACTTTTAACGTTGTATCGCTGTATTCCATGTGGCCGGCAAGTTCGCCGGTTTCGCCGATTTCAAAGTTCTTAAAAGTCAATAATTTATATTCCTTGCCCGCATCGAAAACTATTTTGAATTTGCCCCGCGGCAACGCAAACCTCACCGGTTTATCACTGGTTATTTTCTTCTCGGCCGAAAACGAATTGCCTGTTCCGGTTATCTTGACCGTGGCGCCGACAGGCTTTCCAGGCTCATCCTTTATGCCGACTTTTACCTTAAGCCACCGATTCATTACGACAAAAACCTTGTTGTCGGATTCCTTGTCAACCTTCAGCGTTCTTCTCGTTTCTTCGTATCTCCCGTTAGCGTCGGTAAGGCGCAGCGAATATTCCCCGTTTTTAAATGGAATTACGGCGGGAGTCATGGCGCGCCGCTGCGGCTCGTCATTTACGTACACCGACGCCCCGTTGGGCGAGGAAGTGATGTTGTAACGTTTAAAAAGCGCGCCGGCAAGATTAAATGTTTTGACACCGCTTTCGCTTGTTATGTCGTACTTCCAGTAAACTTTATCAATGCCTGAAAATATTTCACTATCCGTGGCACGGGTGAAATCAAGGCTGCACTGGCCCTCGTGAGATTCCTTTGCCTCTGAACCGAGATTCTCATAACCGGACAACATGAGTTTTACCGTGTGTTCACCCGCGACTAAATCTCCTTTCCATGGAGTAACGCCGAACTTATTGCCGTCAATAAACACATCCGCGCCGGAAGGATCTGAATTGATATTAAGAACAAATTCAAAAACAATATTTATGCGCTGCGCGGTTTTGGAACCGGCGCCTTTTTCTTCTATCTTTATGACACGCTCGAAAGGCTTATAGCCTTCCTTTTCAGCTGTAAGCACATAACTTTGCGGTATGACCTTTCTTAATTCTACAGGGTAAACGGAATCCGCATTTGACAATATATACTTGCCATCCCGTGTCTGCAACGAAACACGGGCGCCACCCGGCACGGTTGTTATAACGACGTCGGGCGGGTAAAGGTGCGCGTAAATATTTTTACCCAGCGGCGTAATCTGCATGAACGTATCGGCGGCCATAAACAATACGGCGGCAATCGCAACAGCTATAGAAATGCGCAACATCCGCTTTTTGTAAACCTTGAACTTTTTTGCCAGCCAGTCGCCTACTTCTTCGAATACCGTTTTGCCGCGCTCTTCCACCTTATGCTCCGCTACCGCTGCCGGGGCCGGCGCTTTTTTCCGCTCGGGAACACGTACCTTTACCGGCGGCGCCGCCGGAGCGGGATCACTGCTCTTTACCTCAAGCGACACAGTATCCTTAGGCGCTTCCGCATCGCCAGAAGTAACCGGCGGCTGCGCCGGTTGTTCCGGGGCGGACTGATCGCCCATGATAAAATCCCTGCAGTAAATCCTTTTTACATCCTTATCGCTTTTGACATCCTGAAGATTTATCTGGCGTACCCAGTCAAGCAACGTATCTTCGCCTTCCAGCTCTTCGGCCATTACCTTGCTTGTAAATGCCGCAAGTTCCGCGGAAAGCTCTTCTGTTTCCTTGAATTTAAGCAGCCTGCGCAGATCGCGGAACATTTCAAGGGCCGTCTGGTAACGTTTCTCCCTGTCCTTTTCCAAGGCTTTAAGCGCGATCTCTATAAGTTCATGCGGCACCTGCATGTCCTCAAGCGGCTTTAGATCTATTTTTCCTTCCGTAACCTGCTTGTGTATGGCGTCCGAAGTTCCCTTGTAGAGCTGCAAATTGGAAAGCATCTCATAAAGCACGATGCCGACCGAATATATATCCGAACGGTGATCAATGTCGGAATCGCCGTGAATCTGTTCCGGCGACATGTAGGCATACTTGCCGGTTATTATACGTTGCTTGCTCTTGCGTCCCAGTTCCTCGGCTGTCTTTGCAATGCCGAAATCGCTCAGCTTCACGTTGCCGTCAAAAAATATCATTACGTTGCCGGGCGAAGCATCCCTGTAAACTATGCCGTAGGGCTTGCCTGTTGTAACGTCCTTGGCAAGGCGATTGGCGTAATCAAGCGCTTTTAGCATGGAACCGCATATGAAAACCGACAGCTCCCACGGCAATTTCATTTGTTTTTCGGCGCATTTTTTAAGCAGGTGTCCCAGGTCGCGCCCCACTACGTAATCCATTACGATATAGTACGACCCGTTATCACCCTTCCAGAAATGCTGGACGCGCACGATATTGTCGTGAATCAGGTTCTTTGCGATCAGCGCTTCCTTGTAAAACATCTCTATAAATCTGGTTTCGGCAAAATCTTCAAGCAACTCCTTGATTACCACGAAATTCTTCAGGCTAAAATCGAACGCTTCCCATACAATGCCGAAACCGCCCTGGCCTATTTTTTTGATAACCAGGTACTGGTCGTTGAAGATTATCTGTTCTTTAGGTTTTTTCTCTGACATCGCAGTTATTTTCTCCCTGGAAATTTATACAACGAACGTCGGCGAACGAAAAGAAAAACCCCATCGCTTTATCCCTGTATTTCAGCCCGCCTCCGATTTACGGAACTGCATCTGATTGGGATAAATGAACGGAGCTTATGTTTCATTATGTGGTCATGGTGTCTATTTAGCAGTTTGAGGTCATTGAGAACGCAGCGAAGCAATCTAGACGTTGCTCCTGATGAAAGGCGAGATTGCCGCGCCCTTTGGGCTCGCAATGACGACGACAACTTCTAAACGCTAAAAAGACACTGGTTATGCTTTCGTAAAGGTATACTATATATAGCAGATAAATTTATTGTTGTCAATGCTATATTTTAAGCAAAATAAATCACAAAATCAGCTTAAAATGCTATGCAATATCGAATCCGGGATTATGCCGCTTTCAATGTATCACCCACCGAATCGGCGTTAAACATTTGTTCCTTCTTTATATTTTCCTGCTTCATTTTTCGTTCGGCAAGGCTTGGAATAAGCTCTATAAGCGCATTTATGGCCGCGGCGTCATTTTCCGGCCGGCTGCATAACTCTTTTATCTTCAAGTTAAGACGGCCGTAAAATCGGGCGGGCGTATAATTGCCGTATTGTTCGGTAAATGATTCGGCGGTTATCGTCGCCCCTTCCGTCGCGGTTCCAAATTTTCGTTGCAGCAGCAATTTTTGGCCGAGAATCTTTTCATGGGTGAAATCGGCAAGCTCAACATTCTTAAGCTTATTTAGCGCAAGCATACGCTCAATCACGGCTTTTGAAAACTCTTCGGATAATGCCGGTATCTCGTCCGTTCTTCCCGCTTTTTCAAGGTCAAGCTTCATCTTTTCCAAATACGTGTTTGCACAGCCTATCTTTTTATCTTTAATGGCCATGAAAGCATTGCCCTTGCAAGCCGCTTGCACAAGGATATCGAGGTCAGCTTCGGACACAGCGAGGCTGTTTCTTGCAAACGAGTGCGCCACGTTTCGGACGTATTCGCGGTCTATCACATCCGCGCTGTGCATACTCAGAATCATAGTCCTGAAAAATTCGGTTATGCCGATTAACTCCAGCATATCCCTCTCTCCGCCTTTCATCAGCCGCGCAAGTTCGCTGGATTTGAGGGTTTTGTTGATATTTCCGGATTTGCCGTACATACTCCGCAACTGCTCCATGGTTTCATACCCGCTTATTATGTCCGACTCTTCTATTTTATCGTCCAGGGTGTGAATGAGGAATTTATTACCGGCATTTTCAGAGTATATAAATCCCATCTCTATGTAGCGGTCGCCATCCGCCGCGGCTTGCCCGCAATTGACGCAAATTTCAACACCATTCTTTCTTGCAAGTTCGGACATTTTGCCGATCGCATCCTCGCCAAGCATATTTATGACAAAATCATCTATTATTATCATTGCGCCCATTGTTTTGTCGGAGACACGTATATTTTCAATCAACTTCTTTTTGACAGCCTCTTTGCCGCTATTACGATCAATGTCTAAATATAAACTGTTGGAACGCCCCATCACAAAACTCTCGGAATTTCTCACCGCCATGAGTTCGCCAAGTTTTACGGATATCGAATCCCGCAGTCTCATGCCCGGCATTTCTTCAAACACGCCGCCGGAGACTACCATGCTGCCGTCCTTGCCATAATGCATCTCTTTACCGGAAGCGGCATGATCAACAATCAAGCCGGTATTAAAACCGGCGGCTTTCAAATCCACATTCGCTGATTTTAGAAGCCTTCTCAACCTACGGGTCAACCTCCTGCCGCCTGCAATATTCCCTTTGTTTGTTATCGCCTCATTGACAGCATGTATGGCATCTCCGCCATCCACACCGTCAACGAAGAATACCAGCGCACCATCCTTTACAGCCACCCATACTGTTTTGCCATTTACGTTTATCCCAAAATTTTTCCAATCCCAATCCCCGCCGGATTCCGGCATTTCTTTCACTATATACATATTGATATATTCCCGCCCGTTATCATCAACCACCGCCGCACCGAACTTATCAACAACTCCGGCAAGGCCGGATGATTTAACATAGTGCCAAGCCAGCAGAACAGTATCAAGTTTATTCGCATTTGGCCTGCGGAACCCCTTGCCAGCCGCCAACGCCAGCGGCATAAACCTGTGTGCTGCCGATGCGTGCCATGTTGTTTGCGGAAGAGTTTCTATAATTGTTGTTTTTACATTTTTTCTCTCTTGCGGTGGCAATCTGGAAAACTTTTCAAGCAATTGCGGCACAAGGGCATCCCGCTCCTTTTCCGACTTAAAATCTACCCCGAATACGGCGCAAATGCCGTCAAACAACTTCGTCCGCGGAATGTCCGCGGAATACTTACCGGAATAAGCGGCCATCAACTCGTCTACAATGGCATTAACGGGAGCAAAAGCCTTTTCATTTTTTATTCGTTCAAATTCCAGCGCGATTGCATTTCTTAGTTTTTGTGTGAATATCCGTTTCATTTGCCGCGTATCCGCAGCAGGGTATTCGCCAAAATATTCTGCGCCTTTGATCAAGTCTCCAGCCATTTTACGCAATACCGGCGGGTTCAACAAATCGCTTTCAATATTTTTATCCCGCCCCCCATGGAATTTGTGCAATCTATAGATTTCCCCGAGCCCTCTTAATTCATAAAGATGCTCCATCCTGCGCTCGCGCGCAATAATCTCGTTTTCTTCCATGCCCGCCGGCTCATTACCAAGCGTCGAGAATTGCTTATAAGCTAAAGCCCGCCCGACAGGATCATTCGCATAGAATAGTTCAATAAATCCATCTATTTGCGCCTGGCCGGGTTTTTGGCCTGCAACTACGGGATTTCCAAGGAGGACTAACGGCATTTCTTCTTGTTCATCATAATTTACCTGTTTTTTAGTCATAAATTCAGTCAGCGAAAATATCCACCAGATATTTTGAATTAACAGGCCAATGTCCAGGAGTCTTGACTCATTTAACAACCCATCCACTATCTTGACTTCTATTGAATCCGGGTGTTCGTCACAAACATGAATCATCTTTACATGGTCCCGCGAATCTGCAACATCAAGAACAGCAGAGTCGGCTAACGTTTCAACTTTGCCGCGCAAAGCTAATGCACGCGGCGAATAATCAAAACTTTGTTGCGCACGCGCAGGCCCTTCGTATAATGCCCTGCTGTATCCGCGCCCGGCTAAAGCACGCCACATAGCCTCGTATACTTTTACTATGCGTGCCAACTCAAAATAGTTTACATTTAGCCGTTCATCCTTTGTTTTGGATATTTGGCCGGTATGCATATGTATAACATAAAAGCCGCCGGGCAATGCCTTCTGAATATCCTGGATGCCTCGTATGATATTGCGCCAATCGGAAGGCAAATTCTGGTAAGGTATGCCTGCATCGCGCCAAGTCTTAATTTCATAACTCATGCCATTGGACGCCCCCTTGCCGGGCACTAACTCCCAATGTGGGGGCAGCACCTTCTTAATTTCATTAAGGACGGAATCGGCCTGTTCGGGACTAACTGTACTCCCCCGCGATAATTTGAGCTGATCAGAAACCAGGAAGTACAATTCAAAACCCATAGTTATATCGCCGGGAAATGCCTTAGTTATTTCGTCTACGTAATCAATATCCACGGCTCCGGCGCCAGGCTTTCCCGGGTTCAGGGCAGTGCCAGATTTACCAGAAATTTCTCCACGAGCATCCTTTTTTACCGTCAGCGGTGCGTTGGCTTTTGTGCCGGCGCCGAAGAAGAGGTTGTAGATGGCGTGGGTTGAGGCGTTGGCGAGGTATGTTATAGGGATGTCGCCGGTGAGCTGCCAGGCAAGCCAGGTTGCCGTCCAGATTATGCCGGCTCCGGCGATGCGGTAGTAATCCCCATCGGGCTTGAGACTGCCCGTCGCGGCAGCAATAATCAGTTTCAATGTGTGAACAACTATGTCCCACACCGCAATAAACGGCGCCACGACAAGCTCCGTCCAGCGATCCATAACATTCTGCTCAGTAACTATCGCCGGCTGATAGCCAATACTGCCAAGCGCGAATCTCAATACTTTCCCTGATATGAATCTACCAAGTGTGTACGTATGCGATAAGGTTAACGCGGCGGGGACTTCCACTATATTACCCCAGTCAATTGAATCAATGAGTTTTAAATTTTCTACCTGTTCCGTTACGACTCTTCGGGCGTTGGGATACAACGTATTGTCATTATACATTTCAAGGTTCAGCAGTATGATTTCCAGGTACCAGAGGCGGTATATGTCGGGCAGTATTGATAATTCATCCGGCGTAAGAGGTGTATTTGTGTTTGCCTGGTAGGCGGCGATAAATTTACGGATTTTTTCCGCGCCGAGGCTTGTGCCGTCTGTGTGGCTTTCGGTTATGCAACCGTTTGCCAGGTCGCGCACACGGGCATCTTTTCTTGCATATTCCCAGTCTACGACGGCGGGTTTGGCGCGGCCTCTGGCATAAAATACCAAATTATCCTGGTGATAATCTCCGTGTATAATGGTTTGCGGAAGGCGATCAACCACGGCGGGAGTGATGTTGCGGCGAATGGTTTCAATATTATGTTGAAGATTTTGCAGGTTGTCAAAACAAAGCTTCTCAACATTTGAATAGGGCGGCCCGCGCCGCCGCAACTCTATTAACAATCTCTCTAATTTTTCGAGGCGTTCATTCATGTTGAATATGCCGATAACGGGCGGCAATTCATTTTGATGATACTCCCGGCCAGCCGGATGAAAATCTTTAAGCACATCGTGAATTTTAGCAAGTGTTGCCGCACTTGCCTCAAGATCAACGCCGTCAACCTCGCCCCAATGAAGGCTTCTGCCCGGGAGATATTCATATAACACATATTTATCTCCCCCGATTTCAGAAGTGTAATTCCCGGATCTTGCGGGAAGTATTCTGCTGGCCCGCATACCTGCGCCTTCCAGTGCGCCGACAATAGAGGCCTCATATCCAACAAGGCCATCGTTATTGCGATAGCGCGGTTTTTTAAAAACGAATGAACCCTTGTCAGTCCTGATTAAGAACACGTTATCTCTGAGCGTTCCGGCTTCGATGACATTCTTTCCAATATCGTACAATTCAAGAACTTTATTAAGAATCGCTTCATCAACCGCGCCACCCTGGTACTGCGGATATGGATTGCTTTCCCTGCCTTTTATAAAATCTCGCACACCCGGGACATTTACTATTGCGCTTATAAGAGCATTGCCTTTGGCGATTTCGGCTAACCTGTCCTGGCGCACGGCATGGCCTTTGATTATTTCCTGAAAATGGTCGGAAAGCTGGCTGAGATCCTCGGGTGATATGCTCTCTTTTTGAGCGATAACGGCCTGCACGCCCGTATTGCTTGCGATACGCCATATTAAGCCGTTACTGTCGAACATATCATTTCTTCCAGCCCATACTGAAAAGGTTTTTACCAACTGATACACCAGTTCGACGCTTAACAACTGGTTGGGAAGCGTTCTTATTTTTGAAGCGAGCCGCGCGGCTTCGGTTACTGCCAACTCAAGCGCAGCCTTGTCAATTAATGGATTGGATA
>Ga0156410_1129_pt1 | contig 46203 bp, 38 predicted proteins | sample RifOxyA2_FD_108053 | JGI IMG/M metagenome (GOLD analysis project Ga0156410, IMG submission 108053) | Elusimicrobia bacterium RIFOXYA2_FULL_50_26 | reverse complement strand
GTATAAGATTCATGAACACCTGCTTTAACTGTTGCTCTACCGCAGCCACCGGCGGAAGCGAAGCGCCGCACTCCTTTATAACCTTTATATTGCGCCGCAGCGCCTCATATTGAACAAGTTCGAAAAGCTCGTCTATAACCTTGCCGATTTTTACCGGTTCGAAATCCAGGCTGGATTCCTTGCCGAAATCCACAAGCTGGTTTAGCACCGCCTCAAGCCTGTCTATCTCCTGCGGGACTATGGCGCTGAATTTTTCCCTGAACACGGTATCGTTAAAGCGTTTCTCCATCAGCTGGCTGAACGTTTTTATGGAAGACAGCGGGTTCTTTATCTCGTGCGCGAGGCTCGACGCAAAAGTTCCAAGCGCTGACAGTTTATCCGCCTGGTGCAGGCTTTTTTCAAGCTCTCTCATGCGCGCGGAAAGCTGATCGTTTTCTATGGCTATGGCCGCCTGACCGGAAAGCGTCATAAGAAGCTCTATATCCTCGCTTGTGTAGGCATCCTCCGAAAGTTTTGCTCCGAAATTCATCATGCCGACCAACCTCTTCTTGTTTATAAGCGGAATAACAAGCATTATGCCCCTGTCCCGCAATTGCGGAAACGAAGACTCCTCGTGTGCCGCGAGGTTAAGGGCGGATGCATGCTTATTGAGCCATTCCACGGGCGCATCCGCCTCGCGGAGTTCAAAACGCAATATCTCCTCGTCTTTTCCGGTACAGTACCTGGTCTCATACGTTGCCCTGTCCGGGTTGTATATCATTATGCACCCCCTGAAGATGTGCATGGTTTCCGTCACGTTGTTTACAAGCAGCCGGAATAAAAGCTCAAGGTCAAGTATTGAAGTGATGTCCCGGCTGAAATCGCTCAGCGTTTTATGATAATCGTACTTGTCCTTGAAAAACAGCTTGTCTACCGCCAGTTGAATCCTGCTGCGCAACGGCAAAAAAATGAGCGCTATGACTATTCCGCCCAGAGCATTGGTAAACCAGTTGCCTGCGCGTGTGCCTAATATTCCGGCCGAAATACCTACAGTTATTGCGTAAACGCCGATTACCGACAACGTAAGTGCGGCATAGATTATACCTTTGCGGATTATTACTTCTATATCCATCAACTGGTGCTTGATAATGGCATAGGAAACTATCAGGGCGTAAAGAATTATGCCGATACCGCCCATCGGGTAAACACTGTGTCCCAGCCCGAAAAGCGTATTTGATACAAGCCCCAAAAACAACGCTATACTGCTGCCGGCAAAGAAGTACTTTAACTGCTGGCGCTCCCGCACGGACGCAAGCCTGCCGTATGCCCTGAAAATAAAAAATAAACCCCAGCCGCCCCAAAACCCGAGGTTGACTAAAGTTGCGATATAGCGTTTGCCGATTTTCGGAAAATACGACAGTCCGCGGCTTACAATACCTTCGTCGAAAAAGCCCGTATAATTAAGCAGGCTGAGCGCCGCGGCAATGGTAAAGGAAACATAGACAAGCCTTATGTTTTTGCCGGTATCGCTTTTTGCAAGCGCGAGCATGAAGTAAAAAATGGAAGGCGCAAGGAAGAAATACCCCGGGCGCAAAAAGCGTATCCAGTGGCCGGCGCCATGCTCATCGGTTATAATATAAAGCCCGAAAACTGACAACGTCCACAAGGCGACACAGAAACACAATATCGCAAATGCCCTGTTTATTTTTATCTGCCTGCCGTTGGAGTAAACAAATCCGGCCAGGAACATATTCGTCACGGCGGCGGCAAGCCAGGAAATGGAATGCGGCCGGCCGTAAGCGAAATAACCGCCAAACGCCGATGCAAAAACAAGAATAATATAATAAATATGCATACGCGCATTATACTAAATTTGTCATTGTTCTCTCTATATTTTCGTTAATCGTTGCAACCATGCCGTTTATTTTCTCGTAATCTCCGGACAAAAACCATTGCCGCGCGTTGTCCCTGAACTCGCGCGCGGTTGTGCCGGCGTATGTCGCCAGCAGAGCGGTATCGGTTGTTACCTGGGTCAATATGCCCTGGCGTTCAATGTCGCGATTGAACGCGCCGGCTTCCTGGAGTATTGAATCCATGGATTTACCGTCAATGGTAAGATACGGGAACGACGGCAAAAGGTTGGGCGGGTAAAGCAGCTTCATCTTATAGAACATGGCGTGTTCCACATATTTTTTGCGGTCGGGGATGACGATGTTATACTTTTCCGCGTCCGTGTCCCAGGCCGTGCCGGGAACCACGACGGGCGGCTCGGCTATAATCGAATCCGGCATAACGTCCGCAAGCAGGCGCAGCGTATCCTGCTTGGATTGCCCGGTTTCACCCGGCGCAGGAACTATAACGCTGCCTGTTACGTGAATGCCCGCCTCCTTGCAGGCCTTCATTTTTTCCCGCAGCTGCTCCACCTTAACTTTTTTGTTCATAACCTTATCAAGCATTTCCTGATTTCCCGACTCTATGCCGAACCAGAAACCGAAACAGCCGGAACGCTTAAGCAGGGCAAACTCCTCCCGGCTTACAGCTACGCCTGAATTCGCAAACCCGATATAGCGCACGTTAAGGTTGCGCCTGATTATCTCGCGGGCGATCTCAAGGGCAAGCGGCATGGGCGTGTTGGAACCGGCAAAACGGAACACGTTGCTGCCGTGCTTCGACATAATGCGCTCCATTTCATTTACCACCCCGGTTGCCGATTTCATTCTCCATTTACCGCCGCTTTTTGCGGGATGCAGGCAGAATGCGCACTTGTTGGGGCAGCCGCGGCTTTCGTCGGTAAGATAGAATTTCAGTTTCTTATTGCCCTTCATGGCAGGGTAAACGTCCTCGTCATAAACCGGCGCGGCAAGAGCGTTAAGATCGGCGATTTCGCGGCGCGGCGTTGAGCAGGCAACGCCTCTTTTCCTGTAAAGCAGGTTGGGTATATTCTCAAGCACGCGCCTGCCCATAACGTAATCGGCAAGCTGCACTATAACCTCTTCGCCTTCTCCGCATACAAGGACGTCGAACATATCGGCGCATTCAAGTATCTTTTCGCCGAACCAGTCCACGTGCGGCCCGCCGGCAAAAACAGGAAGGGCGGGAAAATTCTTCTTCAACTCGCGCGCTATCGTCATTGACCCCTCGAAGCCGTCGCCCATCCAGAGTTTGAAACCTACAAAATCAATGTTGTTATTCCTGATGTATGCCGCAATATCGCGCGCTATGTCTCCAACGTTTACGCTTTTGCGCTTCTCTATGGCATAGTCAATGGAATGAAACTGCTCCATGTCGGCCGGCGAGGGCGCGGAACCGCCTTTTATATCGCGCATTATGCGCTGCAACACTTCCTGCAGGCGATCTTTGTATTCATACGGGTATAGCGCCTTGACGGTATCGGCCGTGGCGTAATCGAGTATGCGCGTCCTGTGGCCTGCGGCCAGCAGCGCGCCCGCAAGGTTTGCAAGCCCGTTATCCGGCACAAGCATCCGCGGCGCCGAAGGAAATCCGGCAAAATTTACCAGCAAACTGTTAGTTGACATTAAAATCCTCCAATTATTTACCAGGGATAAACAACACGATTCCCGCTCATCTTAACCCTCTCCCCGGCGGGGCTTGATCGTCGGCGAATCGTTTCCTCTCCCCATCGGGGAGAGGATTAAGGTGAGGGGGAGCTAAATGTTCTGTTACCGAAGACTTCCCCCTCATCCTGGCCTTCTCCCCGTCGGGGAGAAGGGACTTATGTATCATCGCAAGTTGGCGGGGTCAGGCGCAATGACGGCAGAAGCGCTCCGGTGTTTTTACGGTAATCGTCGAACTCCCTGCCGAACTCTTTTTGCAACACATTATCTTCCAGTCGTATCCTGACGTACAATAATACCGAATATCCCGCGACAACCCAGGCCAGCGTATACCAGGCATTGGCCACAAGCGGTATGGTCAGCATTTCGAATACGGTGCTTAAATAACCCGGGTGGCGCAATATCTTAAACGGCCCACTTTTTATAAGCTCATGATCTTTGCGTATTTCGATATGCACGCCCCAGTATTTCCCCAACCCGGCCGCGGAAACGTATTTTAATGCAAACCGGATAACCGCGCAGCAAAAACCCAGCCCCACCGCCACGGGATTTATAACTCTTTCGATCATCAAAAATTCCGCCGCCGCGCTTGCATTAACCGCGACATAAAAAATAATGCATACCGGGAAAAGCCAGGGGTAATAAACAATGCCCTTCTTTCTCCATCGCCGGTAATACGCCATCTCCGCAAGCGTAAGCACATTGATAATTACAAGAAAATAGAAGAAATACATATTTTCACGTTTCCCCTGATTATCGTCGGTGCCTCGTTTCCTCTCCCCATCGGGGAGAGGATTAAGGTGAGGGGGAGCTAAATGTTCTGTCCCCCAAGACTTCCCCCTCATCCTGGCCTTCTCCCCGAGGGGGAGAAGGAATTTATGTATGGCCGCAAGCCACGTAAGGGAGATGGTGTGGCGGCATTTTTTCAACAGCCGGCCGCGTGGGCATTCATCAGCTTTGACTGCATTTTTGCAAAAATTTCATTTGAACCCGCCGGGTTATTGCTCCCGGGGCGCGAATAACACGCGGAATACAACTGCAACAGGCAGGCGTAAAACTTTTCAAGCGGCAGCTTCGTGGGAAGCACGGGATGCACGAAATCGTATAACTCGTAATTATGGGTGGTCAGCTCTTTAAATTTCTGTTCGTAAAGGTCTGTTCCCGGAAGGGGGGTTAACACCGTAAATATCGGTTGCGTCAGGTTCATCGAAGCGACGTAGGATGCCAACTGGTCAAAATCCTGTTCAGTGTAATCCGGTTGAATTATAAAATAGGCTGCGATCTCCACGCCATTACGGTGCAGTATGCGTATGGCTTCTTCGTTGTTGCGCACGTTGTTTGCCTTGTTTAACCCGCGCAACTCGCTGTCCCGGAACGATTCCATACCTATTAATACCAGCTCCATGCCTACGCGCTTCCACTGCTCGATAAGCGAAGGATGGCGGACAACGGTGTCGGAACGGGCGTACAATTTATATGTTTTCTTTATGCCGCGCTCGCTTATCAATTCCGCTATTTTGCGCGCGCGCGGCACGTCATGCAAGGCATTATCTTCGGCAAAATCAATAAAATCCTCGGCTATGGTTTCAAGCTCGCCAACCACCGATTCAGGGCTGCGCACCATGTAACGGCCGCCGGATATTTTCCATAAAGCACAGAAACTGCACCGGAACGGGCATCCCCTGGAAGTCATAATTGACGCAAGCGGCCGCCATGAACCGCGGAAATAGCGGTTACGGCAACCGGCCGTCAGCGAGCGCATGGGCAACGGCAGTGTGTCAAGGCAGGCGCATCCCTGCCGGGGAGCAGTGGCTTGAAATACACCGTTATCGTCGCGGAACATTATCCCGGCCACGGACGAAAAATCCCCCTTGCGCGCGTAAACCCTGATAAGCTCCGGAAACGTAACCTCACCGTCGCCGATAACTATAACGTCTACCGCCGCTTTGTTAAAATCCTGCGGCACCATAGTCGCGTGATGGCCGCCGGCAACGGTTAAAATAGAGTTGTCAATTTTTTTAACGTCGGCAAGCACCGCAAGCATCCGGTAAACATCGGCCGTATTGCCGGTAATGCCTACGACATCCGGGCAAAAACCTGAAAAGCCGGCACCCAGCGTATCGCCGGTACGCATGTCCAGTATCCGAACCTCGTGATCGGCGACGGATGCCGCAATGATCTCAAGCGCCAGCGGCTCGGTAAGATAAGCGCTGCCAACCCCGATAAGGTGCGGATTAAGCGGAGGCTGTATCAGTAGTATTTTCAGGTTCAATGTAAAACCTCGCTGCGGTATTTGCCTATAAGCATACAAATATTGTTGCCGCCCGCGCCGAAGGAGTTGACCAGCACAACTTTGACGTCAACGTTGTCGCGGCAAACGTTAGGCACGTAATCAAGATCACAAGCCGGATCAGGTTCCTCGTAATTTATCGTAGGCGGGATGCGGTCGTATTTTACCGCCAGCGCAGCGGTAACAAGCTGAAGGCTTGCGGTCGCGGCCAGCGACTGTCCCACCATTGATTTTATTGAGCTTATGGGGATATGGTATGCCTGCTCGCCGAATACCTGTTTTATGGCGTTGGTTTCCCGCCTGTCGGAAACAACCGAGGAGCTGCCGTGCGCGTTGATATAGCTTACGTCATACGGCGAAAGCCCGCTGTTGCATAATGCAAGCTCGATGGTTTTTGCGGCTTCCTTGCCGTCCGGCTCCATCTTGAAAACGCTGTAACCGTCATTTGTAACGCCGTAGCCGAGGATTTCGGCATATATGTCCGCGTGGCGTTCAAGCGCATGTTCAAGCGACTCCACAACAAGCATACCGGCGCCTTCGCCAAGCACGTAGCCGTCCCTGAACCTGTCAAACGGCCGGCTTGCGTGAGAGGGGTCTGAGTTGCGCCGTGTCAGCACCTCCGCGCTGCAAAATGAACCGAACGTTACGGGAAAAAGGGGCGCCTCCGCGCCGCCGGTGATCATTACATCCGCGCGGCCGTTTGAAACTATATCATAGGAATAGCCGATTGCGCTAAGCCCGGCCGAGCAGCCCGTGGATATGGTCATATTCGGCCCTTTTATACCCATATCAACCGCTATTATGCCCAAAGCCGAGTTGGGATTCATTGACATGGAAGAAAGGGGATTTAAGCCGTGCAGATTGCCCGCGAAATATGCGCCGCACTCTTTTTCCGCTATCTCAAGGCCGCCGACGGCCGTGCCAAGCGCTATTCCGGTTTTGTATGGATTTTCTTTTTTGATATTTATGCCGGCATCCAGAGAGGCCATCCAGCTTGCTGCAAGCGAAAACTGGGCGAACCTGCTTAAACGCCTGGCCTGTTTTTTTTCGATGTAGTCGGTGGGGTTAAAATCGGAGACTTCTGCGGCAATCTTAGAGGCATAACCGGAGGTGTCGAACTTGGATATTGTTGTAATACCGGAACGCCCCATCAAAACCGCGTTCCAGTAATCCTTCCGGCCTATGCCGTTTGGCGCTATGACTCCTAGGCCGGTAATAACAACCCGCTTGGACATTAAGCGCTCCTTACACCTCCCTTAAGTGCAATTATTGTACCACCGATGGCCGCCCTCTACCGCACCAAAATTTCAACATAGCAACACATATTATGTGCATACCCGCACACTAATGTAGTCACTTCGTTATTGATTTTACGCAGCATGTCATTGCGAGGAGCCTTGGCGACGAAGCAATCTCGTCATTTTGATACGAAACAGCGAGATTGCTTCGCTTCGCTCGCAATGACAGCAATTTCAGCATTTCTTGCGTAACATATGTTACTAAAAGCCACCCCCCCGAAACTCGAACATAAAGTCTTTCGGTTTCAATATGCGAGCCGAAACGCAGGAAAAGGTGGGCGCGGCGTAGCGGTAGCTACGTAAGCCCGCGTTTTCCGAAGTTGCAGGCCGCAGATTGAAACCGCTTAATGACTAAACAACTACCTGGCCAACATTGAAGTTATCTGGTTTTTCTTTTTTGGGAGGATTCGATGCCAAGCTCGGCACGGCAGCAGGCAATACTGCGGCGGGAAATGTCGGAGTGAAATCTCTGCTTCAATATGTTTCTTATTTCAGAGTCGCTAAGCGGGCGTTCCTCATGAGCCATAAGCTCGCGCAGGATATTTTTTCGTATGTCCTTCAGTGAGGGAAGGAAGAAATGCAGGGGTTTTTCTACGTGCTGCGGCGTTTCTATGCTCCTTGAGCATATCCCGCGGCAGACGAGGCTGGCATCAACGCCTATATCGCGCGCAAGTTCTCTCTGTGTAAAGGCCGCCAGCCGTTTTTCGTCGCCACTGAGGAAATACTCCCTCTGCTTGTTTATCAGCGCGTAAATTATCCTGTACATGGTGGTTTTGCGGGAGTTTATAAGCTCAAGCTTGTTGATCAGCCGGCCTATATTTTTCCATTCGCCGCCCGTAAAACAACCCTGTTTTTTAAGCTCGTTAATAAGATCGTAATGAATAATGTATTTTCCGCGGGCAAACCTGGGGGAGTAGAACCTTATATTAAAACCTCCGGCGCCGTCATGCTCTATGGCTGCTATCTTGTAATAATTACCGGCGCCGGATGCCACTAATTTTGAAGATGCATGAAACTGATCGTATATGTCTATTTCGTTGACGAATTCATTGATCTTTTCAACGGTTTCCAGCGGGACGTCGCACAGCGCCGCAACCTCTTCCGGCGTACGCGCTTCCTCGTCATAAAGAAACCATTTTTCAAAATTTTCGCGGCCTATGGAGAGGATAAGCTCGATTATGCCGGGCCGTGAATGCAGCAGCGTCTCTATGTCGAAGCCGGACTTATCGTGATTCAGGTTTTCATTTAAACCCGCAAAAGAGCAGGCCAGCGACGTGCCGGAAAACCGGCGCCACGTTAAAAGTTTCTGACTGTTATGCCGGAAGGAAACGAGATGTTTAAAGGCGGGGCTTTGCTCGACATCCGTTACAAAGGCCGAGAATGCGCGCTCCGGCAATCCCATAACCGTGCCAAGGTGAATACGCGCCGCAAGTTTCATTTTCTGGCGGGCTGCTGGCGTTTGACGTTGCCGGAGTCTGGCTTGCATGTTATTTTTTGAAACGGTATTCTACTTCACCCGGCGAAACGAGGCCGAGTTCCTTGCGGGCTATATGCTCTATGTAGGATTTATCGTTCTCAAGGAGGTAGACTTCTTTTCGCAGCAGGCGGTTTTCTTTTTTCAGGTCGCCGAACTGGCCGTTTAATTTATGCAATTCCCAGTAGCGCCGCACAAGCGTGCGAAACCCCGTGTTGCCGAACAAAAATGCCATAACCAGCGCCACAATTATATAAACAACGAAGCGCCGCGAATTATTTTTTGACATGTTTGATTAAAACTGGTTAACTGATGTTACATAAGCTTGTCATTGCGAGGAGCCTTCGCGACGAAGCAATCTCGCCGTTTTGATACGAAACAGCAAGATTGCTTCGCTTCGCTCGCAATGACAGCAACTTTGCTCACGTTAATCCTCTCCCCGCCGGGGAGAGGGTGGGGTGAGGGGGAGATAATGCCTATTTCCCCTTGAAGGCGCTTCTGCCGGGGAATACCGCTTTTGCGCCGAGCTGCTCTTCGATGCGCAGGAGTTGATTGTATTTAGCTATACGGTCGGTACGCGATGCGGAACCTGTTTTTATCTGGCCGGCATTCAGCGCTACCGCAAGATCCGCTATGAATGTGTCGGCCGTCTCGCCGGAACGATGGGAAATAACGGCCGTGTAACCGGCGTTATATGCCATAAGCACCGCGGCAACGGTTTCGGAAAGCGAACCTATCTGGTTGACTTTAATAAGGATGGAGTTGCCGATTCCCCTGGCTATTCCCTGCGAGAATATTTTTGTGTTGGTTACGAAAATATCGTCGCCCACAAGCTGAACCTTCTTGCCAAGCTGGTCGGTCAGAAGCTTCCAGCCGTCCCAGTCCTTCTCGCTTAAACCGTCTTCAATAGATACGATCGGGTATTTTGCGGCCAGGTTTTTAAGAAAATCCACCATGCCGGCGGATGTTTTAACCTGGTCTGTTTTCTCGCCTTCAAGATTGTATTTCCCGTCGCAATAAAGCTCGCTTGCCGCAACATCAAGCGCCAGCAGGACGTCCTTGCCCAGCGAGTAACCGGCTGCCGCAACCGCCTGCGAGATAACCTCAAGCGCTTCCTCGTTTGATTTGAGGTTAGGCGCAAAACCGCCCTCGTCGCCGACGCTGGTAATATCTCCCTTTTTCTTCAAAACGTTTTTCAGGTTATGAAATACTTCCGCGCCCATGCGAAGCGCCTCGCGGAACGAAGGCTTGCCGATGGGAACTATCATGAATTCCTGGAGGTCAACGTTGTTGTCGGCATGTGCGCCGCCGTTTATTATGTTCATCAACGGGACGGGAAGGATGTAATCGTTATATGTAATACCGAAGGCTTTGCGGATATATTGATAAAGTGGCAGCCCCGCATCCTGGGCGGCCGCGCGCGCGCAGGCAAGCGATATGCCGAGGATCGCGTTTGCGCCCAGCTTGCTTTTAAACTCCGTTCCGTCAAGCGCAAGCATTTTCTCGTCAATTTTCTTCTGCTCGCTTATCTCCATGCCCACAAGCGCGGGGCCTAAAATATCGTTCATGTTGGCAACGGCTTTCAGCGTGCCTTTGCCCAGGTACCGGCTCTTGTCGCCGTCGCGCAACTCAAGCGCCTCACGCTCGCCCGTTGACGCGCCGGACGGCACCGCAGCCCTTCCCATTACGCCGTTTTCAAGAATAACATCGGCTTCAACGGTAGGATTCCCGCGGGAATCAAGTATTTCGCGCCCGACAATCTTCTTAATCTTCGCCATAGCATTTCTCCTTTGTTTGATTTTTCGTTATCTTACCAAATTTCAATCGTTGCTGTCTACCATGATAATTTTTCCGGGGCGGTAATTACATCAGGATATTTTTGCCTTGCCGCAATGCCGTTTAGCTAAGGTTTTTATCTTCACCAAATCAGTCTCCTCTCCCCTCCGGGGAGAGGGTTAAGGTGAGGGGTGGTTCAATATTCCGACGATTTCCCCCTCATCCTGGCCTTCTCCCCGACGGGGAGAAGGAACACGAGCTAAAAAAATGAACCGTGTTTTCAGAGCAAAAACTTTAACTAAACGGCATTATGCCTTGCCGGTATGTTTATCGGATATTATGCCGCCGCCCAGGACATGGTTATTTTCATAGAACACCGCGGATTGTCCGGCAGTTATGGCCATTTGCGGCTTATCGAACTCTACCAGCACGCCGGCGCCAGCAGGGCTTATCAACGCGGAGGCTTCCTTGTGCATACGCCGAATTTTTACCATGCATTTAAGCGGCAATTCGGGCGTTTTTCCTTCGGCCCAGGACAGCGTTTCAACCGGCATTTTCGAGGAATACACTTTTTCTTTGCCGCCGACTACAACCTCGTTCTTTGCCGGGTCAAGCGCGATTACGTACAACGGCTCCGGCGATGACAACCCCAGCCCTTTTCGCTGGCCGATGGTATAAAACGCAAGCCCTTTATGTTTGCCGACGATTGCGCCGTTAACGTCAACTATGGCGCCGGGGCGCACTTTCCTGTCGAAATCCGGCAGGTAGGCGCGCAGGAAAGAGGCATAATCGTCCGGGACAAAACATATTTCCTGGCTTTCAGGTTTCTCGGCAGCCGGCAAAGCAAGCCGCCTGGCAATATCCCGCACTTCTGCTTTTGTATATTCACCGAGAGGAAAAATAAGGCGCTCCAACTGGCCGGAAGTAAGCCTGTATAAAACATAAGACTGATCTTTTAGCGCGTCTTTGGCCTTTGCGAGAACGCTGGTTTCGCCCCTTTTTTCTATGCGCGCGTAATGGCCGGTCGCCATCAAATCAAATCCCATGGCCTGCGCCTTCTCCATAAGCAGCCCGAATTTTATGAATTGGTTGCACACGATGCACGGGTTGGGCGTGTGGCCGCGGAGATACTCGCGCACGAAATCCGCGACGACAGTTTCCTCGAACCGGCTGCCGAAATCCAGCACGTAATGCCGAATGCCGAGATGATGACACACCCTTCTTGCGTCGGCAATATCGTCCATGGAACAACAGCCGCCGGGCCGTCCCCGGTCGTCGCCGGCGTGCCACAACCGCAAAGTAACACCCGCCACATCGTACCCCCCCTCCTTAAGCAACGCCGCCGCCACCGAAGAATCCACCCCCCCCGACATCCCCACCACAACTTTGGGGACGTTGTTTCTCACTATGCATAACTTTGGGTTCATCCCAACTTTTGCATTAGGGCGCGAGAACCGAGGCGAGCGAGGCCGAGAGTTTTTCGACGAAAAAAGTGAGAGCGTAGCGTTGTCTACGGTCGAACCTTTTTTCGGAAGAAAAAGTCCGGCATCGTTCGACGAATTCCGCGACCCTAATGCAAAATTTGGGTTCATACGGGATTTTGTTTCCAGAGGGGGGACATGCGGCGGAGGCGGTCTACAACAGGTGGGAGCGTTTCAAGAACGTAATCTATATCTTTTTCCGTTGTGCCGCGGCCGAGAGAAAAACGCAATGCGCCCTGGGCGCACTCGGGCGGAACGCCCATGGCGGATAGCACGTGCGACGGCTCGGACGTTCCCGAGGCGCAGGCAGACCCGGTAGACGCCGCTATACCCTTTAAATCAAGAGACAACAACAGGCTTTCCCCCTCGATAAATTCAAACGAAACGCTCAGCGTGCCGGCAAGCCGTTCCAGCGAATGGCCATTGACGTAAACCGAAGGTATGGAAGACATTATGCCGTTCTCAAGTTTCTGCCGCAAAGCCAGAAGCCGCGCCTGCTCGGCCTGCTGCTCCGCAACGGCAAGCTCAAGCGCGGCCGCCATTCCGACGATACCCGCCACGTTTTCCGTGCCTGCGCGCAGATTGGCCTCGTGATGGCCGCCGTGCAACAGCGGCTCGATTACCGTGCCGCGCTTTATATAGAGCGCACCCACGCCCTTGGGGCCGTAAAATTTGTGAGCCGACAGGGACAGCAGGTCAACGCCCATGGCCTGCACGTCTATCGGTATTTTGCCGGCGGTCTGCACCGCATCCGTGTGAAAAAGAACCTGTCCCCGCCCGGCGGCCGCCCGGCTGTCGTTTTCCCCGGCAATTATTTTACCGATTTCCGCCACGGGCTGTATAACACCCACTTCATTATTTGCATGCATTATGGATACAAGTATCGTGGAAGGCTGGATATTGCGTTTAACTTCCAGCGGGCTGACTCGGCCGGATGAATCCACCGGCAAAACCGTAACCTGGAAGCCTTCGGAACGCATGTATTCGCACGTTGCAAGAACGGCGTGGTGCTCGATGGAAGAAGTGATAATATGATTGCCGCGGGCTTTATTGGCGCGCGCCACGGATTTTATAGCCATGTTGTCGGATTCGGTTCCGCAACCGGTAAAAATTATTTCCCCTGGTTTTTGGGCATTTACACAACGCGCCACCGCCTGGCGCGCATCCTCAAGCCCTTTCCTGGCCTGCTGGCCGAACACGTGCATACTGGATGCATTGCCAAAAACATCCGACAGGTACGGCCGCATAGCATCCAACGGTTCCGCCCGCAACGGCGTAGTGGCATTATAATCAAGATAAATGGATTTCTTATTCATATTATCACTCGTTTTTATGTATTATATGTTATTCTATTATATGCACCATACTTTGTCAAGAATGAAATGATTTCATTTACAGCATGTGCAAAAATAGTTATAATACCGGTATATTTATGTCTATAAACGATGAAATATTAAAGAGGCGGACGTTTGCAATAATCAGCCATCCGGATGCGGGTAAGACGACGCTTACGGAGAAGTTTTTGCTTTTTGCGGGAGCCATCCAGAGCGCGGGCGCGGTAAAATCGAATAAGATCAAAAAAAGCACGGTATCCGACTTCATGGAAATAGAGCGCCAGCGCGGCATTTCCGTGGCTTCGGCGGTAATGAGCTTCGAGTACCGCGGCCTTAACATCAACCTGCTCGACACGCCGGGACACAAGGATTTCGCCGAAGACACCTACCGCACCCTTACCGCGGTTGACAGCGTGATTCTCGTCGTAGACAGCGTTAAGGGCGTTGAGGAGCAGACCGAAAAGCTGATGAAGGTCTGCCGGATGCGCAAAACACCCGTTATCATATTCATCAACAAGCTTGACCGCGAAGGCGCCTGCCCTTTCGACCTTGTGGACGAGCTTGAGAAGAAGCTGGACATAAAAGTTCAGCCTTTAAGCTGGCCCATAAGCCGCGGGAGCAGCTTCAAGGGGGTATACAGCTTTCATCAAAACAATCTTCATATATTTCACCCCAACCGGGGGGCGGACGATGACGAGATAGTGGCCATAACCGACATAAGCCGGCACGCGCTCGACGAACACGTCGGCGGGGAATTTGCTGCGCAATTGCGCGAGGACGTTGAGCTTCTAAAAGGCGTATACGGAAGTTTTGATAATGAAAAGTATCTGGCGGGAGACCTGGCCCCGGCTTTTTTCGGCAGCGCGTTAAACAATTTCGGCGTTAAAGAAACGCTGGACGCTTTCATTGAAATGGCGCCTCCGCCGGGTGCAAGAGAGGCGGCCACACGCAGAGTGGAGCCGGGCGAAAAATCATTCAGCGGTTTCGTGTTTAAAATTCATGCGAACCTGGACCTGCGCCACCGCGACAGGATTGCATTTTTCAGGGTTTGTTCGGGAAAATTCGAGAGAAACGCATTTTATAAGCACGTCCGTCTTAACACTAATTTGCGTTTTACGAACCCGGCCAGCTTCCTGGGACAGAAAAAAGATGTCATTGAGGAAGCATACCCGGGTGATGTAATAGGGCTTTACGACAGGGGACATTTCAAGATAGGCGATACTTTAACGGATGGCGAGAATCTTTCGTTCCAGGGCATCCCGAGTTTTTCGCCGGAAGTTTTCCGGGAACTCATAAACACTTCCATGAAGGCGAAACAGCTTGAAAAAGGCATCAAGCAGCTTACCGACGAAGGCGTAGCGCAGGTTTTCCACCTTGCCATTGGACACCGCAAGGTGGTGGGAACCGTCGGGCAACTGCAATTCGACGTCATAAGTTACCGCCTGGAACACGAGTACGGGGCAAAATGCAGTTTTGAACCGCTTAATTTTTACAAGGCCTGCTGGATAACCTCGAATAACGCGGCTCAATTCAAGGATTTTTGCGACTACAAAGCCAACCACATAGGCCGCGACAAGGATGATAACATTGTTTTTTTCGCGGAATCCGAATGGATGCTGCACCACTACATGGAACAATTCCCCGACGTAAATTTCCATTTTACTTCTGAATTCAAGTAAACGTCCCCCCTCACCCTGCCCTCTCCCCGACGGGGAGAGGGTTAAGATGAAACATAACATTTTCCTCTCCCCGTCGGGAATGATTTGCACATCAACTCTTCCCCCCCCGTCGGGACAGTTTGCACAGCAGCTCTTTCCTCTCCCCGTCGGGACAGTTTGCACATCAGCTCTTTCCTCTCCCCGTCGGGGACAGTTTGCACAGCAGCTCTTTCCTCTCCCCGTCGGGGACAGTTTGCACATCGGGGTTTCCTCTCCCCGTCGGGGAGAGGATTAAGGTGAGGGGGAGTTAACGTGTTTTTAACCAGCCAGATTAGCTGCTAATACGTGCTCTTGTCTTCGGTCTTATTCTTCCTGGGCTGCATCTTTACAGGTCCCGTGGTATCTTTTTCAAGTCCGCCGCCCTGCATCTGCGTGGTTGTTCCTTCCTGCATACCGCCGCCCTGCATGTCAGTGTCCTTATCCATCGCGCCACCCTGCATTTCCCCCGAACGGATCGTCGGATACTTGCGGAAGAATTTATCCTTATCCTCCGCGCTCATTGCCTGCCATTTCATGGCCGCATCCATAACCTTCTTCGCCTTGTCTGGATTTGTATCCGACCATCTCTTGAAAGACGGCTGTTCATAGAACAGCGAGGCCGCATAGGGGTGCCTGGCTACAATGTCGGCGATGCCGGGGTTCTGCTCAAGTGAAGTCATGAACCTGGAATTCTGCACGAGCATCACCGCCTCTTCCTCGCCTACGTTTTTGCCCTGGTTTACATCCTTTAGTATCTCGTCGAAGGTTCTCATCTGGGTCATTTGCGTGTCTTTGTTAGCCTTATTGTCTGTCCCGGGCGAGGTTTGATACTGTGCCAGCGCCCACGAAGAACTCATGCTTACTGCTATTGCCATCGTCAACAACCATTTGCTTTTTATCATTATGTTCCTCCTGTTATCGCACCCGCAAAAGCGCGGGTGGAGATTTCTGTCATTTGATGCCGTATTTTTTCCGTACGCGGCGTTTTTGCGCGGGAGATAGTTTTTGCCAGTCATTGTACCTCTTGCGCAACATGTCGCACTCGTCTTCATTCATGGATTTCCAACGTTCATAATTTTTCAGAAGCTTCTTTCGTTTCGCGGCCGGCATTGCATTAAAGGTTTCCCACCGCAGGCGGAGAATCGCTTTTTCTTCGGGGTTTAATTTTTCCCACTGCTTGTATTGCTGCATTAAAACGCGTTTCTCCCCGGTGGATAATCGCCCCGCCTGCGCGCCGGCGGAAGGCGCAATGCCCGCGGCATTCGCAACCACGGCAACGCAAACTAAAAACGCGCATATAATAAAGGCCGGCCTCATTGGCCGATTCTCCTTAGCAAATCAAGCTCCCTGCATACTTCGAAGTCGTTTAAAAATTCCATGTTTTGTATGACGTCCCATTCTATGACGGTAAACTGCGCGCGCGGCCCCGCAACTATTTGGGATATAAGCGCCCCCATCACGATAAGGTTTAACATGGGCGCCAAAAGCAGGCGCGAAGCGGCGGAAAACGCCGGGCGCCCCATGTAATGCACTCGCGATCTTCTCTCAATAAGCGCGCGCACCTGCGGCCACATCTGCCCGGACGGCGGCCGCCCGCTCCGGCCTATGGCGGCAAAGCTGCCGGCGATAGAACGCGAAAGCCCGGCACAACGGCGGCAATGCGCCAGGTGTTGTTCAACCGCCGCGCGGCCTCCCGCGCTCAACTCCCCCAGATGGTACAGCGCAATTTCTTTACGTATCTTCCGGCAATTCATTTTCATACCTTTTTAATGCCCTGGCCAATTTCCTTGCTGCCCTGAAAAGCAAAACTTTTACCGTATTCTCCGACAATCCCAGTACGCCGCCTATCTCATCTATTTTCATTGAATTATCGAATTTCAGCGAAAACACTTCCGATTCCCTGCGGCTGAGCGTTGAGCGGGCGGCGCGCACGTCGGCTTTGAGGCGCTGCAACTCGCAATAGTGCTGCGGGTCGCCGCCACGGCCCCGGTCCGGCCAGCCGGATTCAAAGCTTGCGCCGTCGCCGGCAACGGGCGGACGGAAAAAAAATTTACGCCAAAGGTAGCCCCTTCTCTGGTGGGTGCGGCAGAGGTTTACCACGATTCTCCATAACCACGTCTTGAAAGCCGCCTCCCCCCTGAAAGTCGTGATTTTACGCCATGCGTGAAAAAATGCTTCGGCCAGGACGTCGCGCGCATCATCCGGCGAGTTTATATGCTGCCTGATAAAAAGATACAACCCGCCCTGGTAACGCTCTACCAAAACGCCGAACGCCTCGCTGTCGCCGCCCTGCGCCCGGCGGACAAGTTCGAAATCCGCAACCGGCGCATCCATGACGGCGGTGTTGCGCTCTTCATTATACATAGACGCACGGAATGAAATTTGGTTTACAAAAGAAAAGCAAAATACCCCCCGTCCCCCCGGCATCATGTCTCTTTATCAGTTTGAAGTCATTGCGAGCGAGAGCGAAGCAATCTCGACGTTGCTTCTGATGAAAAACGAGATTGCCGCGCCCTTTGGGCTCGCAATGACGACTACAACTTCTAAAGAGGCACCCGGTATCAGCCTATGGTATGTTATCTGGATCTTTTTTGCTTGTTTTTCAGGTGGTCGCGGTAGTAACGCGAGAATGAGTGTGCCCCCGAGCCTTGTGCCACAAAAAACATGTCGTCAGTTTCCGCCGGATACAGCGCCGCCTTCAACGATTCTTTCCCGGGATTACAGATAGGCCCCGGCGGCAGGCCGTAATGACGGTACGTATTATACGGCGAATCTACTTTCAGATCTTTATACGTCAATTTATCTTTATGCGTTCCCAGCGCGTACAGCACCGTGGCGCAGGATTCAAGGTACCAGTGTTTATTCAGGCGGTTAATAAATACCGCGGCCACCAGCGGCCGTTCTTCGGGCAAAACCGCCTCTTTCTCTATGATAGAAGCAAGTATGACGATTTCCTTATCACTTAAAATATTTTTTCCGTCCGGACGCGATTTTTTCAGTTCCGCGAACTGACGCCAGAACTCCCTTGTCATCACGCCGGCAACCTTGTCCGCCGGGGAACGCGGTTCAAAATAATAAGTGTCGGGATAAAGGTATCCCTCCAGGTTACGTTCGCTTACAAAGTTAAGAAAAGCAGCCTCATCGGCCACGTTAAGCGCATGCAGGCGCCCGGCCACCTGGCGCGCATTAAACCCCTCCGGTATCGTTACCCTGGCCACCTGGGATTTGCCGCGCGTTATCATATTCAATACGCCGAATACGCTGCTGCGCGCCGGTATGCGGTACGTGCCTGCTTTCAGCCGCCTGGCCATGCCGCTTGCGGAAAGCAAAAAAGTAAAAGCACGGGGAGAGGCTATAACGCCGCTCTCGGCGAGAATACCCGCCGCCTGCCGCGCCGAGGCGCCGGGCGGTATGGTAACCATAAAAACCGCCGACGGCAGGCGCGCCCACCAGAAAACGCCGCCTGCAATTATAAAACACAGCCCTGCGATAATAACCGGTTTAATAAATTTATCCGTCATATTTTACGGGTTTTGATCCATGTATGACTGTAGAATCAGGCTTGCCGCAAGTTTATCTCTCACTTTTTTACGTTTTTCACGCGACATATCGGCCTCTTCAACCAGCATACGCTCCGCCTGCATCGTTGTAAGCCGCTCGTCAATGAATTCAACCGGCAGCGCAACGCTTTCTCGCAGCTCTTCGGCAAACCGGCGCACATCGGATGTAAGCCCGCTCTCGGTGCCGTTCATGTTTATCGGCAATCCCAGCACTATTTTTTCAACGCCGTACTTGGCCACGATGGCGGCGATACGGGCAAAATCCTCTTTAAGCGACACCCTTTCCAGCACTTCCAGCGGCTGGGCTGTAATCCCGAGTGGATCGGATAGCGCAAGCCCTATCCTGCGATGGCCGTAATCAATTCCTAATAATCTTTGCATAATGTTTAGCGCCAGGGACGCTTCCTTTCATCAATTCGGAAACGGTAACAAAACGGTAACCGCGCTGGCGCAATGCGGTTATTATACGCGGCAAAGCCTCGATCGTAGGCTGCCTGCCCGAGTGCAGCAGGATAATGCCGCCGTCGTCGGCCTGCTCAAGCACGCGCTGCACGATCATTTCGGGGTCGTTCTCCTCGTGATCGCGGGGAAATACCGTCCATAAGACGAGAGACAATCCCAGCTTACGCGCCACGGCAAGCACTTTTTCGTCGTACCGCCCGCCCGGCGGGCGAAACAACAGGGATTCAGACCCGCACTGGCTCCGCATAAGTTCCCGCGTCCGGCTCAGTTCCGCGCCTATCTCGCGTTCGCTTAAGCGGCACAGGTTGCGGTGAGTCATAGTGTGGCCGCCCAGTTCATGGCCGTGTTCGCACAGGGAACGCGCAAGTTCCGGCCGCTGCTCAAGGCACGAGCCGACAACAAAAAATGTGGCGGGCACGTTTGCCCGGCCCAACACGGAGATCAGCCGTCCGGTATACCCCTCATGCGGGCCGTCGTCGAATGTTAGCGCGATTCTGTACGGGTAGCGGTGCAAAGGCAGGGATAAAAACTCCGCATCGCGCGAAGCGACTGCAATCCCCCAAAAAATCAAAACAGCGGCAATGACTAAAACAACGTGATAACGGCAGATAACGAGGGTAAATTTATTTTTAGTCATCAATTTGCAATCAATTCCCCCTCAACTTAATCCTCTCCCCGACGGGGAGAGGAACTCCAACCCTCGCCCCTGCTGGGAGAGTAACTCCAAGCCTTCAACCCTCGCCCCTTGGGGGAGAGGGCAGGGTGAGGGGGGACTTACATCCCATTGCCGCCACAAACACTTATTTTTTCGCAAACGTTAATAATTTTCTTCTAATAATATCCAGCGCCTGGTTGGCGGCGCGGTGGCGAATGTCGTTGCGCTGCCCGGCGAATACAAAACGCGACACTTCGGTTTTAATCCCATGGCCGGCAATGCCGATAAATACCAGCCCCACGGGCTTTTCCGCCGTCCCGCCGCCGGGGCCGGCAATGCCGGTAACAGACAATCCCAGCGATGCGCCGGACGTTTTTAAAATGCCTTCGGCCATCTCGCGCGCCGTCTCAGCCGCGACGGCCCCGTGCGCCGCAAGCGTATCATGTTTTACGCCCAGCCGCGCTATCTTGGCTTCGTTCGAATATGCAACAACCGCTTCCCTGAAATATAACGAGCTGCCGGCAACGGATGTAAGCTTATCGGCAATCAACCCGCCGGTGCATGATTCGGCCAAAGCTATGGTTTTATGATGTTTATTAAGCAACTCGCCGGCAACGGATTCAAGCGACTGCGCGCCCTCGCCGAAAATATTACCGCCCAGCACACGGTAAAATTCGGATTTCAGCACCGCAAGGGTTTCATCGGCCAGCAGTTCATCCCTGCCCCGGCAGCTTGCCTTGATGTCAATGATCATCTGGTGCGCAAGTATGGTAAAATCCGTGCAACCGCCATCGCCCGCGCGCGCGGATTCTATAACCGGGCGTATCTTTTCGTCAACCGCCGACTCGCCCATGCCGAAAACATGCAGCGTAAAATGTTTCTTTATGCCGGCCTCGAATTGCCTCAGGTACGGCATAACGGACTCATCGAACATCTGCTGCATTTCCTTAGGCGGCCCCGGCAAGAGGAAAATAACTCGCCGCTCATGCTCGATAATCTGTCCCGGCGCGGTGCCGACACGGTTTCCGATAAGCCGCGCGCCGGAAATCACCTGCGCCTGGCGCTCGTTATTCGGCGGCATCGGTATTCCGCGCCCGTCAAAAAACTGCCGCACCGCCGCAAGCGCGCCCGCGTCGGTTTCAAGCCCGGTTTTAAGCGCGTCCGCAACCGCCTCGCGCGTAATATCGTCGAACGTCGGCCCCAGCCCGCCGGTGATTATAACAATGTCGTTACCCGCGACCGCGCCGGCAAACACGTTTTCCATGTCCGCGCGCCTGTCGCCCACCGTGATGCAGGAAGAAAGCTCAAGCCCCAGGCAATCCAACCGCTCGCCGATAAAAGCGGCGTTTGTATTGACCTTCCCCGCCAAAAGCTCCGTCCCCACGCACACAACCGCCACACGCATAAAAACCTCTAATTCCCTATTTAGCTAATGTTCCTTCTCCCCGCCGGGGAGAAGGCCAGGATGAGGGGGAGTTCGTCGGAATATTGAACCACCCCTCACCTTAATCCTCTCCCCGGAGGGGAGAGGAAACTGATTTGGTGAAGATAAAAATCTTAACTAAACGGCATCACGGCGAACTTCAACGGCCGGCGCGATGCGGGGATCGCGCCCTACAAACATCAGCTTACGTTAATGATAAAACCCTACTTTTTTTTCCTCTTCGGGGGGTTGGGCGGTTTTTATGGCGCCGAAGCGCGCCTCGTACCTGGCGATGTTGTCCTGCAGCGCAGCAAGCAGCCGCTTGGCATGGCCGGGCGAGGTAACGATGCGGGAGCGCACCTTGGCCTTGGGCGCCTGCGGCTGGATAAAGATGAAATCAAAAACGATCTCGTTCTCCGAATGCCCTATCATGGCAAGATTTACATACACACCCTGGGCGGTCTGCTCATCAATTTCAATCTGTATCTCGGGCTTCTTTTTCTCTTCCATGAGGCCTCCTGTGTTTACACATCCGCACGGTAAAATACATTAACTCCCCCCTCACCTTAATCCTCTCCCCGACGGGGAGAGGAAATTTAAGCCGCTAACCATCGCCCCTTCGGGGAGAGGAAATTTAAGCCGCTAACCATCGCCCCGACGGGGAGAGGAAATTTAAACCGCTGACCCTCGCCCCTGCGGGGAGAAGAAATTTAAGCCGCTGACCCTCGCCCCTTCGGGGAGAGGGCAGGGTGAGGGGGAGACGTTAAAATTTTAACCCGGCACCCGTGATATGTTTCAATATGTCATTAATATCGGCTTTTACCTTTTTTGGCTTCCCGGCGCAGGCTATGGCGCGGTCCGGGTCTTTAAGGCCGTGGCCTGTGAGTATGCAGACGGCCTTTAGCGTGCCGGAAGCGGGATCTACACCGTCGAAGCGCCTGTCTTTGGCATATTTTATCAGCCCCGCCACGGACGCGGCGGACGCCGGCTCGCAGAAAACGCCCTCGGTTGCCGCAAGCATTGTATACGCTTCAATAATCTCATCGTCGGTAACAGTATCTATCGCGCCGCCGGACTCGTCGCGCGCGGCAACGGCCGTTTTCCACGATGCGGGATTGCCTATGCGGATAGCCGTGGCAATCGTCTCCGGCTTTTCAACCGGATGCCCAAGCACGATAGGCGCCGAACCGTGCGCCTGGAAACCCATCATTTTGGGAAGGCCGAACCGGTCGCCGAAAATGGAATGATACTCTTTATATCCTTTCCAGTATGCCGTAATGTTGCCGGCGTTTCCCACGGGCATGAACTGGAAATCCGGCGCCTGCCCCAAGTCGTCGCATATTTCAAATGCGCCAGTTTTCTGCCCTTCTATGCGGTAAGGGTTAACGGAATTTACAAGCGTAATCGGGTACTGTTCGCTTAACTCGCGCACAAGCTGCAGCGCCTCGTCGAAATTTCCCTCAATTGAAAGCACCGTGGCATTATGAACAAGCGCCTGCGATAACTTGCCCAGCGCGATTTTCCCCTCAGGGATAAGCACCACGCACCCTATGCCGGCGCGCGCGGAGTAGGCGGCCGCCGAGGCGGACGTATTTCCCGTCGAGGCGCATATCACGGCGCGGCTGCCCTCTTCGACGGCCTTGGATATGGCCATGGCCATGCCGCGGTCCTTAAACGATCCGCTCGGGTTAAGCCCCTCGTATTTAAGAAATATTTTCCCCGGGAACCCGGTTTTTTCCGCAAGCCGCGGCGCTGGTATAAGCGGCGTATTACCCTCGCAAAGCGTGATGACAGGCGTTTTATCCGTAACAGGCAGGTACCGGCGGTAATGCTCTATTATTCCATGGTAGGACATTCGTATTCCCTCGTCATATAGATTTTGCGTGCATTCATTTTCATTGTAGCTATTTGCGCCCTAAAAGTCAATTTTCAAATCAAATTCAAAAAATGCTTGCCGTTTACCCCTTTTCATGCTATATTATAGTGCTTTAATATCACTATAATAATTATAGTTTTTCACATCCGTTTCACATCTTTTTTACATCTTTTTCACTATTCGCACCCACTACCTTACGATAAGTCATAATTCTTTACGTCAAATACCGATTGGAGCAAACTACCATGAAAAATCAACGCGGACTTACACTTACCGAGGTAGTCATTGCAGTTGCAGTTTTCACCATAGTCATCCTTGGCGCTGTCCAGGGTTTTTTGTCGCTCAGCAAATCGTTCATGCATTCTAAAGTTAAAAACCAGGCGTTACAGTTTGCCAACGATGAGCTTGAAAACTTCCAGAAAATAGCCCGTATACCGGAACGCGATTCGGCAGGCAACGTGCCGCCCAGCCCAAAACCCATAGGTTTCACTAATTTTGTAGTCGGCGACGGTGCTGAAACGCTGGAAACTTATCCACGATCGTTCTTCTCGGAAGGGGCATCCGCTGCAAACGAAGAACGTCTGCAATTATTCCGAAAGGTTGAGGTAAGCACCGTAAATGTCAATACGTTGGCAGAATACCGCGTAGTTAAAGTTACCCTGCGCGATAGCATCTCTCCTTCACGGTTTTCACCCATAAGCGTTGAAACCATCATAAAGAAACCTTCGCCCGACGCGCTTGACATACGTTCAGCCATGGGCGTCATAAATATTTCGGGGACGTTTTTGGATGAAGACAGCGGAGGCGGCATACCCACAGCAGTAGTAACAATTGGAACTGGAACTTTTATGCGTGAAACCAACACTAACGACGCGGGCAATTACGGGTTCCACAATTATATCGCTTCACAGGTACAGAAATACACTATTACAGCCACCAGGGAAGGTTACTGGCCGGCCGAGATTGAGGATATTTCACTTGCAGGCCAGAATGACTTAACCATAAACGGCACCATGCAAACCGTATACATTACAACTGTCAATATTAACGTGCAAGACCTTCTTGGAGGCATGGCACCAATTCAAGGCGTAACCGTGGAAATAAGTTACCGCGCAGGCGTCCCGCCTACGGTTCCGGCGCCTCTTGTCAATTCGGCAACTTACACAGGGTTTACAGGCGCCGATGGAAATGCGACATTCAATATACCGATACCTGTTACGAGCCATGACACCCACGCCGGATATTATGTTAAAAAAATATCAAAAACCGATTATTTTTCCATAATGCCGGACCACGATATTACTTTGGATAAAAATTCCGTATTAACGGTAAACTTTAATCTTGTAGCAAAAAAATACGGTAATTATACCGTAAACGTAAAGGACACCAGCTCCAATTCACTACAATATACCCACGTAGAACTTCTTGACTTTGAGACGAACCAGGTTTTACGCATAGGCAGCAATGATGAAAATTTCGCCAGGGGCAGCACAGACATAAACGGAATAATAACATTTAATAACATTGCAGTAAATTCGACATCCGACCCCAATGCCACAGAACGTAAGATCAAGCTGAATATTCAAATACTCGGCTACCAGCGAATTCTGGCGAAACAGGAATCAAGCGCCATTGGTAGTAATACCAGGGTTGCAACCGCGGACCAGACAGTATCTGTAACAAAAAATTTGGATTCAAACACATGGAAAGGAACGTTCGGAACAGCTATCTTAGACGAGGAACAGAGTTTAAACGCCACCGATGGTATAGACATATCGTTGGCAAGGGGAGCAACCACACAATTAAGCATCTGGATGAATTATAAAGGACACGGTATAAATCCCTCTGACTTTAATCTACCCGGGCTAGGTTTCATCAAATCCAATGAAGAATGGGGAGTTGATGGCAGCGGCATTTATGGTATTTACTTTAGAGCTCTTGACTTGCCCGTTGGAAGTATAACCAATCTCTCAAGAAAAGTTACATACACTATTTCAAATGCGGAAGGCGGCTTATCGGACATTGAAACCATAGGATGTCTGAAGCCATCCTTCACAAGCGAGAAACGTGGAACATCCATTGAAACAGATGCAACGGAATACCCATACTATTGCACACCGCAAAACGCTGTGCAGGTTAACCTGACAATTACGCCTTATCTGCAATTTGACTATACGCCGCTGGCAGGGGCCGACCCGTATGGCCCGCAGACGCTTCCATTCTCCGCGACTTACACATCGCCCATCGGTAACATGCTTTTGCAAATAACAGGCGGCGATTCATTTACTACGTTTATTAACGGAGGAAGCACTATAAAAGCCGGGACAACCATATACGAGCGTGTAGCTACGAAACTGAATGGAGTGCTGCTGGACTCAACTCAATACGATGAGTCGTCCATTGCCACGGATCCCGATGGCGGGCTGGCAAGTCACAGCATTGTTACTAACCCTACCACCAGCCCCGCTAATAATGAATACTGGGTAGAGCTTACTGCGACAGAAAAACTCGGAGCCAAATTTAGCATAAAAGGAATTGCCGAGTATCCAAAAAATGTTGATCCGCCGACATACAGCACAACTTACACGAGGTCATGGACAGTTGTACCTAATATGACTGTTTCAATTGCTCCGGCGGCTACCCCTATATCCATGGGATTTTCATCATCCCAGGTATTTACAGCCACTATTTCAGGCCCCGGCATTACCACTGCCAACCTGCACTGGCAGGCCCTGGACAAAGACGGTATAGAATTGCAACCTGATAATGATATCTGCTCCATCTCTCCCACGGGCAACAGTTTGACCACAACACTTAAAACTTCGTCCAATATAGGCGGCACGGTACAGCTGCGCGCATTCCTGGCGATGAACGGATACATAGAATATTCCAACATAGTGGCGATAAACGTTACGGCTACCGGCGCCTCAACGAAATAATGATTATGAAACTGCACAAATCCCGCTGCGGCGGGTTTACCATGACTGAAGCAATTATGAGCATTGCCATAGTGGGCATACTTGCGTTGGCCATTGCAAGCTCAAAACAGTACCTGATGGAAACACAGTTGCGTTCCCAGGCGGAAAGCGAGATGCAAACCGACGCAACACGCATAATGTCAACGCTTTCCGTGGCATTTAGAAAGGCCGGTGATGGCATGCCTAATTCATCATCCAATCTTTTGCAGGTTTTCAGGGATTTGCCGAGCATATCCGGAAGCTCTTCCATAGTTTTTTTTTCGAAAGATTCCGGCACTACTGTCTCAGAGATGGACGACAACGATATTTGGACTTATTTCGGGCTTGAAAACGGGCAACTGGTTGAACGGGCGCAACACAGGAGAATAAGCGACGGGACAGATACCGTTACAGTAATAGAAGAAAAAATTATGCAGTTTAGCGGCGCCAACGAGCGCATAAAAACGCTTGAATTTAATTATTTCAATTCCGGCAATGCATCGGACGGCATACAAGAACGCATAACCGACGGGTATGCGGCAAGCACCGTACGCGTATACATGGAACTTGAAAAAGCGGATATTGTAATAAAGAAAGAATATTTCGTACTACTGGAGAACCTGCTATATGGAACAAACTTCTAACCGGTTTTGGGGCAAAGATCACGGTTTGACGCCACCGCGTGAGAGCGTTTACTTGAACTGCCGGCAGGCGCCGGGCAGGATAAAATTGGCAGGCAGCCCGGGCATAGCGCTGATTACGGTGCTGTTCATAGCATTTTTTGTGTTAAGTACATTGTTGTACCTTAGCTTTCGCGCTATTGAGAACAGCCGTTCGCTGGTTACCATGGTTAAAACCAACCAGGCAGCCTTTATCGCCGATGCCGGCGTACAGCGCGGGCTGGCGGCGCTGGAAAAGAAGTTATCCCGCCTTGAGGAACGCATAAACTTGGGAATTTTGCAAGGAGACGGGACTTACGTTCCCATTACTTATGACAATGTGGCAACATATACAAAAGCAGATCCGGCGCTGCGCACGCTCTTTTGGACAGAATGGCTCAATTACAATCCGCTCAACGCTGCCGATCCCGCCAACGCCGATCTACCCCAGTCGCTTGATTTTGTAATCGAAGATAGTAAATATGCCGTGATGAGACTCAACGAAACGTTGGGGGAAAACCGCTACGAAATTGTGGTGCGCCTTTTTGATGCAAATGCGCCTCTCAGCCTGAATCCGAGGAGTATAACGGCAAAAGTTAACGACGTTACGATGCGCTACGGTTTTGAAGTGGAATCAACACCTATAAACGCGGCAGGGGTGCGCGGTAAAACCGTAACCGTACGTTCACACACATCCATATTCTCAGACAGGGACCGGACTATAAACGTGCATTTGGCGCGCCTTCTTTCAAAGTACAACCTTTTTACCATCTACAATACCATTGACGGCGCAATTGGCGGAACGCGAATATATGACAGTGTATCATACACCGGCGATGTCTACAGCACCTACCAATTCTACTCGGAAGGCGATGCAAAGTATGACGGCAGTATGATGGTATCCAATATAGCAGCGGATCCGCCTGTGATATACTATAATCCGGACGGCACGACCATAGGCCTGACCACTGTAAAGAAAAGCGATGGCTCGGACAATTCAGTGCGAAGGGTTGATGAAAAATTTTTCCCGGACAACATAACCGCCGACAAGCAAAGAAGAGCCGCCTACTATGGAAGGCTGACCACTGCGGCGATCCCTGCACTGTCTGCTAATACGATATTTCTGGACAGAAATCATACCAATGTATTGTGCAACGACGGCAGCATAGAATCCATGGACATGACTGCATACATAACCGGAAGCGCTACAGTTGAAATCAACAATCTTGGCCCGGATTTTACAACCACTCAATACATTATAACCACGGTATCAGACACCGAAACCGTGGAACAATACGTATGGAAAATAGCCGATCCATATTTCCTTATATACGCCAATGGAGATCTGACAGTTAAAGGCGAGGTCAGCAACAAATCCAAAACAACGCTGGCAGCCACTAACACCGTCTATATCAGTGGCAGTGTAAAATATGGCGGAGGCATACCCAATGCCGATACTGTAATATCCCTTATATCCTGGAACCAAAACGTGCTGGTTAAAAAGGATGCCGCTACGGATGCTAATGAACTTACACTCCATGCCGTGGTAATGACCCCCCAGGGCGGATTCGGCGTAGAAGGTTACCTGGATATTGAAAATAACTATACAGCGTACGCCGGCCTCATCAGGCATTGCGGGTCATTCCTGCGCCACCACCCTTTGCCTACCTTAAACTCGGCTCGCACCAAAGGATGGGGTTTGGAAACAGAATTCGACACCGCGCTTGCACAGATGAAGGCGCCGCCGTTTTTTCCCGGGGAAGAACCTTACGAGCTTAAGGAACCCCAAAAGGCGAGGGTTGTGGAACTTTATCGCGCGCAATGATTGCAGAGAAGTTAAGACGGAGGTTTTTACATGAGTAGCCAGAACAACAAGAGAAGCATATTTAACGTGCTGTTTTCCGATGTGCCGGGCACGAAGGAATACGTGCTTTTATTTTTTGTCGTTATTACAGTGTTCCTGCTGGTGATAATGGTAAGCACGTTCCTGTTTATCAAGGCGGCGCAGATGGATTTTTATAATCCGATCTCACTGGGCGACAAGATTAAGCTTGCCTTTATATTCTGGGGCGCGCTTTCCGTCGTGTTATTCCTCGTAGCCTTCCGATTCATCCTCGCCATCTCCTACCGCGTGGCAGGCCCCATTAAGCGCATGGAACAACTGCTTGACGAGATTATCGCCGGCAAGGACAGGGCCATTATCTTGCGCCCCAACGACGCGCTAATCGGCGTGGCCGAGCGCATCAACAAGCTTATTTCCTTAAACAAAAACAAGTAGGAATTTTTTATTGCGGTGTGTCGCCGGATGGCGGGGTGGGAACGTTTGCTTTTTCGGCGAGTTTATTTATGGTTTCGGCAAGCGGCATCATCAGCAGGTCGTTCTTGCGAAAGCCGACTTTGACGGGCTTGTTTTCTTCAAGGGATTTCTTCATTTCGCGGGTTATGCGCATAACGGGCAGCACAAGGTTGCGCACAAGGATATATATGACTACAAAACAGACGTACGTCATAAGAAGAATGTTCGCGGACGCAAGGTAGAGGTAAGTGTAGATAAACTGTGGTATTTTATGCAGGCTGAAAGCCGGCTGCATCCCTCCGAAACTTGAGATAAAAACCTGGTTAATCGCAAACTGAACTCCCAGAAAAAGAACCGCGCAGCTTGCAATAAGCGTTACAACGATCGGCCCCAGGCTTTTAAGGAACAACCATTTAAAAATAGCCACTTCCTCGGGAAGCAGCAACACTTTTCTTCTGTTAAGTTGTTCTTTATCCATACCTGGCCTCTTTTCTTCTCGCTTACGTATCTCTTTAGCGTTTCGTCATTGCGAGCCCAAAGGGCGCGGCAATCTCGCTTTTAATCAGAAGCAACATCGAGATTGCTTCGCTCTCGCTCGCAATGACCTCAAACTGCTAAAGAGACACTCGCTTACAAATATAATTATCGCTTTTATGAGTTTAACATAACGCACTATTCGTGTCAAGGGCTAATTTGACAACGAATACATTATAAGGTAGTATACGTGTTTGACTACGCCTTCCCCTCTTAAGTTTAAGCCTGCGATTATACATAAGTTCCTTCTCCCCGGCGGGGAGAAGGGCAGGATGAGGGGGAAATCGCCGGGAGCAGAACCTTTAGCTCCCCCTCACCTTAATCCTCTCCCCGGCGGGGAGAGGAAACGAGGCACCGACGATAATCCCAGACTTATGTATAATCGCAAGTAAGTTTACGAGGGGACAGCGGGAAGATTTTAAGGAGATTTTTTGTTGAACAAAACAAGGAAGATTTTTACGCTTGTGGTGATACCAGCCCTGGTGGCCGGTATTTGGGTTGGCAAAAGGCATGGCGCTTTTTCGGCTGACGAAGCGCCTGTGGAAACTAAAGCCGTGGTTATGCCGGTAAAACCGAAATACGTGCGCGGCATTCATCTTACCGCGTGGGTGGCGGGCTCGCCAAAATCGCGCGAAACCATCGCCAAACTGCTGGATGAGACCGAGCTTAACTCGCTTGTTATAGACGTTAAAGAGTACGAGGGCGAAGTATATATACCCGGCATTGACGCCGCGGAGAAATACCGGACTTTCGTCCCTGCCATCCCGGGAATAAAAGATTATATCGCATCCTTAAAACAACGCAATATATATACGATTGCGCGGATAGTGGTGTTTAAGGATAACCTTATGGCGCGAAAGCAGCCTGCGCTTGCCGTAAAGGATGCGGGCGGCGGGCTTTGGGAAGATCGGCGCCAGATTGCATGGCTTGACCCGTACAACAAGGCGGCATGGGAGTACAATCTTGCCGTTGCCCGGCGCGCGGCGGAGCTTGGGTTTGACGAGATACAATTCGATTACATCCGCTTTCCTTCCGACGGCAACACCCGGAACTGCCGCTATAGCCAGGTGCATAATTCATCCGCCGCCGCGGTTGCGCTAAACGGTTTCCTCGAAGAAGCCTGCCGGCAGCTTGCACCAATGGGCGTAAAACTTTCGATAGACGTTTTCGGGCTTACTACTACTGTGCAACATGACATGGGCATCGGCCAGAAGATGGTGGACATGTCAAGGTGGATAGATTTCGTCAGCCCGATGGTGTACCCTTCGCACTATGCCAATGGTGAATACGGAATTGAAAACCCGGACTCGCAGCCTTATCGCACGGTGTTCATGAGTATGTCGGGCGCGCGCAAGCGCATGGGCGAGGCCGCGTCAAAACTGCGGCCATGGCTGCAGGATTTCTCGCTGGGACACCGTTACGGCGCACGGGAAGTTCAGGCGCAGATACAGGCATTATACGACAACGATATAGGCGAATGGCTGCTGTGGAACCCCCGCTGCGTTTACACCAAAGGCGCGCTGAAGCCCGAAAGTTTCGCCGATACCTACGAGAAAACAAAAAGAGCGGAACCTGAATCTGAACAGGCGCCCGCTCTTACCAACGCTACAACTTCGCAACAATAACTTTTATTTAGTTTGAGGTCATTGCGAGCGAAAGCGAAGCAATCTCGACGTTGCTTCTGATGAAAAGCGAGATTGCCGCGCCCTTTGGGCTCGCAATGACGACGACAACCTCAAACTGCTAAAGAGACACCTTTTATTTATCCAACCTGACTGTCGCCGTTCTCCGACCTGACGGCTTTTATGTGGCGCCATATATACCAAGTGGCGCCGACAACCATCACCGCGCCGATGGCGAAATCGAACTTGTGAAAATAAACGCGAATTGACGCCCAGTTCTGCCCCATCCTGTAACCCACCCAGGCAAGCGCCCAGCTCCAGATATAAGAACCGACGAACGTGTAAATTATAAACGTGGACATTCTCATTTTGGCGATGCCGGCCGGAAGCGCGATGAATGTGCGGATTACCGGCAGGAGGCGTGCGACAAACACGGTTATCTCGCCGTGGCGCTCGAACCAGCGGTCCGCCATGTCCATGTCATGCCTCGAAATAAGCACGTACTTGCCATATTTCATTATCCATGCGCGGCCGCCCCATGCGCCGGCGTAATATGCGACGATGGAGCCGAGAACGCAACCGATTGCGCCGGCAAGCGCGACGAGGTGAATGTTGAAAACGCCCTGCGCCACAAGGTAACCCGAAAACGGCAGGATGACTTCCGACGGCAGCGGGATACATGCGCTTTCAATAGCCATAAGCAACGCTATGCCGGCATAACCCATGGAATTGATTGTGCTAATGACAAACTGTGAAAGCACGCCTAAAATTTGCTCGATCATTTTAATTATCCTTTTCCGGCTGAAATAACTACATTACCCCCTCATCCTGAGTTTGTCATTGTAAATAAGCCTGAGATTATCGCCGTTGACTCATTTCCTCTCCCCTTCGGGGAGAGGATTAAGGTGAGGGGGAGTTGAACGTTCTGTCCCCGGCGACTTCCCCCTCATCCTGGCCTTCTCCCCGACGGGGAGAAGGAACTTATGGTTACCTGAAATAATATAGTAGCATCAGGAATATGCCGAATATTATGCGGTACCAGGCGAAGAGCTTGAAATCGTTGTGCGATATGAATGCAAGCAGCCAGCGGACAACCCATAGCGCGGATACGAATGCGGCGATAAAGCCGACGGCAAGTATTTTCATATCGCCTGAAGTCAGCGCGGAATACCCCTTGGCGAGATCGAACGTAGTTGCCGCAAGCATTGTGGGAATGGCCAGGAAAAACGAGAATTCCGTCGCGGTTTTGCGCGACATCCCGGCAAGCAGGCCGCCCATGATGGTTGCGCCGGCGCGCGATACGCCCGGCACCAGCGCGAACACCTGCGCGATACCTACAAGAAACGCGGAACGGAGCGTGAGTTTGTCAACGTCTTCTATCGTGCCGCTGTGCTTCCTGCTTTCTATCCACATAATCACAAGGCCGCCGATAAAAAGCGCCACGGCCACCGTGTACGGAGAGAAGAGGTATTTTTTTATGCCGTTATGCGCCACCAGGCCTACGACGGCCGCGGGCAGGAACGCTATCACAAGCCCCAGCGCAAGGCGGCGGGCGCCGGTTTCGGACGGCAACTGCATTATAACGGAAACTATTTTCCGGCGGTAAATCCACAACACCGCAAGTATCGCGCCCAGCTGGATAAACACCTCGAAAAGCTTGGCCTTCTCGCCGTGAGCGCCGAGCATCTCCGCCGCAAGAATGAGGTGCCCCGTCGAAGAAATGGGCAGAAACTCCGTCAACCCTTCCACCACGCCCAGCACAACCGATTGAATTATACCTATGCCATCCATGATTTACCTGTACTTTTAAATGTAGCTTTTAGACGTCCCCCCTCACCTTAATCCTCTCCCCGACGGGGAGAGGAATTATAAGACTAAAACCCTCCACCCTTTGGGGAGCAGAATTATAAGACTAAAACCCTCCACCCTTTGGGGAGAGGAATTATATGCCTGAAGCCCTCTACCCTTTGGGGAGAGGGTGGGGTGAGGGGGAATTATAAATTACACTTCAATATTAGTACAATCCGGCTATTTTGTCAATTTTGCGTCCAGGGTTGGTAGTTTGGCACGATCTCTTTGAGTTTTCGCCTGATGCTATCGCTATCGGATTCCATTGCCATGGCAGCAAGCTCTTCTATATGCTGCCGGCTTAACCCGGGCTGTTCGCCGTGAAATTTGATCAGGAATATTTTTGCGTGATCGGAGTGGCAAAGCGCCTCGTTTGCGCCGGTCAGCGATTCAACCAGTTTTTCGCCCGGCCTTAAACCCGTGAACTCTATGGGTATATCCTTATCCGGCTCAAGCCCCGAAAGCAGAATCATCTGGCGCGCAAGGTCATGTATATTGACGGGGTTTCCCATGTCCAAAAGAAACAGGTCGCCGCATTTTCCCATGGCGCCAGCCTGAAGCACAAGCCCGGCCGCCTCGGGGATAGTCATGAAATAGCGCACCATTTCGGGGTGTGTAACGGTTACCGGGCCGCCGCGCGCTATCTGCCGGCGGAACAGCGGTATAACGCTGCCGCGCGAACCGAGCACGTTGCCGAACCGCACGCCGATAGTAGTGGTGGTTTCGCTCTTCCTGCCCTGGATAATCATCTCGACGATACGCTTTGCGCAGCCCATCACGCTTACCGGGTCCGCGGCCTTATCGGTGGAAATGCATACAACCTTTTCAACGCCATGTTCCTCGGCCGATTCTATCAGGCACTTTGTTCCTATGACATTGTTTAAAATCGCCTCGCCGGGATTTAGCTCAAGCAAAGGAACATGCTTGTCCGCGCCGGCATGAAATATTATCTGCGGCCTGTATTTTTCCAAAATTGCGTCCAGCCGGCGCTTGTCCGTCGCTCCGCCGATGACCTGGGCAAGCTCAGTTTCGCCTTTTACCGACGACAGCTCGTTATTTATCTCGTATATGCTGAATTCCCCCCGGCCGAAAAGCACAAGCGATTTGGGCGCGAACTTCATCACCTTGCGGCAGATCGCGCTTCCTATCGAACCGCCGGCGCCGGTTACCATCACCCTTTTACCGGCGATGTATTTGCCGATTATGTCCTTGTCAATGCGCACCACTTCGCGTCCCAGGAGATCCTCAATCTGGACCTCGCGCACCTGGCTGAAGGTAATTTTCCCGTTAATAAGATCGCCGATGGCAGGCGTAGTCTTTACTCTTACGCGCGCCTTTTCGCATTCCTCGACGATCGGCCTTAGCTGGTAGCGCGTTGCGGACGGGATTGCGATAATTATCTCGTCAACTTCCATCAACTCCACCACGCGGGCAATGTCATGGCGGGTGCCGAGTATCGGCACACCCTGTATGTTCATGCTCTGTTTTAATTTTTCATCATCAATAAAACCTACGACGCGATAATTCAGCGCGGGATTGTTTTTTATCTCGCGCAACAGCATGTAGCCCGCATCCCCGGCCCCGATGATAAGCAGTTTTTTCTCGGCAAGCATGCTTTTCTTAGGAAATACCTCGCGGTGAACCCTGAGCGCAAACCTGCTGGCGCCGAGAAGAACAATTGTAAAAACAAGCTCGGTAATGAACACCGACCTTGGGAAACCGACAAGCCCGTGAAAAAATACGATAACCAGCACGAACACCATGCTGCCGGAACCAGCCGCCTTGATTATCGCCAGCAGGTCGTTGATGCTTGCGTAACGCCACATGCCGCCGTATAAATCGAAAAACAAAAAGAAGCCCAGGCGTATGCCGACAAGCACCGGCATCCAGGTGTAATAGCCAACCATGTGTTCGGCCGGGACGCGCCCGTCGAAACGCAGGTAAAATGCCAGGAAGAAACTTATGGCTGTCAACGCGATATCCATGCAGACGACAAGAATCTTGCGGTAGTACCGGATTTTTTTCATGCCAGACCTCTCCTGTTTTTACTTATCAGCGCGGCGCATAAAACGAGCGCCGACAACTCTGCCGCTACGATAACAGTCTTGACCGCGGTAGCCTGCGATACAAGATATATACATGCGCCCGCGGAAAAAAGTATTGTGAGCGCGCCCATGGCCGCGGTAACCTGCAGGTGCGAATATCCAAGCGCCACGGCCCGCTGATAAAAATGGCTGCGGTGCGCCTCGTGCCAACGAATGCCGCGCCCGGGCTTTAACGCAAGCGTTACAATGGTATCGAACAAAAACGTACCCATCACAAGCATGACGGGAACGAACAGCCGGCCGTCAAGCAATGGCACGCAGGCGAAGAAAAATCCTATCGCGTAACTGCCCGTATCGCCCATGAAAATTTTTGCCGGGGTAACGTTAAGCGCAAGAAATCCCGCGGCAGCGCCCGCCATGATTAACCCTGAAAAAATAAGCCAGGACTGCCCTGTGATAAATCCGAAGGCCGCAAGCGCGGCGCCGCCGATGGCCGCCTGTGCGCCCGCAAGGCCGTCAATGCCATCCATGAAATTATAGAAGTTTACGGCGCCTGCAATGCCTATTGCAATAAGAGCGCCCGGCCAGGAGATACCGGCGCGCCCGAGAATAAACACCGCCGCAAGCGCCATGGTAAGCTGCGCGGCCAGGCGCAGGCGCACCGGCGAGTTGCAGCGGTCGCTTACAAAACCAGTAACCGCCATGGCCGCGGTAAGCGCGGCCAGCCATGCCAATGAAGTAAAGCGTTCAAGCCCGGCCGCGTAAACTACCGCAACGCCGGCAATAATGCCTGAAACTATGCCTATCCCGCCGCCGCGCGGCGTGGGAACGGAATGCGAACTGCGCGCATTCGGCAAATCAATAAGCCCCCAGCCCGCGCTCCGCCAAATAACCACCCGCGAAAGCGCGTAAGAAATAATAAACGGAATTGAGCATATTATAAATAGTTTCATATACATCTTTCTGATTAAAACGTATTAACTCCCCCTCACCTTGATCCTCTCCCCGGCGGGGAGAGGAATTATAGACCTAAAACCCTCTACCCTCCGGGGAGAGGGCAGGGTGAGGGGAAGACCACACATGTAATGCTGGCGCCTGTGATAATCATCATCGTTTCAACGGTACCCATACGGACTGCTGGCGGCCCGTGCAGAGTTTAACGAAGCCCGCAAGCAGCGCGCCGTTAATCAACACAAAATAATACGGTATTCTAAGCAGCCTTGGCTTTGTTTTGAGGAAATGCACGGCCGCCACCGCGCCGTAACAGGCACTCTGCGCAAACCATGCCAGACGGTAGGCCGGTTCATTAAAACGGAGGCAGGAAATAACGTATAGAGCTATCATGCTAAACGGCGCCATCCACCGCAAGACCCTGTGGCTCACGTAAAAAAAGAAGCGCACCGGCCTTAAAGGATTAAGCATCCCGCAAAGGTAAACCAGAGCGCGGTAATGCCCGGCGCCGTCGCGCACATGCCGGGAGAATTCATCGGCATCGGACGAACCGGCCTCTTCACGCGCCACGGCGGCGGCGGCGTAGCGCATGGCATGGCCTTTCTCGTATATCTTCATCGAAATCGAAAAATCGTCGTTGATTGTACCCATGGGAAGTTTTTCGTACAGCGCGCTGCGCAACATATATATGGCGCCGTTTGCGCCCATGACGGAGCCGAATGCGTTTTCAAATTTTTTAAGCATGGTTTCATAACGCCAGTAAAGCCCTTCGCCTGAATTGCCCAGTGAATCAACAAGCACAAGCCGGCCGCAGACAACACCTGTTTCATCGCTCATCGTTTCGGCCAGGCGCAAAAGCGCATCGGCATCGAACATTGAATTTGCGTCAGTCATGACGGAATAGGGCGTGGACACTTTTTCCATCAGCGCATTGAGCGTTTGCGCCTTGCCCTGGCGCGGGAACTGAAAATATTGCACCCGGCCGTCTTTAACCGCGCCCTCTATTTGCGCGCGGGTACCGTCGGAACAACCGTCAAGCCCGAGAAAAAGCCGGGGCGGCACGGGATATTCGAGCGCATAAAAATTGTGGATCTTTTGCGCTATAATTTTCTCTTCATTATGCACCGCGCATACAACCGTAACCGCTTCCACCCGCCCATGCCCGAACCTCCGGCGCGCAAACGGCCGCAACGCCGCCAGCACAAGCGGGAAAATCATGTACGAATAGAATATCAGAAACAGAAGAATGAGAAATAACATAATCGGCTAGCTGTGTTTCCTGAACAGGTGGCTGAAAAGTTTGCGCGCGGCAATCAATGTGCGGCCGGTTTCGGACGGGTGGCGCAGGATGTCGGCCAGCTTGTATAAAAAGTAGCGCGGGCGAAGGTAAAATTTCCGGCGCGCATGGTCACAGAAATCAACAAGCTCGCCGGCGGCTAAATTTTCGCTGGAAATCACGCAACGGTGCATACCGTCAGCCGTCAGCCAATCGCGGAAACTCCCGGCCGATATATAGCCGTTTGAACTCGCCCACTGGTAGGCCTCGGTGCCGGGATATACCATCAGCGGGAAAAACTGTGCGGTATCAAGTTTTTGCTTCATGGCCCATTGCAGAGTGCTATTAAGCGTTTCGCGCGTGTCGCCGCGGTTACCTGCCATGAAGCAGCCGTGAACCCTCAAGCCAGCCCGCCTGGCATCGCGCAAAAACTGTTCCGCTCGCGCAACAGTCGTGCCTTTGTTGACGGCATCCAGCACCTGCTGCACGCCGCTTTCGAAACCCGCGACAAGAAGCCGGCAACCGGCGCGTTTCATTTTAACCATCACGGGGTAAGCAAGTTCGACGCGCGCCTCGGCGGTCCACGTAACGGAAAGGCCGCGGCGCACTATCTCGTCGCACACCTCTTCCACGAACGGCTGGTCTGCCGTGAAATTGTCGTCATCAATAAGTACCTCTTTTACCTGCGGGAATTCGCGGGCGATAAAGCAAAGCTCGTCAACAAGGTGCGCCGCGCTCCGGTGGCGGTAACGCCGGCCGAACATCACCTGCGGGTAAACGCAAAAGAAACACCTGTTCGGGCAGCCGCGCCCCGCAAATATTGAGATAACGGGATTCTGGCAATGGGCATAGAAATAATTGTTTATGTCCAGGTGTTTTTTATACACGGAGCTTACGAACGGCAATTCATCGAGAGATTCCATGTATGGGCGGTCCGGGTTACGGACTATTTTTTCGCCTGAGCGGTAGCTGATGCCCGTGATGGCCTCGCGCTCGCACCGCCCGTCGGCAAGCTCGCAAAGCGTAAGGTCATATTCCCCGCGCGCGACAACGTCAACGGCGCGGCTCAATGCAAACGTTTCCTCGGCAAGCGCCGATACATGCGTGCCCACAAGAACGCCAGATACGCCCGCGGCAAACCACGATTTTATTTCCGCAAGACATTGAACGTCCGACTCTATGCTGGGCGTTGAAGTATCGCAAACCACGATGGCGGGGCGGAACTCCATTATGCGCTCTTTTTCGTCTGAAAGCGCGCGCCCGGCCGCCGGAAAATCAAGCAGCATCACCTCGTGCCCGCGCTTTTCAAGAAGCCCCGCCGCATGAGCAAGCCAAAGCGGATAATAAATAGTCCCGCTCTTGGTAACCGCGGGACTGCGCGAACTACGCGAAAACTTAGGTAAAAACGGGGGGTTAACCAGGAGTATTTTCATTTGGCAACCTTGTTATATAAACGTGTCATGGCTTCCCGTAGTATCCCCCTGTTCATATTCTTATATGCGTAACCCACCAGCTTTTTTACAAATCTATTATTAAACCTGCTTCCGACAATCCGCGGCAATATCGTATTGGCAAATGCATAATCAACCATTTTGATCTTTGGCTTGCGAGGATCGCGGCTTAATCTTTCAAAATTTTTTTCAATAATAAGTTCATTGTCATTGCAATAATCATAAATATGACTGCCCGGCATAGGCGAATAAAACGAACAACTGGCAATAGTGGGCCGGATTTTCTCCGCGAGCAGCGCTGTCGCATCCATCTCATCCTTCTGTTCGGTGGGCAATCCTATCATAAAATTACCGACTATTTTTATCCCGCTTTTATGAAGTATTTCTCCGGCAAGCATATTTTGCTCAACGGTCGTACCCTTGCCTATAAAATCAAGTATTCGCTGGCTGCCGCTTTCAAAGCCGACGATGACAGCCTTTAACCCATAATCCTTCAATTTCCTGATTTCATCACCCCATTGGCAAATATTATCGGCGCGCCCCTGTAACATTATTTCGATTTTTTTAAATGCCGCCAATTTTTCCAGCAACTCATGCAGTATTTTCTTCTGGCCCAGTATACAATCGTCATAAAACATGATGGAGTTAAATTCATGGTTTTCAGCAATCCTTTTGATCTCTTCCATTATACGCGCGACACTCTTCTGCCTGTAGCGCGATCCGTAAAGGATTCGCTCTGCGGGTTGACAGAATTTACAATTGTACACACACCCCCTGCTGGTAATGACAGGAATCATCGGCGCCTTCACTATGCCGCCATACAATGTAAACGATGTTGATTTATCATAATCATATATATCAATATCCTCGAAAGGAATATCGTCAATAACCGGTATTTCTCCTTTAACGATTTTTGAAAATTTACCGGGATCGGCAAGCAATTGAGGCATTGTTATATCCGCCTCGCCCAGAAACACATGGTCAATCCTGTTATCGGCGGCATATATACCCGGAACAAGGTTGACATGAATACCGCCTACAACAATCTTCGCATCCGGTTTCTGCCTTCTTATAATAGCTATTATATTTTCCACAACCGGAACGTCAACCGTGCGGCATGTTATTGCATACCATTTCTCACGGCGTTTTTTAATCTCCTTTTCAAACTCATCGTAAGATGGATAACATCTCAAATCCATGAGATGAACGCCGACGCCATGCGCCTTGCAGACTCCGGCAATCTGGGCTACGCCATGATTTATCGCACTTGACCAATAGGATCTTCCCCATTTACCTATGCCATATTCTCCCAAAAACCCGGGATCAACCATCACAAGTGTTTCTGTCATAACTCCACCCGGTTGTGATTGCATAATGAATCTAAACGTTCAAAGCACATGGTTATCATAGATTTCCTTACCGGTTAATTTATAATACAGGCCGACCAACTGTTGCGCACTTATTTTCCAGCTATAGTTCTCTATATTCCGGTATCCCTTTGCTATCAACTCTCTCTTGAGTTCACCATCTCCTGCCATACGGGCAAAACAGGATGCCAGCTCGTCAGGGCTGTCGCGCCTGAAAACAAGGCTGGCGTTGCCGGCAATTTCAAGCAGCGCATCCGCGTCTGAAGTAATCACCGGAATGCCAAAACTCATTGCCTCCAGCACCGGTATACCAAACCCCTCAAATTTGGAGGGCAAAACGAATGCCATTGCACTGGAGTACAACTCAATTATATCCCGGTCCGAAGGATTCGAAACGAAAACAACTTTTTGCCCGATACCGCTATTCTTTGCAAGTTCTTTTTCCTGCGCGTAAGCGTCATTACCCGCGATGTATAACGATATGTCCGCAGCCGCGTGTTTCTTTGTAAAAAGCGCAAATCCCCTCAATAATATTTCCAGGTTTTTGTAACTCCTGCCGTTGCCTACATACAGAAAATATTTCCTGCCCGAAGGATTTATGCAGACTCCGGACAGGTTTTCCTTATCCAGGCCCGCGGCATCGTATATCACGCATAATTTGTCTTTGCACTTACTGAAAATACCGTTTATCTGGGCTTTGGAAAATTGCGAACCTGTTACTATGGCGTGAGCCTTACTTACGGTAGAAAAAATGGAATACTTTAACCATAGCCGTGGAAGAAAAGAATAAAATCCGTACCTCTTGAAGTAAAACGGGTCAACAATAAAGAAAAGATCGTGAATATTTACCACCGTTTTTACTTTTGGCGGAACCAGCACCGGCAGCCAGGAACGCGTGGAATGTAAAATGTGCAATTTATCTTTTAATGCCTTAACATAAATTTCAACTTCATTTAATGGATTTTTCTTTGAATACCGGCAATTCGAAACAATAAAATTTTTGCCGAGCGCAAGCGATGAGATATCATAATTGGTATAGATAACATATTCATTCTGAGTATCAATTTGCGATAAAGCCTGTATGAGACACAGGGATACCCTTGTAACTCCACAGATTTTATTATTGGCGGAACGTATGTCAATTCCGATACGCCGGCATTTTTCCGGATTCATGGCTGGCACTAGATCAACCTCCGCAACTTCAGGCCGATACGCCTTATAACAGGATTACTATGATATAAATGGTTAATCATATCGTTTGCGTAAAGGAAGGATACGACGTATCGGAACAATTTAGGGCCGTTGGTTTTATTGAAAACGTAACGCCTTTTCACTGTTTTCTCCACTTCCTGGGCGTAGGCGAACGCTTTCTTACGTTTTTCCAGGTTAAACTCGGGAGTGGAGAATAAAGGCTCGTTAATGTGGTGCGACGCTTCGCTCAGGTATTTTTCCGGGAGCGAGACGAACAGGTTGTTAGATTTCACCCATTCGAACAACTGGCTGTATGGAAATGGTATCAAATTGTAAAAGCGCGTGGAATACACCGGATACCTTAATGCCAATGACACCGATTCCAGGAAATCGTCATATGTTTCCGTTGGCGAACCGATAATGAAGAATAAAACCACCTTGTAATCAAGTGCGCAGGCATCCTTGATTCTTTGCTCTATCGTCTCGATTTTCTCGCTTTTACGAATCGCGCTTAAAACCTTATTGCTGGCTGATTCCACGCCAAAAGCTATCTCGTTAAAACCCGCATCCCGCATTTCCTTCAGCAACCCGTAATCGGTTTTATCCGCCCGGATGCCGTTGGCGCACGATAGAACCAACCCCTCGAGTTTAAGGGATTTTAATAAATCGCATAATTCCCGCACCCGTTTGGGAATCAATGTAAAATTGTCGTCCAATACCAGTATCCTTCGATACCCGATACCGTACCAGTACCGTATCTCTTCCGCGATATTGCGCGGAGACCTGCAACGGAATATTTCGCCGATCGTCCTCGGCACGGGACAATATATACACTGATATGGGCAGCCGCGCGAAGTAATGATGGAGATATTCGAAGAATACTTTTTTAATTCGAATTTCCGGTAACGCGGATAATGTATAGCGTCCAACTCGCGCAATACACTGACCGCGTTTGACATTATCTCGCCGTTATCGCGGTATATCAAACCCGGTATGCCGCGACATTCAATCGAAGCGTCGCAAATACGCACTATCGCTTCTTCTCCCTCCATTACAACGCCGTAATCTATGGCGGGACACTCTTTAAGCACGTCTTCCCTGAACGTAGACACGTGCGGCCCGCCCGCAATTATTTTCAGCGAAGGGAATTTCTTCTTAATCGCGGCGATGATCGCATAAGAAGCTTTGTAATGATAAGTGAACAGGCTGAAACCCACAAGGTCGTACTTTTTATTTCTAATCGCCGAGGACAGGTGGTTTTCGTTATACCCCAGCATCATGTCTAAAACATCATGCTCTATGCCGTTAACGGTAAGCGCCTCGGATAAATACCCAAGCCCAACCGGCGGAAAATCCGGGACGGTATACCTGCCTCTTGAAACGGGAACATTAACCAGAAGAATATTGTTAAATCTTTTTTTCATTGGCATAATCAAAAAATCCCTTGAGCCTGCCTTTTAAAATTCCCGAATATACTTTGACACCGTATACGTCAAATGCAAGCGTACTCGACAGCAGCTTAATAAAAGGCTTCGCTATTTCAACGCCATATATGGCAAGAAGAACCAAAAGCTTCTTTTCCATGAAATGCTTCGCATAGACAGCGCCTTCTCCCATCCCGTAATTGAATACTTTTTCAATGTAATTACTGTTCTTATGCCTGTTTTCCCTTGCATGATAGCCTATCGCGTCCGGCGCGTAAATGACCCTGTGCTTTTTCCGGTGAAGCAACCTTAAGATTATATCAATGTCCTCCGCGCCGCCGTATTTTGCGCCGACGCCGAATGAACGATCATAGCCGCCCACATCCAAGAATGCTTCCTTTCTGAAAACCATATTGCCGCCCAGGCACCTCTTCAACCTCGCCGGCGAATATGTTATGGCGATCAATTTATCGTCATGAACTCTGGCATATGGCGAATGATCGTCCGTATTGAGCAATCTGCCGCAAAGCGCGGATATGTCCCGGCTGAAATGTTTTCTTATACTGGCAGCATAATTCTTGTCCAGCATCACATCATCGTCAATGAATGCAATTATGCCGTTGCCCGCCAAACGCGCACCCTCGTTACGCGCATTGGATAAACCGTACTCACTGACATGAAATAACCTGGCTACGGGAGCAAATCTAACCGGATTGTCTTCGCCCTGGTGGACGATAATAATCTCGTCTTCGCCGGAAAGCTGGCCGGCTATGGAATCAACGCACCGGGATACGTTCTTCGATGCACCGACCGTCGGTATTACAAATGTAATCACGCTCATGCCCCGCCTTTTGCGGCTAAATACTTTTTCATTTTCAGATATGGCGGAATAAGCAGATAAGACAGGGGCAATGATTTTATTATATCCTTCAACAATTCCCGGACAGAAACCAACAATGAGCTTTTTGAAAAGACGAGGAACTTAAACAGCCTCTGGCCTGCTGAAATTTTCCATTTAGGAAAACCGGGCAGTTTCAAAATGCTTTTCCCGAAATAGCTTCCCGAATTTGCGTGCTCCTCAACCAGGTTTCCGGAATAACACGATTCGCCAAGTTCCGTGCCCCTGAACGGGTAATAGATGGAAATTTGAACATTATCCGGCTTGATCCTTTGGTTTAGCCTTACCGTTTCATAAAAACTGCTCCATGTTTCGCCCGGCAAGCCGACCATGTTGAACGTTGAAAGCTTCAACCCCTCCCTGTGAATGATCTCCGCCGATTTTTCTATAAAAGAATTCTTCATGTTCCTTTTTAACACTTGCCGGCGAATATTCTCGTCTCCGCTTTCTATGCCTATTGACACGGTCATGCATCCGGACTCTTTTAATAACCGGGCCACCTCGGGTGTAATCGTCTCCGGGCGCGCGTTGCAGTTAAACGGGATGTTCACGTCTTTCCTGTATTCAGCCAGGAATTCCCGCAGCCATTTAGGGTTCTTGGTAAAAGTATCGTCATCAACCTCAAAATGATCGGGGCCGATTGTATCCTTATACCGCCTGGCCAGCGCGACAGCCCGCGGGGGACTCATAAACCGTATGGGTTTCCCCTGCCCGCCGTAAATCGCCCTGTAAGCGCTATTGCAGCAATAACTGCAATTATAGGGGCAACCTCGTGAGAAAAATATACCCGGATAATTATGAACTATTTTTCTGTCATATATCTCATAATCGGGAAACGGCAACACATCAATGTCCTCGGTACGCTGCGCAGCCCCGCGCGCCGCGACATTGCGCGAACGTATTCCCTGCGTATTCAACCAGCCGTTTCCGCTGCGTATGCCCCGGACGATATCACCTATTGCCGTTTCACCCTCGCCTATGACAAATGCATCTATCGCATCCGTCTCGCAAATGGCGCCGGGAAAAAGAGTGGCGTGCGGGCCGCCGCATATTACAGGAGCAGCGGTTATTTCCCTTATCCCGGACGCTATTTGTTTAATAAACTCCCACTGGTTGGAATATGCGGTTACGGCGACAAGGTCGTAATTTCCGGCGGCGATGAATTTCAGGTACGATTTATTGTTAAATGACACGGTGTCAATTATGTTTAAATCCGCATCACAACCGTTTTGCAACAGTATGGAAGCAAGAACAGCCAGGCCGTGGTTAATCTGTATCCCCGTGTCCTTCATCATCACATTCGGTTGAATCAATACCGCTTTCATTTCTTTATACCCCGGCATATAAATGATTTTGCAAGATGATAGAAGCTCCTGGGCGACGGTAAGTAAAAAAATGCCTTCCCGTATTGCCTGCGTGCCTCTGGTATCATGCCGCGTAACCTGAAATTTCTCCCCATTGCAAGGTGTATATTGCTTTCCAGTAACCTGTTAAGCCAGGAACCTGCGATAAGTTTAGCAAGGGCTTCGTATTCCGTAGCGCCAAGTAAAGCACTTGTGTTCTTGTTCCGGCGATAAAATTCCCGCACGACAATACCGGTCTGCTCCTGCTTACGACAGTTAACCAGCGAGACGGACGCCGGGTTGATGCGGTAATAATAGAGAGGCATATCAATATTGTCAACGGGATATTTGTTCGCGATACGCAGAAATAATTCGTAATCCTCGCCGTATATGAATACGTCATTATAGGCGCCTATCTCATCGAGGCACGATTTTCTTATCATAACCGAACCGTGAATAAACCGGTTATTTTTGAGTATTTTTTTATGGAGGCGGGATGTTCCCGTCATAATTTTCTGGCGCTGTATCACAACGCCATTTTCATTGATTATATATCCGGCTGTTCCAAGAAGCATGATCCACGGGTTATTGCGCAGATACCGCATTTGTTCCATGAAACGGTCAGGGTGCGAGTAGTCATCGGCATCCTGGCGCGCTATAATCCCACCCCGGGCCGAGGCAATCATTTCATTTAAAGAAACCGTCAATCCTTTGTTCTGCCTGTGTGTCAGGCGAATGCGTCCGTCCCTGCTTGCATACTCGTCAAGAATGGCCGGAGATTCGTCATTTGAGCCGTCATCAATTATAATGAACTCAAAATCGCCGAGACTCTGGGCAAGCACGCTTTCCACGGCCTGGCGCAGGTAACGCGCACCGTTGTAGACTGACATTATTACGCTTATCTGTGGCATGGTTATTTTTTCCTGCCCACCGCAAGAATCATATGTGAAAACAGGCAGGCGGGCATAATACTTCCGGCAATATAAAAAGGCAAAAGAAAGGCCTTGCGCAAAATATTGGAATGCAGTTTCTTTCTTATCAGCTCACCGGCCTTTTCAACATCAATCCGGCAGCATGTATTCAGGAATCTTAAAAAACCGTGGTATTTATGAATAGGCACTATTTTTTCAACTTCGAAATTTCCCTGTTTCAATGCATCGGCTAATTCATGTTTTTTGAACCTGTACTGGTAAAATACTTTTTCGCAACCGGGCGAAGGCGTTAGTTCATCCACACCGGTCAGCCATTGCCTCAGCAAAAGCCGGACGTTATGAAAAGGAACGCTGACTAACAACAACCCGCCGGGTTTTAACAGGCGATGCGCCTCCTTTATACATTCGGCCGGCCCGTTCTCGAAGTGCTCAATAACACCCCATGATATGTAGGCATCAAAATGATTGTCCGGGAACGAAGTTTTTCTAATATCCTCGCAACGAAAATTTATGGAAGGAAATTGCGTTT